>Ga0208626_1000269_pt1 | contig 19214 bp, 15 predicted proteins | sample LakWasMet10_HOW4_2_FD_183860 | JGI IMG/M metagenome (GOLD analysis project Ga0208626, IMG submission 183860) | Freshwater sediment methanotrophic microbial communities from Lake Washington under simulated oxygen tension - Sediment Metagenome... | ecosystem: Environmental > Aquatic > Freshwater >... | reverse complement strand
GGGCAAGCAAGCTGGTAACCCTTGCCTTGTTTTTAACATCTGTCGTGACATATACGAGTTTGGTCGATAACTGCTGCGAAGTTAATTCCTGCTCCAGCTGGTAAAGCGAAAACTCGGAAATATCCAGACAGATTAATATGCCGGGCTTGAACTTCACAATCTGCCGGCAAAGCTCTGAGCCAATTGACCCGCCTGCCCCGCTCACAAGTACCGTCTGGTGATCGATTAATTTCGTCAACCCTGAATTATCCAGGCTGACAGCATCCCTGCCGAGTAAGTCTTCGACATCCACTTTGCGAATCTGCGACACACTGACCTTGCCGCTGATCAGGTCATCGATCGCCGGTACCGTTAACACCTCCAGGCCAAGCTGGTTAGCCAGCTCAATTGCCTGCCTGCGTTTCTGGTGATGCGCTGAAGGCATCGCAACGATCACATGATCAACATTCAAACGCTGGCTGACTGCGCCAAGATCATGAATCACGCCGTGCACTTTTACGCCAAAAATCTCACGCCCGAGCATGCTGCTGTCGTCATCCAGAAGCCCGACAACCTGCCATTGCGGACTACGCATCAAATCTTTGACCAAAGCGATTGCAGCCTCGCCAGCCCCCAGCACGATTACCGGGCGTCCCTGCTTGAGGGTAATGCCGTAGAGCTGATGCTCTTTCCATGCGCGGTAAGCAAAACGGCTGCCGCCCATCATCAGGATTAGCAGGAGCGGGTCCAGTATAATCACCGAGCGCGGGATTATGATACCGGTTTGCAGCATGAATAACGCTGCAATGATCAGTGCAGTAGCCGAGGCTATGGCGAGGAAGATACGCTTGAGGTCTGAAACGCTGGCAAAACGCCATACGCCGCGATAAAGGCCTAAACTAATGAATACCAGGGTTTGTAAAGACACGACCCAGCTTAATGAATGCAGCATGCTTGCAGCGAACTCTTCCGGGATGGAAAAATTAAAGCGTAACAGATAAGCACTCACCCAGGCGATGGTTGCTGCGGCGATATCATGCAGCAATGCAAAGAAAGTACGGGGGTTAATCGGTGTTTTATTCATGTGATGTCTTTTATTGGATTAACTTTATCTACCGTCTATTTTAATGCTGTATACCTTCTCTTCTCAGCACTTTTACAAAAGTGAGAAAAATAATTTTCATATCCATCAAAAAAGACTGCTGCTGCATATACTCCACATCCAGCTTAACCTTGTCCGGTATCGGCAGTTCATCACGGCCATTGATCTGAGCCCAGCCTGTCAGGCCAGGGACCAGCGCATGCACGCCATATTGCGTGCGCAGCTCAACCAGGTCATCCTGATTGAACAACGCCGGGCGCGGCCCGACAAAACTCATATCTCCATGCACAATACTCCATAGCTGCGGCAGTTCGTCCAGACTGGATTTGCGCAAAAAAGACCCGATCGGCGTTAAAAACCGGTCGGGATTACCCAGCAAATGGGTCGCCACCGCTGGGGTGTCAACCCGCATGGTGCGGAACTTGGGCATTTTAAAAATCCTGTTGTTGCGCCCCACCCGATCAGACCAGTAAATAACGGGCCCGGTTGAAGTGATGCGCACCATCAGCGCCACAAGCAATATGGGCAAAAGTAAAATGATGAAAGCCAACAGCGACAGGCATAAATCAAAAAAACGCTTCATTATTTATCCATTTTAAACAAATCAATCACAGTTGCCCGTAATCCATCAGCAACCGAAACCGGAGGCGTCCAGCCAAGCACTATACGTGCCTTGCTGATATCCACCTGTAAGTTCCCGCATAGCCGTTGCGCCACTGCTTTTTTCCCCAGCATCGTGGCACAAAGCTCGATCAGCCCTTGCGGAACAGGCAGAAGCCTGGCTTTCACGCCCAACGCAGCAGCACAGCAGCGCAATAGCGCTGTGGTCGACAGGTCATTGCCGTCAGAAACCAGGAATACCTGATTTGCAGCTGCGGGATGATCAACACAGCACTCGATCAAGCTTAGCAGATTACCTAAATAAACAAAGCTGCGCTTATTGTGAATAGCGCCCAGCGGCAGCGGTACGCCACGCTTAACGTAATTAAGCATGCTTGCAAAATTTGCTTTTACCCCGACACCGTATATAAGCGGCGGCCTGATGATGACAAGCTCCATGCCGGTTTGCCTTGCAATCGACATGAGGCCTTGTTCTGCCTCGAATTTTGATTGACCGTAGGCATCCTGTGACGCAGCGGCATCTGTCTCTGTGAAAGGCTGACCAGGTAATGTCTGCTCACCGTTGACCTTGATCGAGCTGATAAAAATAAAGCGCCTCACCCCGGCTGCGGCTGCCTGCCGTGCAAGGTTAAGCGTACCCTCAACATTGGTTTTCCTGAATTCGGCTAACGGGTCTGAGGTACTGTCATTCATGACATGCACACGGGCAGCAAGATGAATCACCACCGCACATCCTGATAAAGCATCTGCCCAGTCAGTATGTGCATCAACCGATGACACAAGTATTTTCCGGCCTGCCCCGCCATCCGGCATGCTATCTGAACGCATGGCGTAGCTTATCGGCCTGCCGGCATCAAGCAGATAGTGCGTGAGGGCACGCCCGACAAAGCCATTTGCCCCTGTAATTAAAACTCCGGATCGACTCACTGTTTATGTTTTCCTGAAACACTTAAAAGCACACAGGAGAAAAAGAAAAACACCTGATCTCTGAGGCGCCTGCGGCATTGATGAGAATGCAATCCAAGATACAGCAAACCTGTACGGCTACCGCGTGACCAGCGGCTTACAAACGGATTATCCGCCAAACCGACCGCCTGCGATATTTTAGACGCCTGGATGAAGCCCCAGCCATTGATGACTTTAGTGAACCGGTGCAAAAATGCTTTCACCCCGGCATTCACACCAACCTGGTTATGCGCATGCTGGCGATACAGTATTCCTGAGAAGTCATCGATCACCCACCGATACCCGTTAGCCCTTGCATAGGCGTAAAACAGCCAGTCATGCAACCCTATCGACTGCACTTCGCTCCATTTAAGCATGAGATGCTTCTGTATCTCGACCGCTAATTTTTGGCTGAACACATAAGTGCAGCCAGGGCCTGCGGCTTCAAACAGAAAGTCCCACTTTACCTGTGGCTGGGACTTTTCAATCAGCATCTGTCGGCCATCGGGCCAGAAAGCAGTCGCATTGCTGGAGTATGCATCAGCGCCGGCTGCCGTCAGTACTGCACATGCCCTGCTGAGTTTATGCTTTAACCAGATATCGTCCTGATCAGCTAAGGCAATATAGTCAAATGCTGCAAAATCGACATCCTTAACCAGGCGATAAAAATTGGGGGCAGCTCCACCAAAGCGCTGGCCATGCGGTAATACGACAATGCGGCCATCTTCAGCTGCAAGCCGGTCAACCAAGGCCTCAGTGCCGTCACTGGATGCGTCAACACTCACGAACAGCCTGACATCGACATCTTCCTGGGCAAAGATTGAATCGATCTGCTCCTGAATCCAGATGCTGCCATTGTAGGCTGCCAAAATCACTGCAATAGTAGGCATCGTTTATGCTCCACCAGAAACGGAACGCAACTTAAAAGGCCTTTCCTAATCTGCCAGAGTAACCATCTATACATGCTCGTAAAAGAAGCTTGAACGAAGCAAAGCGTGATTTAGACGTATAGGTATAAAATGCTATGTAAAGTGGGATTCTAAAGAAAATATTCGTACGGAACTTCCTACCCATCATTGGATTTAATATTAAATTGGTAAGATTTCTAATCGCATAATAATGTCTGACATCGCTGTGTAAAATTAACTTCTTTTTACCAAAAACAGCATAACTATCACCTAAATTATGCAACATCACAGCTTTCGGTATTACAAAATGCACATAACCAAAATAGCTTGCTCGCAGAATCCACTCAACGTCCACTCCATCAATAAAGAGATCTTCGCGCATTAGTCCAATTTTATTTAACACTTTTATTCTGATTAACGAACCCGATGCGATTAAGAAATCAGTTCTAACAGGCCTCAAGTCAAAGTTTTTAATTGAAATGCGTTTTGAGAAAAAATTGCCCCACTTCATCACTTTTGCATACTCACCTGTTTTTTCATCTACAAAAACAGGGCCAACCGCCCCGACATTAAAGCCATCTGCTAACAATGCTTGCTCTTCTGAAAATAGATTTTCAATCATACCGGGCGGCGCAGCACTATCTTGGTCAAACAAGATAATATGATCACACAGATTATCTATTGCCCTCATGATACCTACGTTTTGCGCCTTGGCAATTCCGCAGTTATCTCCCAATGGGCTGTAAATTACACTAAAGTTTTTACTACGAAACCAAGCATCAGAAACCCAAGTTTTATTTTCAATGGGTGTGTTATCTACTATAACAATGTCACTTACTGAACCCTGTATGCTATTTAGCAATCTGGTTAGCAAGAGCTCATCAGGGAAATACAAAACGATAATAGCGGCAATTTTAGCATCTATCGTTTCTGAATATTCGCACTCACTCATCCCTTAAGCGCCTCTTCGTGCAACTATTTGTATAAAGTCAGACTGTTTCACTAACCTATTTTTAGCTAATTTTTGCCTTAATTTATAGTATATGTAGTGGCTTATGCTCAATGCATGTAATCTTTTAGCAACTCTATTTGACTCCATAAGCGTAACTCCATAAACGTCCACTTGCTTGATATGCGCAAAACCTTCTGCTTGCAAAATATCAATGATTTTTTGCAATGTAGGTATACAAAGATGCCTTGGCGCTTCCAATCCACGCCAATTGTCACCAAATTGCTTCCTCATGTGACTGTGCGCATTAGGCAAAGACAATAACAATGTTCCTTGTGGCTTTAATGTCTTAAATAAAAGTGTTAATAGTGCTAACGGCTGATGCACATGCTCCAAAACGTGACTGCAAATAACACAATCGAACTCCCCTTCAAACTGCTCCAGCTTACGGTAATCTCCTTCGATGACATTAAGGCCTTGCTCTCTCGCCGCCTTAACTGCATTTGGATCTATCTCCAAACCTGTAACATTCCAGCCTAACTGCTTTACCAACCTCAGCACATTACCGCTACCACAACCAACATCCAGAAGATTTCCCTTAGGTAAATCAGCTAACGCAGCCAACTCGAAAGGTAAGTAGAGCACATTTCTGAGCGGGTACAGCAAAAAATCTATCGATTTTCGTAAATGTAGCCTAGGTGTAACATTGATGTTTAACCAATTTGAATAACACTCATTTCTTATGCGTGTCTTTATTTTTTGTATAAATGAATTTGCATTCAGATTGTGTGTGTAATAACTGGTATAGGCTTTACCAATACTTTCTTCTGTCGGCCTTGGACTTAGATATAGCGCATCACACACTGAGCAATCCCAATACGTCCATTTACCCGGTGCACAATAAAAACTCCAATCCTGCACATCTTTATGAGCTAAGGTTTGCTCTTTTGAACCACAGTAAGGACAAGCATCAACATACTCCAATTCTTTATCTGGCCAAGGTTGGTCAATGATTAATGTGTCAGAATTTTTCATAGGATATCTGTAAAATTTTATTAGCTGCAATATGCAGCAAAATGAGATCTAGCGCTACTCTACCAACCCAAGCTATCGCAGCTCCAACCAAGCCAAAGTGATTCGCGAGCCACCATAATGCTACTGCGTACAATACTAATTCAAATAAATGAAATAGTGCTGTTAATTTGGGATTACCATTTGCATGTAACATGGTATATGGGATTAGTGCCATAGAATTAAGCCATATTCCAACTGATAAAATTAAGACTATAGGTAATGACTGTTGTGCAAACTCGACAGAAAGCCACCAAGAAAGGATCGGATATGCAAATATTGCTGCCAGCGCGCAAATCCCAAACATTACAACAGCGACTCTTTTATAATTACGTTTGTAAGCAGCAACAGCATTTTGATGATTTAACGCTGCTAATTGGGGAAGTAATGCTCCACATAAAGCAGCGGGTATTATTAACAGTCTTTGCAAGCCTTCTTGAGGTATTGCATAAATGGGAAGCAAAACAGCACCAACAGCAGCACTTACAAAGAACCTATCCCCATACACCATAAGCGGTCCGATAATACCGGTTACTGTAATCCATACCCCATAATTTACCAATGGTTTAAGGTGCTTTCTGATAAGACCTGTAGTTGCGACTGTTAGATAATGTCTAAGTTGCACCGCAGCTGCAAATGCAACAACCAGACGCGCAAAGACCAAATAAAGTGTAATAGTCCAAAGATGAGTGCCGTGCAGTGCGATTGAAAGTGCAGGAAGCACAAACATACAAAAGCCAAGAATTACTTTATTTAAGTTGGAAGCAGCAAAGCGCCCTAACCCTTCAAGCGCCCCCCTTAAACCACTGGTGATGGTGGTTGGAATCACACCTATTGCAGCAATTTGGAAGGAGTACATTGCCTCTTGCTGTAATGCAGGGCTAATTTTAAGCCAGTTAATTGCAAAATAAGGTGCTAATATAAACATAAGCCCGCCCCCCACTATGCCTGCGATAAGCGTAAGTATTAAGCCTGCTTTTAATGTAAGTGAAATTTCAGAAACATTGTTTGTGGCTTGAATTTTACTCAATTCATAAGTTAGGGCTTTGCCGACCCCCATATCAAATAGACTAAAATATCCAATTAGCGCCCAAATAAGTGTAAGCACTCCAAAGGCCTCGCTACCCAGACGATTAAATGTAAACGGAATTAGTGCGGCTGCAGCGACTAAGGGTAAGCCACTACCCACAAGATTCCAAATAGTATTATGACGTAAGTTCATATAGATATCTTAAAGGCGTGAACACAAGGCATTCTGATGAAACAACCAATCTTCCGTGCATCTGGCATTAAGCAGATACAACCATAATATGTGGTAATAAATTTCAACACTAACAAACCCCGCCAATAAATTTCTTAATAGCTCTTAATTGGCACTTGGCAGAGCGCCATGCAGCGCGGCCACGCTGCACAAACGCACACTCACCCGTAAGCTCCGCATTTTCATGTTTGATGATGCAGGCATGGATTTCCTGATACAGCAACGGCGCCACAGATGCACCATCACGTATATTTGGATAAGGCATGCACATAGACTTTGATTTCAAAGTCGCAGTTATGGATATACACAACCTGCCCCATTCTCACTTCTTTAGCAGGTTTCACCCAATCACCATAAACATACACCTTGCCGGTTTTCATAGCTATTGTCGAAACAATGAAACGTGCAGCCCATAGCCATTTATCAAGCCTGTATTTAGTGTAAGTGAATTATGTCAGGTTAAGCTGTTCAATTAGACGGAAATTAACAATCGATTTTCAGGTAAGCTAGTTTAAGGCTTTTGCTTTGAAGGTGCTTTAAGTTTTGCTGGTTTTAAGTGTTCATTATAGCGGTAGATTAAATACGGATCAGAAAATTCCATGTGACTATAGATGTATATTGCATCCAATTCAATGTTATGAGGAAGAAAGTTTTTTATGGCAGACATAACTGGTAAAAACCGGAACAATTAATTCTGTTGCATGCAGTGATCTCAAGCACAGGCAACAGAATTCCAAGCTATTTTCGGGTTCTTCAAAATATTCGTTCAGGCATACTCATGAAGCGCTCAATTACATTCAGCATCACTTCCGTTTTTTTGTTCACGGCTATTCGGCAATGCGTTTCCATATTGTTATCCTGCCGAAAGTTTGTTCCAACTGGTAATGATCACGTATATAAACGTCGAGCAGATACACGCCGCTGCTTTTCGCGCTTTCATTCGGTTCTGCAACATCATCCCAACTAGACTCCAGCCAGACATACTGCAGCTTGTTTTTTTCTAAATCACCAATAATCTCAGTCTGCACTTTTGCGGAACTCTGAAGTCCGGGATCAAAATGATGCCACTTTGTCACAGGCATTCTCTGCGCCTGAAAGTAACTCGCAACGTCATTCACAAAGACTTTGTCATGCCGATTCAGGCCGATATAAATACGCTCATGCAGCGCAGTGTGTTTTTTAATGAAATCAATCGCGGCATTTCTATCTGGCTCGAGCGTAAATTCTGAGAACACCCGCCTGGATTCTGCCAGCAAAGCGCTACTTCTGCTGCTGACAGACGGGTCTGAGTCAACCCGACCATAAGCGCGGTATAGTTCTTTCACCACGACATGGTCATGCCATTTTACAAACATCTTTACCAAGCCATAAGTCACGGCCGAGCCACTTGTATGTATGACAAGGATGACTGAAACCCAACCCAGCCAGTTTTGATTTCTGATTCCCAGTTCCAGTATCACGGCCAGTACTATTAATGCCGGAATCAACGCTAACTGCATTTGTGCCGGGCCGATACGGACAATGCCTTTCGAATAAAAGAAAACAACCAGCACAGTAAAAAATATCAGGAAATGCACACGCTCGTGCCAATGACTGTTATCAGGCAGTGATACATGGCGATGTACCGGTTTATCGGCCTGAATTGTTTTTACCGAGAATGCCGTAATGACAGCCAAAACCAGGAAAACAGGAAAATATACCGCTCCGGATTCCACTGAAAGTAGATCGGGGAATGGCAGGCCCCTGAACTTTGCATAATGCTGAACAGGAAAAAGAATGATATCGTGGGCAAATGATGCGATTACCCCGTTAAACCAATAGAAGCCCAGCAGCATTAAAACCGGGATACCGCTAGCCAGGATATACAGGTATATATTTTTTATAATTTGATCCGCACGTATTTTTGAAGTATTCCTGAAAAAGAGACTGATCAATAATATAGAAACCAGATGAGAAACAAACAATAAGAAGCCAATATCGTACCTGAAATAGGCAGTTAAAGCCGTCAGGAGGCCCGCAACCAGCGGGTACCAGCTCGAGGCATTCATGCTGGAGGCTTTAATCATGATGGCAGTAGACACGATAGCCAGAAGCAACGCTGGATATATCGGGTAGCCATGCATGCTGATGGCGGCAAGCCATAATGCAGAAATGGCGCTTATGACTGCAACGATCAGTGTTCTGCAATGCTGCATCAGCAGTGTATAAACCGCCGTGACGATGCCTGCCCGCACGGTTAAATCGAATAAACGCTCAACAATCACGTGCTGGCCAAATAAATCAAACAGCCATGACAATAAGTAAAATTCAGCGGGGCCGTAATTGATGTAGAAATCCCGATGCGGAATGTCCCCCGCATTTACCCGCATCGCGGCAGTCAGTACGATCCCTTCATCATAAACGTTGATACGCTTATCCATGCACAAAAGAAACAGCATGAAGGCAATGAAAAAAACTATAGCCCCCTTAAACAAGGGTTTAATTTTCAGAGATTGCATTGCGCACCAATATTAAAAACCTCGCTTCCTGGTTATAAGGGAGTGAGCTGGGGGCAAAACTAACGCGGGAAGCCAGTATCCGCTTGAGCACGGCTTTGCCTTTGAATAGCCATAGCGGGATGCGGAATATATCTAAAGGGTGATGCCGAAAAGCCCTCAGTGCGGATTCGTGCAGCATATCCGTACTGATGACAGACCCGTCCAAATCCACTACTAATGGATGCAACATCAACCGGCCCCCTGTGTCTTTAATTAGGTATCAATTGGTGCAAACACGCTTCTGCTTTTTATTGTTCCACAACTTCAGCCTACCAGCCTTGAATACAAGCTTGTCATCTTTAAATCAAAAAGGCTGTTGCAGAAAAGCCGGAATCCATACCGAATTCAGAAAAACTGAGATACAGATTTGAATTCAGCAAACACACCCAAGCCAGCCTACCCTTGATAATATGCGCTTTGGTTTTAACTAAATCAATAAAATTCTTGAAGCCGATCCTGGGCGCAGACAGAAAAGCAACTGCCAAAGCCTTTAGAACATAATCCTCGATATATAAAACCCTTGAATACACGATTAATTTATAGCCGGCATAAGATTTCGTGTTGAAAAATGCAAGCTTCTCGTTTAACCAGGCTTTACAGAATGAGCGGTTAATGCGCCCTTCTTGTATCCTGGAAACAACATCACAAGGTTTAATATAATAATTCGAGCACTTGTTATTCTGAAAAACCAGGTTCACACCATTACCCTGCGCCCTCATCATGAAGTCGGTATCCTGATGGCGCGAGTGATTTTCATCAAACAGCACACTTTTCGCAACTTCAAGCGGACACAGGAATGTGCTCGTCTGCATTGACTGGCCGGCAGCGAACACATATTCCGAGACAAGCTCGTTCTCGTTAATGGCACGCAACGGCAACAATGCGCCATTAATGCCCTTTTGTATCAATTCAAACTGCCCGTAAATGACAAAATTCCTATCAGCCAGATTCTCGATCAGGCTTTTGGCCGACGCCAGCCTGGTTTTCACCCAGCTGTCATCTGCATCGAGGAATGCGACAAAATCTCCTCGTGCCGCTTCAATCCCCCTATTGCGGGCAAACGCACCATTCATGTTTACCGGATTTCTCAGTACGCTAATATCCAGCTGACTCCTGAATGACTCAATCACAGATAAAGCCTCATCAAAATCAGCGGATGCATCATCTACCAGAACCACTTCAAAATTGGAGTAAGTTTGCTGTACTAATGAATCAAGTGCTCTGGCAATAGTATTGGAAGCTCGAAAGCAAGGAATGACAACAGAGAATTTCAACGATGCTCCAGCAAATAAGACAGTGAACGTAAAAGTTAATCCTTATAACACTGACTTCCTATGCCTACCACCAACTTAACCAAAATTAACAATTGGCCGGGTACTGCCGTCAAAGCTCGTCCTGCACTTTAATTTTAGAGATGCCTGATTTACGCAGGTGATCTAAAGCCAGAATCGCAATCCGCAGCCTTGCATATTAATACGTTAAATAACAATTTTAGATGTATACGTTCAATCTTAAAAAACTGAAAAACAAGCCTAAACCAAGAACTGTAAAAATGTTTCGGTAAACATCCAGCATGATTGCAGAGTCAAATTATAGATGCGTTGTATATCTCATCTTTTTTATCAGAAATTAAATAAATATATCCATTAATATAACAACGAGCCACTGAACTAATGTCAAAATTTTCGGCTATTCTTTTCCTCATAGCTTCACCTACCTCTCCACGTAAGTGACTATTAGTAATCAGGGTATCTAAAGCTCTACACAAACCATCAGTATCTGCTGGCTCAAACAAAAACGCCCTCCCTTGTTTACCAACCTGCATTTCTGCACCGCCAACACGTGTAGCGACAATCGGCAGCCCAGCCGACATTGCCTCTAAAATAGCATTAGAATTCCCTTCTACATAAGAAGGTAGAACAAATATATCCATAGCTACTAATTTCTCACGTACATTAGCAACATTCCCAGCAAAATTAACAGAGTCCTTTATTCCCAGACTTTGACATAGTAATTCTAAATTTTCTCTGAGAGGCCCATCACCCCATATTTCTAAAGATACATTTTTATGTACTTTTGCTATCCTCTGCCAAGCTATAAAAAGATCACTTACACCTTTTTGTGGCACCAATCTACCTACAAAAACTACATTACATTGCTTTGTAACATGCTCACTTCTGCTTTTCGATGTACATTCTTTTAAAGAAATACCATTAGCAACTCTCAGTATACGATTCGATGAAAAATTCACATGTTCGAGCTCAGACACGCTGGCATCAGACATAGCCACAATTGAATCAGAAAGTTTAAGTATCAATAATCTCAACTTCCCAAAACCGCTATTAACAAGACCTGGAATCCCTTTAAAACCGACATTTGGCAATTTAGTGATCACCGGCTTTCCTAATATCTTACCAATCAGAATGGCAAACAACCCAAACCAGGAAAGTTGATGTACATGAACAATGTCAAATGTATTCCGCCTAGAGTACATAGCCCAGAAAAACCATATTGGAGTCTGAATAAACCTTAACAGTCTAATTTCCGACAAACTTATTCTGCAAACCGGCACCCCATCAACAGTTTCATTATCAGGGCTTAAAGAATCAAACTTACCAGACACAACCTGTACATTGACATCAAGGCTCATAAGTTTTTTTGACAACTCATGTGCCTGATGTTCGAGACCGCCTATTATAGGGTAAGGGTAAAAAGCTACTATCATCATGACTCTGATAGCCATGGTTTCCTGAGTGTTTACAATCATATTCAAACTATGATTTCCTATTGATACAATTGATAAAAATCATTATTACAGCAATATATCGGGAACATTATGTAAGCATGCCTATTTACTTTAGTGCTCGGTAAGTTCGCAATTTTCGACGAATAGTCTGCTTTAGATATTGCAGGAAAATATAATTCAAAAAAAAGAAAAGCCGCTCTTTTCTAGTAACGGCTAAAGGCCTCTGATGTATGACTTCATAGCCCAGACTTTCCAGCATGCCTAATGAATGATATTCAAATATCTCAATATCACGTTTGCTTAAGTTACTTTTCCAATGATCTGTTTTACTATTATCTGGCAACTGGCCAATGGAGGAATGTTGTTTTTTTGTATAACCAGGGACAGAAAACCCTTTGCCCAACAACATGTCTTTGTTATAAGGCATCCCTATAAAAGCGCAAATTCTTTTAAGTTCAGTTTCTGGATTTTGCAAAATATCTTCATACTTAACGGTGATAACTTTTTCAGGTGCTGACAGCTGGGCAGCCAAACCAAAGCTAATTTTAGTTAGCCACCATACGGCGGCATCATTCGAATTGGTTGGACCCCATGCCAAGGGCATTACAGATGAGGCAACAGCACGTCCATCTCTGATAATATGTACAAACTTTGCATTCGGATAATGCTGATTAAGCACCTTGTAATTCTGAAAATTCGTGGGAGTATGATCTATCCAATATTGCGGCTGATTATTTTTATAAATTTGAGCATATTCAAAAACCAACCTTGTCATTAGCTCTCTTCCACCAACCGAACACTTAAATATCTCCTCCAGACGCTTCTTAGATAGCCCCCACAACTTGAGTCGCCATATCGATTTTGAGTGGAAGTTTTTCTCATTGCAATTCAAGAAATCAACTTTGAATTGAGACTCAGGCGTGGTGATTGCACAGTCAGTGTTGCCAATCATTGACGCTAGAAAGGTTGTTCCGCTCCGGTCACATCCCCCGATAAATACCGGTTGAATATCTTGTTGTAATGAATCAGGCATCAGATTCTGGTCACAAAGCAAAATTTTAAATCACTAAAATGGAGTGTCTTGCGGGTAAGAAAATGCATCAAAGTCAACTCTATATAGCTTGTAAACACGATTTTTTAAATCGTCCGTGTAATATTCAGATGCAATTTCACTGGACTTTCTTCGACTGTCTTCCCTGTTTTTTGGATCTTTATATACACCCTCTCCAAAAAGATGATTAACCAGCGCTGAGAGATCCTTATCAATATTCTCAATTTTTCCAATAAATGGAATCTCTGAAGGCGCCAGGGGCAATAGATATGTTTGAGGTGCCCAGTGTGGATCATGAAACAAACCGCCATTTTCCAGATAAGTCACAAAAGCCTCAAAAGTGACGTTGCCGGATTCAGAAAAGTGCCTGACCGAACTCCTGGTTTCAAAGAACGCTTTCTTAAAACTGTCTATTTTATCCAGATAGGCCGAGAGAACTCTGGTATATGGGTTGCGTACAAATGTAAATAAGGAGTATTTTTTTCTTAGGCTGGTTTTGCTCAATACATGAGTCGCACCAATATTAGCAAACATACTTTTCGCAACCTTGCCATCAATATCATTATTGTCATCATAAACAATTGAGGGGTCATAATGCGCTAATGTCTTACTAATTGTTGAGTTGGCACACTTGGGAATGCGAAAATAACAATACTTACCAGTCTTTTGAAATGAGCTGCGACTTGCCACCCAAATTTTGGGAACACGAGGATCAACAGCGCTATATACCGGATGATAATTACAATAAATCTGAAATAACTTTTTATATATCCTTAAAGTAACCCCTTTAATACAAAAGGCTTTAAGTTCCTGTTTAAATTTAGTTATTGCGTTACTTATACCACCGCCGATACTTTTATTAATATGAGGAAAGTCTTTTTGAGGTGCTTTTTTACCAAGAAAGGCACAAAGCTCTGTCCAACCATCCCCTTTTGAAATGTCTATTACAAGTAAATCCTTATTGATGGATTTAAAATAATCCATAATCTTTTGATTATGATTTCGGTACTTTTTTAACCATTGCTGTCTAGATTCTTCATTTGCGGAAGGATCAGCATGTTGACCAAACATCCACTCACGCATTGGTCTCACTCTTCTGCCAGCATAATATCTGACACAGCTATTTATCCATTTATCCTCATCTCTTATACTGAGAATATACTTAGCGTCCGGATATTGTTTGACCAGTTCTTCCCATATAGAAAAATATGGGTTATCAGCAAAGGCATCATATAAATCGAGCGTTGGTAACTGATAATTACCGCGCTTGATATACTTTTCCAGTAAGGCTACACCTTCCGTTCCACCATGAGAAGCAGTTGTAGAATCACCATGAATCACGTTATAACCCAAATACTCCAACGCTACAGAAATTGAAGAAGTTCCGGTTTTATGAAAGCCAATAATGAAAACTTTAGGGGTGGCTTTGTTCATATGTAAGTATTAATTTAATGTGGAAAGTTTGGAAAGCAGTCTATCTTTCAATTCTAATAATGACTGCAATTTAGTTTTATGGAATTTAGCCATATGCAAGATCTTAGGGCTAGCCTCGACAGAGCTCCAAATTCTTATATATTTTTGATATCTAATATTGTACTCAGGAGGTAAAGTCGCTATCCGCAAATCACTTAACCATATCAACTCACGAAGCGTTACCTGATCTTTTTTGATCTTGGCGATATAAAAACTATCTCTCCAGCTACCTAGAAATGAGCTAACCTGCGGAGACTTTTTATAGAGTATCACTCCGCTATTGAACTGAGGAAAACTTGACGGAATGCTTTCCCTCCATTGCTCAGCAGTTAAATAAAAGTTTCTTTTATGTGCATGTGCAATAGCAATATCAAATCGATCTAAAAGGCCGAACATCTCTGAAACATCACCAACAATCATGGTATCTGAATCAAGATACAGTGTGCTTTCAAAGGGCGTTTTAGACATATAGTCTACCTTTGACCGATAATGAGGATTCTCTATCAGCTCAAATGAGCTAAATGGGGAGTCTTGCATACCAGAAATGAAATCAAGCCCTCCCGCGTCTGTAAAAATATGTATCGGGATATCTGGACAATGCTCAACAAAACTTTTTGCAGATTGTATTGCAGCGGTAATATAAACATTGGTCTGTTGCGATGTCACTACATAGATAACACCTTTTTGATTTTTTTTCATTTATATACTTTTACGCTTTTCTATTGTTGCCAACCCAGAATCCAGCCTGATCACCTGATCACACTTATCTAATGTACTTAATCTATGCGCAATCATAATGATGGTTTTCTTTCCACTGATACTATTTATTGCCTTCATCACTTCAGCTTCAGTTTCATTGTCTAGCGCGCTGGTAGCTTCATCAAAAATCAAAAGATCAGGGTTGTGATATAGCGCCCGAGCTATGCCAATTCTCTGTCGCTGCCCACCAGACAAGCGCACGCCTCTCTCACCTATAGGCGTTTCATATCCTTTTGGTAAAGATAATATAAACTCATCCAACATTGCCAATTGCGCCGCCAGCTCTAATGCTTTGAAATCTATGCTGTCCTTGGAAACTCCAAAAGCAATATTCGACAAAATACTATCATCGGCTAGAAAAATATGTTGTGGAACGTATCCAATACAGTTTTGCCATGAACGCGTGTTTTTCTCTGTTAATGGCTCACCATCTATAAAAATCTTTCCTTTATCAGGTACGTGAAGACCAAGTATTAAATCAATAAGAGTACTTTTCCCGGCGCCAGTAGCTCCAATAACACCTAATGAGCTTTTTGCTTGAATGGTAAGGTTTATATCTTTTAAAGAGTCGCTATGAGCACCAGAATACTTAAAGTAAATACCACTTAACTGAATCTCTTTTTTTAAAGATATTTTATGACTCTCAGATTTAAACTGCTCAATCCTTTCCTTATTGCAACTTAAATCATTTAATATATGGTCAAGCGCTGCAGCCCCGAAACTCATTTTACTTAAAGACTCATATATACGATCCATTGCAGGCTTCAACCTCATGCTTGCCATAGCGTACAAACCAAGCACGGGTAAAAGTTGCCCAAGATTTGTATCATCTTTATTCAAAGAAATTAAGGCGATTCCAAGGATTGCTGCAAATACAAATACTTCAATAAAGTACCTCGGTAATTGAGAAAGAATGATGGCTGTAGACTGATGCTTGGCATACAAAAGCGAAGGCTTCCTGAAGGCTGACAAATAAGCATTTTCTCTGCCCAATACTTTTAAATCTTTAATTCCTCCAAATATTTCAGCCGCAATTTGAAAACGCTTGGCATTTTCCTTCTTGCGCTCATTACCGATTTTTTTCAAAAAACGTCTAAATATCAAGTGCATCAGGCCATAAAACCCACCAAATACAAGCGAAAGAATAATGGCCAGTTTTGGGTCAACAACGACAAGAAGGAAAAAAATAGCTAAAGAAACTAAAGAATAAGATATGAAACTCATCATTGGTGCAAAGGTTTGCTTGACCACCTCATCAACCTCTGAAAGTATAGTTTTAGACATGTTGCTAGAATTATTTTCAAGAAAATAACTATAAGGTTGGCTCAAATAGCTTTCCAAAAGACGATTGGCAATACTATGAATTCTCATTGAAGAGAATCGAGCTAGTCCGTATTGAAAACCAACTCTTACGATCGCGGTTAAAATCATTAAACCTAATGCCGTTAACCCTAACGCCAACAAAAAAGAATATTGATCAGAAAAACCTAACAACTTATAAACCATTGCAAGGTATGTGTTTGTTTCAATAACTTGAGGGTTTCCCAACACGGCTAGAAAAGGCACGACGGAAGCCACCCCAACAACCTCCATAAAAGCTACAAATATCATAAGTAGAAGTAATATGGCCGCGCGTTTCCGCTCCTCTTGACTTAAAATTAATAATATTTTTTTTAAATTATTTTTCACGTTTTTTTTAGAATTGATTTTTAAAGACATGCAACTAAGTGAATGACTCTTGTAATCATTAGTTTCGTTGATGACTACTGTAACTCTTACTCTGGTTCATTAAGTAAACAATGCCAGATTCAATACGATTAACCGTAGCTATTGCCTGTAAATTTTTTAATATCCCTTAACTGACGTTTGGTAGGCCGCCCTGCACCACGGTCACGCTGTGCAAACTCATGCTCCCCCGTCAGTTTTGCATTTTCACGCTTGCTGATACTGGCCTGGGTTTCCTGATACAGCAACGCTGCCTCAGGTGCGCCTTTACGTATATTGGATAAGGCATGTACATCCACTTCGATTTCAAAGTCGTGGTTACGGATATGCACAACCTGCCCTATTTTCACTTCTTTAGCTGGCTTTACCCGGTCACCGTCAACATGAACCTTGCCGGTTTCTATGGCAGTTGTCGCAAGACTCCGCGTTTTAAAAAACCGTGCAGCCCATAACCATTTATCGAGCCTGCATTTAATATCGTCTTCATTTGCCATAATGAGTTATATCGTTGAGTCAGTCAGCCAGGGGTTAACGGTCTACTTTAGGTAAATTAGCTTCCAGCGTCTGCTTGAAGCCCCGTAGCATAAGCTCAGCCAGGCCATTCAGTTCTTGCAGGCTGCGCCCCGTGAGATGCAGTATGCCGTCAGCCACATTATTCATGGTAGCAATGTGGAATAGACCTTCAGTAACCGCCTGAATTACCTCATCACTTAGCATCAGGTGCCGCATATTCCGCTCCGGAATCAGCACTCCTTGTTTGCCATCCAGGCCGATTTCCTTACAAACCCTGAAGTAACCCTCGATCTTTTCATTCAAACCGCCGATCGGCAGCACTTCACCGTGCTGGTTCAGTGCGCCGGTGACGGCAATGCCCTGCTTGATCGGCAATTGTGCCAAGGATGACAGCAATGCAAAAAGCTCCGCGCAGGAGGCTGAGTCACCATCCACGCCAGAATACTCTTGCTCAAACACAAGAGAGGCTGTCATATTCAGCGGGTTTAATTGTGCAAAGTTGCTATGCAGCCAGCTTTGCAGAATCATCACGCCTTTATCATGTGTAGGGCCGCTCATGCTGACTTCACGATCAATGGTAAGTACGCCGCGGCTGCCTGCATAACAGTTGGCTGATATGCGCACTGGAGAACCAAAACTCGCTTCTGAAAGGTCAATGTGCGTCAGGCCGTTTATCTGCCCGATAGACTCACCGTAAACGCTGATAATCAATTCTTTATCAACGATTGAATCACGCATGTGCGATTCAATATAGCTGTGGCGCGCATATTTACGCTGTATCGCCGATTTCACATCCTCAATACCCACCAGAGCCGCGCCACGCTGTTCTGCTGCTACCGAACTCTCAAGCAGCAGCTTTTCAAGCACGCCGAATTTGGTACTTAGCCTGGTCTGGTCTTCAATCAGCCTGTGCATGGCCTGCAGCAAGCCCGCCAATGCCTCTGCCGTGAAATGGCGGCAATGATGCTGCTGGCACTTATAAGCAACAAAAGATGCGTATGCGGCATAGTGCTCTGCATTGGCTTTTACCTGGTCGGCAAACTCGATCTTGATTGGAAAGTAATCAAAAAAGTCCGGCGTGACGCCAAGCAGTTCATAATAATCTTCACGTGTTGCGATCAATACGATTTTCACAGAAACCGGGATTGCCGCCTGTGCATTGATCAAGCTGCTGCCCTGGCTGCTGCTGCTCGTTAAATCTTCAATCTGCAATGTGCCGTTACGTAAAAAGCGATGCAGCTTTTCAAGGATATGCGCACCATTCTGCTCATCAGCCAAAATGTCGCGCAGGTGCAGCAGCAGTGTGCCGGCATCGGCACGTAACAGATTGCCGGCGCGCAAGCGCATGAAATCGGGGATATTACTGGCCTCGCTGGCACTTTCGATACCACCGAACAAGGATTGCAAGCTGGGGTCATTGTCATACAAAACCGGTGCGTGCTGCCCTGCATGATGCTCCACGAGTAAATTGGTGCGGTAGCGGCCAAAAAAGCTCTCGTTCATGAGCGCTTCAATATTGGTTTCACCTTCGGCGCCCGGGGTGGGCTGCCATGCATCGAGAGTATCCAGAATAT
>Ga0208626_1000267_pt1 | contig 19255 bp, 17 predicted proteins | sample LakWasMet10_HOW4_2_FD_183860 | JGI IMG/M metagenome (GOLD analysis project Ga0208626, IMG submission 183860) | Freshwater sediment methanotrophic microbial communities from Lake Washington under simulated oxygen tension - Sediment Metagenome... | ecosystem: Environmental > Aquatic > Freshwater >... | reverse complement strand
CCCTTGCCAGTAGTGTCATAAGTACCTGTAGCCGTTGCAGAGGTAATGATGGAATTACCAAGAATCGTGTATTGCGAGGTACCTGCAGCACAAGATGAAGCGCCGGTACTGGTAGGCGTGCCATAAGTACAGCCACTGCCGCTGGCATAATTGGCAAAAGTCGTACATTGCGACGTGTAGTCCGGTGACGTAGCGGTGTAAGACGGCGCGCTTGCATAGCAGGCCGCGGAATACCCGAGGGATGTCACTTCAGTCAGGGTTTTTTTGCGCACGATGGTGTAATTATATTTCTGACCGCCAGTGCCTGAACAACCGGTCGTGACCTGGTTCGTACAGGAGCAGGAAACACCGGCGCCGGTACACTGGGCACCGTACTGTCCGGCAATCGCATCAGCACATTTTGAAGAGGTCTGTACGCAGGATGACAGACTGCCCAGGGCTTTCTCGCCCTGTTTATCGGTCGCCAGCACCGAATACAACTGGGTACCGGAAGCACACGCGCCAGTCGGAACGTACACATTGCCGCAGCTCTTGCTGTCATAGGTGGTATCGCCTGTGCCTGCATAAGCAGCTTGCACCGCAGTGCTGCAGGCAGCTGCGCTGGCATAGCAGTCAGTCGTGTTGCCAAGGGTTGCCGCCTTGGGTGTGGAAACCAGGGTGAAATTAGGCAAGCTAACGTTGGCGGCGCTGCAGCCTAGACTTGTCAGCTCGGTATTATTGGCTGCACTGTCACTGGTAGGGCCGCTTGAGTTAGGGTTGCCGATGAAAATAATATAATTCTTGGCGCAGCTGTTGGCGCTGGAAAGCGGTGTCTTGAAGTTGCTGTATAAAGTATCGTAGGCACGGCTATCCACCCGGGGGCTAGGCGGATTCAGACTGCTGCTGTTGCTGCCCACGTTGGCGCCGGCAAAATAGTTATACATGTCATACGCCATGTTTCCGTAAGCAGTATTTGAGTTACGTTTTTCATTCACACCATTAATATCGCCGAATATCTCATCCATCTCGGCTTTCAGGGCGGCTTTATTGGTAGCATCCATAGGCAGGATCGGGAAGCGCAGAAAGCCGCCGATGTTATTGGCATTGCCTTCGGTCACAAATTCCATCACGCCTACATTAATGTCGCTGCCGATCGAATCCAGCACATTCTTGATCGAACGCACCTCGGCCTGGCCTTGTGTCAGACCGCCTGGCCATTGCTGGCTCTGCCTTGCCCAGTTTGACGTATTGTCCAGCACGATCAGCACATTCGGGCGCTCGGAGACACCTGCGGAGTCCCCGGTAAAAATATCGATGTCTTCCGCCACCGTTGCAAGAGGGTTCAGCGCAAAACTTAATGCCATCAGCGCGGATAGAATTTTTTTGTAGATATTATTCATGGCAAATTTCTCATTAAGGGCATGTACTTGAAGGGTTCTTTGCATCATCCGCCGCTACGCGCACACCGACACCGGAAGTTACCGTTGCCTCAGCTCCGGTCACATCATCAACAGCCACAGCATTAATCTCCCAAACGCTGTTGGCGCACAGGGAGTCACCGGTTACAGCACCCTCTACACCAAGGTTCTGACTTGCGCCCACAATACATGCGGCATCATTCGCATTGCTGACGCTCAGTTCTGCATTCTTGATGACTTGCGCTTTTTTCACGCACGGCGCGGGGCTAAGCGTGACGGTAATATCATTCTTACCGTCACCGTTAACATCGTAGCTGGCTTTATTTCCAGGCAGCGCTGCGTTGGGGTTGGTGATAAAAGCTGTTTTAGAGATCACTTCCTCAACCGCCTGGTTGGCAGAGTTCACCACTTCAGCCTTATGCTGCATATTGCCGGCGATAATCGTATTCTGGCGACCCATGTTAAAACTGACGATAGCAACCAGCAGCATCATCACCAGCATGATGAGCGCCATCGGCAGCACGACCCCGCGCTGCCTGCTAGCTATGGAGAACTTTCTCATTGCCGTCTCCATGATGGATTAACAAACTGTGCAGTGGTACTGTAAACATGGCGCTTGTATCCATCATTCGGCGCGGATACTTCCTTATCGCCCAGGGTGTAGACACGGCTATCGGTATAGCCTTGGGTGCTTGTTGAGTTACGTGCAAGCAAATGGACGCTCGCAGACATGGCATTGCGCCAGGCTGCGGTATCAGCCGGAGCCGATGTGTAGCTGTTCGGCACACCGTCGCCATCGGTGTCCACGCCATATTGAATCTGCATATCCTCGATACCATCCACCAGCGGCACTATACTGAACGCCCCGGCACCCAGCTCCGCGCGTTTCAGCGTAGGGATACCGTCGCCGGACTCATTATTGTTAGCGATAAAATAGATCTGCACGAAGTAACGCTGTATGGCCGCAATATCAGTCGCGACACAGCTGGTTTTGCGGCGGGTAAAGTCACTTGCCGAAGTACTCAAGGCAAAATGGTATGTCGCATAATCGGCATCAGTGCTGATCGCGTGCGCAAGTTCGGCGCCGCTGCCATCATTCGGCGTACATAAGGATGCCTGGAAATACGGCTCGCCATCGACAAACGCAGGGCAGCCCGCAACACCGGCAACACATGTGGACGCGCGCCGTATCACCACAATATCCGTTCCATCTTTCACATCTGACAGACAGGATGGAATGTCGGTCGCATCATTGACACCTTGCACATGCAGCGGCATTGCCGTCAGCAAATTGGCAATTGACGTGGCGCATGGGTCAGGAAGCGTAGCCGGTGTTGTTAGCGGGGTAGCATCAAACTCGGCCAGGTAACCCGCCATTTTCAGATTGTCGGCAAGTAATTCCGCAGCATAACGACCACTCTCCTGCTGCTGGGTCGATTTCTGCATTTCATTCCGCGAACGGCTACTGCTGATAAAGATTGCCGATAACGCTGTCAGCACAAGCAGGCTGATGGTCAGGGCAACCATCAACTCAACCAGGGAAAGCCCGGCCTGCCTGCTGCGCAAACGGGATGTGCGCATCATATACAACTCCCGGTACCGGATGACACGCGCAGTGAAATGGCGCGGCGCAAGTTATCGCCGCCGTACATGTTCAGATCCTGGGCGCAGGTATTATTAGGTGCAGCCGTCTTGAACATGCCCTGCCAGGTCACCGTAATTTCGTAAATGCCCGGCACGCATGTACCGGCAGTCGGATCCGGCGCCTGTATCTGGGCAATGCAACCCCTTGCCCCTATCATGGCGCCAACATTGGTGCCGCCCAGGGACTCACCGGCACCGCGCAGCGCATTACCCCACTCGCATAAATCCAGCGCCGCTCCTGTCTTGCCGGCACACTGTTCAACATCGCCCTCTCCGCTGACTTGGCCACTGACATAACTCGCCGCATTTGCCCGGCTCATATGAAACCGGCTCACCATATCATTCAGAATGACCATGGCCTGGCTTCTCTGATAGGACTCAAGCTCAACGGTTCGGGTTTTCATCTGCAACCCGGCAAGACCAAGCAGGCCAAACGCCAGGATCACAATGGTGACCATCACCTCCAGCAAGGTGGTGCCTGCCTGATGTTTCCGATGTAGTAATGGTTGATTTAACATGCGCTATTTTTCACTTTTGGCAGCCCGCTCAGGCTCACCGTTACGCAGGCATTGGCCGAAGCCCCCCCTGCTGTAGCTTCAATGGCAAAAGATACTGAGCCACCGACACGGCCTGAGCTGTTGTACTTGACGCTTCCAGGCCCACTCACACTGACATTATCTCCACTGACGCTATGATCTTCCAGAAGATTATCCGCATTACTTGATGGATAAACTTTCCAGCCTTTTTTCCAGCCGTTGTCACTGGGGGACAACGTAATTTCCATATTGCGCTTGACCGCCTCGCTGCGAGCCTTGGCTAAATCAAAATACAAGTCTGCTGCCACCCCTCTTGCCTTGTTATTGGCAATCATCCCGGAAAATGAAGGGGTCGCTATCGCTGCCAAAATACCAACGACTGCGATCGTGATCACCAGTTCAACCAAGGTGAACCCTGCACTCAAACGGGCAGGAATGCCAGCTCCGGCATTCAACTTTTGCAATGTAGCAATCGTTACCATTTATCCGCCGGCGTTTTAGCGCCTGTATTAGTCAGGGTCAATGTCGGATCGGACGCCTGCGCCGACCCTGAAACCGGAGTTGCGGTCACCGTAAATGAAGGAGGCGCGCCATCACCGACCGCAATCGTAATCGTGTAATAACTGGAAACATCCGAAGGCGTAGTCAGGTTAAGTGTCGAAAGGTCTGCCGCATAACTGCGGGTATCAAGCAGATACTGCTGCTGATGCTGCGCCACATCCATTAAATGCGACTGCGCCGCCGCACGCCGCCCTTTTTTTACATATTCGAGATAACTGGGGAAAGCAATAGAGGCCAATATGCCGATAATAGCGACGGCTACAAGCAGCTCCACCATAGTAAAACCACCATGAGTGAAGCCGCCCTGTTTGGCCTGAAAACGATGTTTATATTTTAATAGGCTGGTCATATTATTTTTACCTTATTTACTGCTTTGCATCATGCGCCTTGCCATTTCCATTGTCTATTAGCACCTGACAATCGGTAAATTTTGCACAATAAGCGGTTACATATCCGCGAATCATGCGCTTGAAAACACCTTCCATCACAATCCGGCATGGATACAGAAAGTAGATCATTATAAAAAAATGATAGAATAGCCGAGCTATTTTCATCATAGCCGACAGTTTATTAAAAAATTTTTAAACAAAATTTACCGTATCGCTGATTATGCAAAAACTGACTAAAAAAATCATACTGCTGCTGGCCGCGTGCCTTGCGCTGAACGCCTGCGGCACCAAGGGCCCGCTCTACATTCCCGAGCAGCAGTATCCGCAGCCAACCCAGTCCAGCAAATGATTCAGCCTAACCCTCAATATATCGACAAACCATCACCGTGAACGCATTTAATTTCAAAAACAACACACTGCATGCCGAGCATGTAGCCCTTAACCAGATCGCAGAAAATCACGGCACACCTTGCTACGTGTATTCCAAATCCGCGCTTACCCAGGCCTTTGAGCGCTTTGATGCAGGATTCAAAGACACAAATCACCTGGTATGTTTTGCCGTTAAATCCAACCCCAGCCTGGCCATCCTGAACCTGTTCGCCAGACTTGGCGCCGGGTTTGACATTGTATCGGGCGGCGAACTCGCCAGGGTACTCGCTGCCGGCGGTGATCCGTCTAAAGTGGTGTTTTCCGGCGTAGGCAAAACCGCCGACGAAATGCGCGCTGCACTTGAAGCCGGTATTTTCTGCTTTAACGTGGAGTCTGCCAGCGAACTGGTGCGCCTGAACGACATCGCAGGCTACATGGGCAAAGTGGCTCCGGTCTCGCTGCGCGTGAATCCGAACGTAGATGCAAAAACCCACCCTTATATTTCCACCGGCCTGAAAAACAATAAATTCGGCGTCGCTTATGAAGATGCGCTCGACATTTACCTGCAGGCAGCCGCAATGCCTAACATTGCAATCCACGGTGTAGATTGTCACATCGGTTCGCAGATTACCGAATTATCACCATTCATGGATGCTTTCGACCGCGTACTGGCGCTGGTGGATGCGCTGGCTAAAAACAAGATCCATATCCAGCATATCGACCTCGGCGGCGGCATCGGCATCTGTTACAGCGATGAGACACCGCCGGAATTCAGCGACTACGCGCAAGCGATGCTAGCCAAACTGGGCAAACGCGATGTCAAGCTGGTGTTTGAGCCGGGGCGCGCACTGGTGGGCAATGCAGGCGTGCTGCTGACCAAGGTGGAATACCTGAAACATACCGAAACCAAAAACTTTGCGATCGTAGATGCCGCCATGAATGACCTGATGCGCCCGGCACTTTATGATGCCTATCATGCGATTGAAGCGGTAAAACCGCGTGTTGCGAATACGCATAATTACGAAATCGTGGGCCCGGTGTGCGAAAGCGGCGACTTTCTTGGCCACGACAGGGAACTGGCATTGGCAGAAGGGGACCTGCTGGCGATTATGTCTGCCGGCGCTTACGGCATGAGCATGTCCAGCAATTACAACACGCGTCCGCGCGCCGCAGAAGTGATGGTAGATGGCGACCAAACGATCGTGATCCGCCAGCGGGAGAAAGTGCAGGATTTATTTGCGCTGGAAAGTATTTTGTAAAGATTCAAAATAATCAGCCACCGATAAACACGGATGCACACAGATATTTTACTTATTGAGTAACGCTTGCAATTCAATAAGTAATTTAAGCTTTTATCTGTGTTAATCCGTGTTTATCTGTGGCTCAAATGTTTTTACAAACCTAATCAAAAATAACGGTTTTGTTTGCGTATAGCAAAATACGGTTTTCAATATGCCAGCGCACGGCTTTCGACAGCACCACGCGCTCCAGGTCGCGTCCCTTCTGGATCAGGTCTTCTACCTGGTCACGATGCGAGATACGCTCAATGCCCTGCTCGATGATCGGGCCTTCATCCAGCACTTCCGTCACGTAGTGTCCAGTTGCCCCGATGAGCTTAACGCCGCGTTCAAACGCACGGTGATAAGGGCGGGCACCGATAAATGCCGGCAGGAATGAATGATGGATATTAATGATGCGCTGCGGGTAGCGTGACACAAAATCCGGTGACAGAATCTGCATGTAACGCGCCAGCACGATCAAATCAATATTGTATTGCTCGAACAATTTAAACTGGGCAGCTTCGGCTTCAGCCTTGTTGTCTTTGGTAACTGCAATGTGATGAAAATCCGCACCATAGAACTGCACCAGTTTTTCGGTATCGCGATGATTACTGATCACGAGCGGAATTTCACAGGCCAGTTCACCGCTTTTATGCCGATGCAACAAATCAGCCAGGCAATGGTCATATTGCGAGACCATGATCGCAACACGCGCTTTGTGCTGCGATAACTTTAATTGCCACTGCATGCTGAATTTATCGGCGATGGCTGCAAATGCCTGATTAAATTGGACTTCATCCAGGTTAAATCCGGCAAGATCCCATTCCACACGCATCAGGAATAAATTATTTTCTGCATCCTGATGCTGGTCTGCGTGTAAAATGTTGGCATTGTGCTGGAGTAAAAAATCAGCAATTGCCGCCACAATGCCTTTGGCATCCGGACAGGTAATCAGTAAGGTTGCGGTGTTTTTCATAGAAAGACTTTGTTAATCATTAATTAAAACTTGTGAATTAAAATTTCTACAATTATACCCGATGCACCTGCCACCTGAAAAATCAGTTGGTTTGAATATGCGCTATTAAACTTTCAAGCCTCGCTTGATTGAACTAAAGATACAGAACAAATGAACAAAGATACGAACATCCTGCTTGCCAACCCGCGCGGCTTTTGTGCCGGGGTAGACCGTGCCATCATCATAGTGGAACAGGCACTGGAAAAGTTCGGCGCCCCGATTTATGTGCGTCATGAAGTCGTGCATAATAAATTCGTTGTAGACCAGCTACGTGCCAAAGGCGCGATTTTTATTGAAGAACTTGATGAGATCCCCGCCGGCAGCACTGTCATATTCAGCGCACACGGCGTTTCAAAAGCAGTGCGTGCAGAAGCAGAACGGCGCGGCTTATCGGCATTTGACGCCACTTGTCCACTGGTGACAAAAGTGCATATTGAAGTTGCCAAGATGCGCAAAGACGGCTTGGAAATCATCATGATCGGTCACAAGGGACACCCTGAAGTGGAAGGCACCATGGGCCAGGTTGAGGAACAGGAAGATGCCTCCGGCATGTACCTGGTGGAAACACCGGAAGATGTGGCCAACCTGCAAGTGCAGAACACCGACAAACTGGCTTATGTCACACAAACCACGCTATCGCTGGATGATGCCGCCCGCGTGGTCGATGCGCTGCAAAAACGCTTCCCCAAGATCAAGGCTCCCAGAAGCGACAGTATTTGCTATGCCACGCAAAATCGCCAGGATGCCGTCAAAATCATGGCCAAGGATTGCGACCTGGTCATTATTGTCGGTTCACCTAACAGCTCCAACTCCAACCGTCTGCGTGAAGTTGCGCAGAACCAGGGGATTGAAGCCTATATGGTGGACAACGCCAGCTTTCTCAAACCAGAGTGGCTGCTCAATAAACAAAGGATCGGCGTTTCAGCCGGTGCTTCCGCTCCTGAAATACTGGTGCAGGAAGTCATTGCTAAATTGCAGAAGCTTGGCGCTGCTCAGGTACAGGAACTACAGGGCGTCGTCGAGAACGTGGTTTTCCAGTTGCCCAAGAATTTAACGAACGCACCCGGCAAATCACCCTCTAAATAACTGAAGCACTGACGATACTTGAAAACGTATAAAACCCCGATTTCGGCGCTGGTATTGATTCACACGCCTGATCTGCAGGTGCTGATCATGGAACGTGCCGATAAAGCCGGCTTCTGGCAATCGGTTACCGGCAGCCTGGAAGATGACGAAACGCCACGGCAGGCCGCAGTCAGGGAAGTACGCGAGGAAACAGGACTGGATGCCGCGCAATATGAACTGCAGGACTGGCAGGTGTCGAACGTATATGAAATTTACCCGCACTGGCGTCATCGCTACGCGCCAGGCATCACAGAAAACCGCGAACACCTGTTTGCCCTGACATTACCGACGGCCTTGCCGGTTACGCTGGCACCCGGCGAACACGTCCGCTACGAATGGGTGGATTGGCGCGAAGCGGCGAAACGGGTTTTTTCATGGACCAACATTGACGCCCTGAAAAGATTAGGTGAACGCCACGGCCTTAAAATGTAAAATGCCGACGACTGGTTCGCGCAAACTGCACCGCAGCATGTTTTGTTATTCAAGAATTAATTGTACAAAGGTTTTATATGCAAGTATCACCGATTAAATTTGAAAAATTCCAGGCCGCAGAGGATGCGGACTGCCAGCGCCGTATCATTGCGGCCAGACAAAAGCTGGGTAAGCGCCTGGTGATTCTGGGTCACCACTATCAGCACGAAAGCGTCTACCGGCATTCTGACTATACCGGCGATTCACTCAAGCTATCACGCTACGCATCCGAAGTCGATGCGGAATACATCGTATTCCTGGGCGTTCACTTCATGGCAGAGGTCGCCGATATCCTGAGCCGCCCCGATCAGATCGCGATTCTTCCCGACCTTGCTGCCGGCTGCTCGATGGCTGACATGGCTAACCTGGCCAAAGTTGAACGCAGCTACCGCGAATTGAACAAAGTACTCAACTTTGATGAAACCATCACCCCGATCACCTACATCAACTCTGCTGCTGATTTAAAAGCATTCTGCGGTGAGCATGGAGGTATTGTCTGCACCAGCACCAACGCGCCTAAAATCCTGGAATGGGGTTTTGCACAGCGCGAAAAAGTGCTGTTCTTCCCGGATCAGAACCTTGGCCGCTGGAGCGGTTATAAAATGGGCATTCCTCTGGAGCAAATGCCGGTGTGGGATCCGGATCTGCCGATGGGCGGCCTCACGGTTGAGCAAATCAAGAATGCCAAGATCCTGTTATGGAAAGGGCATTGTGCAGTACACCAGATGTTCCGCCAGCAGAACATCACCCAATTCCGCCAGCAACATCCGGATGGCTTCGTCATTTCTCATCCGGAATCACCATTTGAGGTTTGCCAGCATTCCGACTATGTAGGTTCGACCGAGTTTATCCTGAAAACCGTCAGCGAGGCTGCGCCGGATACCAAATGGCTAGTCGGCACCGAACTGAACCTGGTCAGCCGCCTGGCTGAACAGATGAAACCGCAAGGAAAACTGGTGCAGTTCATGAGCCACGTGGTATGCGAATGCTCTACCATGGCGCGCATTGACCCGCAGCACCTGGCATGGGTATTGGAAAACCTGGTCGAAGGCAACGTGGTTAACCAGATCAAAGTGCCTGCACATGAAGCCAAGCTGGCCAAGCTCACGCTGGACCGCATGCTGGAAGCGTCATAGCATGGCATGCGCACTTTGCCAGCCATGCCCGCACACGATACTCTGGCAGGATGATTTCTGCCGTGTCGTGCTGTTGAACGATGCCGATTACCCGGCCTATTGCCGGGTAGAACTGCTGGCGCACATCAAGGAAATGACCGACCTGGTGCCGGTCGAACGTGCCCGCATCATGAAAACCGTGTTTGCAGTTGAGTTAGCGCTCAGGGAATTGCTTAACCCGGATAAAATCAACCTTGCAAGCCTGGGTAACAAAACCCCGCATATACACTGGCATGTGATTCCGCGCTTCGAAAACGACAGACACTTTCCCAACTCCCATTGGGGTGAGGCCGTGCGTGAGGGTCAGCCAACGGTGCTTGATGCCGCAGCCATTGACCTGCTGAAACAAAAAATGAACGCGCATATCACATGCGCGCTCAACACTGACTAACTTTAAGCCTTAACGCAGGAGCGCTAGGCAACCACTAGACGTTCGACGATTTTGCCGTTTTTCAGATGGCTCTCGATGATCTCGTCTATGTCCTCGTTATCCACAAACGTATACCAAACGGCCTGCGGATAAATGACCAGCAGGGGCCCCTCACCGCAGCGGTCAAAACAGCCGGCACGGTTCACGCGCACCTTGCCTTTGCCATTCAGGTTAAGTTTTTTCACCCGCGCTTTCATATGGTCAAAAGCCGCGCCGGCACCTTTGTCCATGCAGCAGGCAGCGCCATCTTCGCGCTGGTTAAGACAGAAAAATACGTGATGCTCGAAATAGTTTGTCATTGGGCTCTCATAATCATCTTTGCTTCGCATCATTGACCTATTCTACTGCGAACCGAAGTCAACGATGGGTATTTGGATTTTCAGAAATTTACGCTGAAACTTATAACTTAGCTATTAAGATTTTGCATTTATGCTAGGCATTCGAGCGCAGATACTATAATTTTCTCAAAATCCAAAGAGCCAAGGCGATGAGGTGAAGACAGTACGTATAGTACGGAGAACCGATGCCAACGCAGGATATTGGGATTTTCAGAAAATTATTCGGTGGCCAGGCTGTCTTCTTTGGTAAATGTCCAAGTCCTGGTAATGCTCAGGATATCAACCTCTTTACGTATATCTTCCGGAAACTGCGCATAAGGTGCGCCCAGTTCCACGATATGTTTTGCTGCTGCGTCCAGCACTTTATGTCCGGAACTGCGGTTGATCTCTATCGAATCGACACTGCCATCCGGCTTGATGGATACCGTCATCTGCAATTGGCCATATAACTTCAGGTCACGGGCAGCTTCGGGGTAATTCAGGTTGCCGATTTTCTCAACTTTCTGGCGCCAGGATTCAACGTAGAGCGCATATTTATACTCTTTGGTACGCCCGCCTACGAATTTACGTTTTGGACGCTTCTGGTATTCATCCTGCTGTTTGGAAATAATCGCTTCCAGCTTTTCCATCTCCAGGGCCGCGGCCGCAATCGCATCCATATCCAGTTTTTTATTCGGGACTGCCTGATTTTCCGTTTGCGCTTCTTTAGCGGCCGCTTTCTGCACTGGCGGAGACTCTACGGTTTTTTTGGCATTAATCTGCGTCATTAATTCCTGCGCCTGCTTTTCCAGCTCGGCAACACGTTTCTGCTCACGCACCTCACTGGCCGCCTGCAGGGTTGCCTGCGCAGCCTGTTTACTGGTTGCAACCGGCTTGGGGGTCTGCTCGGACTTTTGCGCCTTTAATACCGGCAGGGCTGTCTTCAGCTTGCGGTCTTGCTCGGTATTGCCACCGCGATCCAGATTAGCCTGCGCATACACCTCGGTATTATCGGGTTTGGATTGTGTTTTCGCATTGACCAGCACGACTTCCAGTATCGCGAGGTTGTCCTTGAATTTATTAAGCTGCGGCTCGAAGTGAATGCTCAGCAAAACCACATGAAACAAGCCGGAAAACCATAACGCAATGCTCATACCGCTCATGGATTTAAGCCTGGATATGAGTGGGTTCATGTTATTCAACCTGGGTTCGGTACGCACTGTCGTCAAATTTTTACACTCTACACAACAGTTTTTAATGCGTCGAGCAGCTTTTGATGTATTCCGCCAAAGCCTCCATTACTCATCACCAGCACATGGTCACCTGCGGTTGCAGCTTGCACAATCGCAGCGACCAACTGATCCAGATCATCATGCACCTGGGTTTTAACGCTGATCGGCGCCAGTGCCTCTTTGGCATCCCAGCCCAGATTTGCCTGATAGCAGAACACCAGATCAGCGTCTTTCAAACTGGCGGGTAGTGCATTCTTCATTACGCCCAGCTTCATGGTGTTGGAACGCGGCTCAAGTACTGCCAAAATCCGTGCATTGCCCACCTTGCCGCGCAGGCCGGCTACCGTAGTCTCGATTGCCGTAGGGTGGTGCGCAAAATCATCGTACACACTGACGCCATTTTCAACACCGCGCAGTTCCATACGGCGCTTTACGTTTTTAAATTCACTGAGTGCGGCGATACTCACATCCACCGCAACACCGGCATGACGTGCCGCTGCAATGGTTGCCAGCGCGTTCATGCGGTTATGCTCGCCGAGCAGACCCCACGCCACACGACCCTGCGTTTTACCCTGATACATCACATCAAAACTGCCATCGCCGTGCGCATTGGCAGCCTGCCAGTCAGCATCAGTGCCAAACTTTTCCACCGGTGTCCAGCAGCCTTTATCGATCACGCGCTGTAGACTGGCCTCTTTGCCGTTGGCCACCACCAGCCCTTGCTGCGGCACGGTACGCACCAGATGGTGAAATTGCTTTTCAATCGCTGGCAGATCTTCAAAAATATCCGCATGGTCAAATTCAAGATTATTCAGCACTGCGGTGCGTGGGCGGTAATGCACGAATTTAGAACGTTTGTCGAAGAATGCCGTGTCGTACTCATCGGCCTCAATCACAAAAAAAGGAGACGTGCTTTTTGCATCCTGCGCTGGCGCCTGCGGCAGCCTTGCCGACACGCCAAAGTTTTCCGGCACGCCGCCAATCAGAAAGCCTGGCGCCAACCCCGCATATTCCAGTATCCATGCCAGCATGGAGCTGGTCGTGGTTTTGCCATGCGTGCCCGCAACAGCGAGTACCCACTTACCCTGCAATACATTTTCAGCCAGCCACTGCGGGCCTGAAATATAAGGCAGGCCGCGGTTCAGGATTTCTTCCATGAGCGGGTTGCCACGCGAGACCACGTTACCGATCACATAGATATCCGGGTTAAGTTGAGTCTGTTCGGGTGAAAAACCTTCAATCAGCTCAATGCCTTGTGCTTCGAGCTGTGTACTCATCGGTGGATACACATTAGCATCGCAGCCGGTCACTTTATGTCCGGCCTGCTTGGCCAAAACTGCAATGCCACCCATGAATGTGCCGCAGATACCTAATATATGGATATGCATAATTTTCTGGTTATTATTCAACAAATGATTAATTAGCTTAAATCAAGTTAGCCCAAATTGGGCGCCAGCCAGCGCTCCAGATATTCTTTAGGCAGGTTTCTGCGTTTTGCCATATCCAGCAGCTGGTCTTCGCCAATCTTATCGACACTGAAATACTTCGCATCTTTATGTGCAAAATAAAAGCCTGATACCGCTGCTGCCGGCTGCATGGCAAAAGAATCAGTCAGCGTCATACCAACCTCTTCACACTGCAGCAGCCTGAACATGTCCGCTTTCACGGTATGATCCGGGCAGGCCGGGTAGCCAGGCGCCGGGCGTATGCCCTGGTATTGCTCTTTGATCAATGCGTCGGCATCCAGGTGTTCATGAGCTGCATAACCCCAGAGATCAGTACGCACACGCTCATGCATGTATTCGGCAAACGCTTCCGCCAAACGGTCAGCAAGGGATTTAAACATAATTGCGCTGTAGTCATCGTGCGCGGCTTCAAACTGAGCCAGGCGTTTTTCCATGCCCATGCCTGCGCTGACCGCAAACAGGCCGATATAATCATCGCTGCCTTTAGGTGCGATAAAATCACTCAGGCACTGATTAGGCCTTGCCACACCGTCGATTACCGGTTTGACCGTCTGCTGGCGCATGCCGTAATAAGTGAATGCCACTTCCCTGCGGGTTTCATCGGTATAAATTTCAATATCATCGTCATGCACCGTATTGGCCGGCATCAGCGCAATGACGCCGCTGGCGCTTAACCAGCGCCCATCGATGATTTTCTTGAGCATGGCCTGCGCTTCTGCAAACACTTTCGTTGCGGCTTCACCCACTACTTTGTCAGTCAAGATGGCAGGATAAGGGCCGGCGAGATCCCAGGTCTGGAAAAATGGCGACCAGTCGATATACTGGGCAATCAGCGCCAGATCAATATTCTTGAATACACGGCGCCCGATAAATTTAGGTTTAACCGGTGCCGCATCAGCGCTGAATGAGAGTTTGGCCTTATTGGCACGCGCTTCTGCAATTGTGAGCAGTGGCGTACCTTTTTTATTGGCATGCTGGGTACGCGCCTTCTCGTAATCGGCCTGCACTTCCTGGATATACTCATCACGGCTCTCCGGCGTGAGCAATGACTGCATCACGGCAACAGAGCGTGACGCATCCGGCACATAAATCACCGGGCCTTCATAGTGCGGCGCGATTTTGACTGCCGTGTGCGCGCGTGAAGTCGTTGCGCCGCCAATCAGCAGCGGCGTTTTCAAACCGCTGAAATGCGGGTCACGCTGCATCTCTTTGGCAACATAGGCCATTTCTTCCAGTGAAGGTGTAATCAGGCCGGATAAGCCGATAATGTCCGCATTCTCGGCCTTGGCCATGGCAAGAATCTCTGCCGCTGGCACCATCACGCCCATGTTCACCACTTCAAAGTTATTGCATTGCAGCACGACTGAAACAATGTTTTTGCCAATGTCATGCACATCACCCTTCACGGTTGCGATCACGACCTTACCCTTGGGTTTGGCCACAATGCCGGTGCGTTTTTCTTCGAGCGCTTTTTCTTCTTCAATGAACGGAATCAGATGGGCTACGGCCTGTTTCATAACACGTGCCGATTTCACCACCTGTGGCAGGAACATCTTGCCCTGACCGAATAAATCACCCACCACGTTCATGCCGGCCATGAGCGGGCCTTCAATGACGTGAATCGGACGACCGCCATTGTTCATGACTTCGAGACGCGCTTCTTCGGTATCCTCCACAATAAATTCGGTAATGCCATGCACCATCGCATGCGCCAGTCGCTTCTGCACGCTGACGGGGCTTTCCGGCGTGCCGCGCCACTCAAGGGTAGCTTCTTCCTTTTTGCCGCCCGCTTTCAAGGTGCCGGCTATCTCGATCATGCGTTCAGTGGCATCCGGCCTGCGGTTCAGCACCACATCTTCCACACGCTCTTTCAGCTCCGGCTCCAGATCATCGTAAACACCCATCATGCCGGCGTTGACAATACCCATGGTCATGCCTGCCTTGATGGCATGGTAAAGAAACACAGTATGAATCGCTTCGCGCGCCGGGTCATTGCCGCGGAAACTGAAACTCACATTGGAAACACCGCCGGAGATTTTGGCGTGCGGCAGGTTCTGCTTGATCCAGCGTGTCGCGTTGATAAAATCAACGGCATAGTTGTTATGCTCATCAATACCGGTAGCGATCGCAAAAATGTTCGGGTCGAATATGATGTCCTCAGCCGGGAAGCCTGTTGCCACCAGCAGATCATAAGCGCGTTTGCAGATCTCGATCTTGCGCTCATAAGTATCGGCCTGGCCTTTTTCATCAAACGCCATCACGATGACCGCAGCACCATAACGATGGCATAGTTTTGCCTGGCGCAGAAATTCGGCTTCGCCTTCTTTCATCGAAATGGAGTTGACGATCGCCTTGCCCTGCACGCACTTGAGGCCAGCTTCAATCACCGACCATTTGGAGGAGTCGATCATGATCGGCACCCGTGCAATGTCAGGCTCGGAAGCAATCAGGTTCAGGAAATGCGTCATAGCCTTCACCGCATCCAGCATCCCTTCATCCATGTTGATGTCGATCACCTGTGCGCCGTTTTCAACCTGCTGGCGCGCAACGCTCAGGGCTTCTTCATACTGCTCGTTGATGATCATGCGTGCAAACGCTTTACTGCCGGTGACATTGGTACGCTCACCCACGTTCACAAACAGTGAATTGTCATCAATGATGAATGGCTCAAGGCCGGAAAGCCTGGTGTCAGGCGGGATGTCAGGCACCTGCCTTGGCGGCAGGTCTTTAATCGCCTCATAGATCGCGTTGATATGCGCCGGCGTAGTGCCGCAGCAGCCACCGGCAATGTTCACAAAACCGCTATCGGCGAACTCTTTCACCAGGCTGGATGTGACGTCCGGCGTTTCATCAAAACCGGTGTCGCTCATCGGATTAGGCAGGCCTGCATTGGGATAGATGCACACAAAAGTATCGGCGATCTTCGACAGCTCTTCCGCATAAGGTCGCATCAGTGTTGCCCCCAGGGCACAGTTCAAACCTATGGTCAGTGGTCTGGCGTGGCGTACGGAGTGCCAGAATGCGGTGACGGTTTGACCTGACAGGATACGTCCGGAAGCATCGGTCACCGTGCCGGAAATCATGATAGGCAGGGTGCTGCCATATTCCTCAAAAAAGCTGTCAATCGCAAATAAAGCGGCTTTGCAGTTAAGCGTATCAAAAATGGTTTCCACCATCAGGATGTCGGCACCGCCCTCAACCAATGCACGCGTCTGCTCAAGGTAGGCAGCAACCAATTGGTCAAAATTCACATTGCGTGCCGCCGGGTCATTCACATCGGGAGAGATAGAAGCCGTTTTAGGTGTAGGGCCTAATGCGCCGGCCACGAAGCGTGGTTTATCAGGCGTGCTATATTTGAGGCAAGCAGCCTTGGCGAGCTTGGCCGATTCCACGTTCATCTCATACACGAGATGCGCCATGTGATAATCATCCTGCGCAACACTGGTGGCACCAAAGGTGTTGGTTTCAATAATATCGGCACCGCCCGCCAGGTATTTCTCGTGGATTTCCTGAATGATATGCGGCTGCGTCAATGTCAACAGTTCGTTGTTACCTTTAACAAACAGTTCGCGCTCGCCAGCCGGTGCTTTGAAACCGGTAAAGCGTTCGCCGCGGTAATCCGTCTCACTCAGCTTATATTGCTGAATCATGGTGCCCATTGCGCCATCCAGTATGAGGATGCGCTGCTTTAACAGCTCACGTAATTTGGCTTCTGTAGGGGATAAGTTAGGCTGGCTCATTAAAAATGCATCTTTAAATAGTGCGTAATTTTACCATGCAAGCGAATGTTTAATTAAAGCACTTGCAAAAGTGTTGCCCGCACAATCACCGTAAACCTGCAAAGTACGGCGACACCGGCAGGCCTGCCTGCACTTTGCGCTAAATATCGCCACGCCGGTATTGCACGGCTTCTGCAATATGCGCAGGTTTAATGTGCATATCGCCTGCCAGATCAGCCACCGTACGCGCCACCTTCAGGATGCGATGATAAGCGCGTGCAGACAGGTTAAGCTTAGAAATAGCCGTTTTCAGCAAAGCAAGTCCGGCACCATCAGGCTGGCAGAACTGGTCGATTTCCGACGTGCCGAGCATGAAGTTTGGCTTGCCTTGCCGCCGCAACTGGATTTCGCGCGCATGTTCTACCCTGCCACGAATCACATCGCTGCTTTCTGCAGCACTGACATTGGTCAGCTCGTCTTCTTTCAGGGCTGAGACTTCAATATGCAGGTCAATGCGGTCAAGCAAAGGGCCTGAAATTTTGGCTTTATAACGTGCCACCTGATCCGGCGTGCAGCGGCACTTATTATTGTAATGCCCCAGATAGCCGCATGGGCAGGGATTCATTGCGGCAATCAACTGAAACTGCGCCGGAAAATCCGCCTGGCGGGCCGCGCGTGAAATCGTAATCTGGCCGCTCTCAAGCGGCTCGCGCAAAACCTCCAGCACTTTACGGTCAAACTCAGGCAGCTCATCCAGAAATAGAACGCCATGATGTGCCAGCGAGATTTCACCTGGGCGAGGTATACCGCCACCGCCCACCAGCGCAACGCCGGATGCGGTATGGTGCGGCGCCCGGAATGGCCTGCGTTTCCAGTTTTCGGGCTTGTAATTGGCATTCAGCGATTGCAGCGCGGCTGATTCCAAAGCTTCCGCTTCAGTCATGCCGGGTAAGATACCGGCAAATCGATGGGCGAGCATGCTCTTGCCGGCGCCGGGCGGCCCACTCATGATCACACTGTGGCCGCCGGCTGCGGCAATCTCCAGCGCCCGTTTAGGCCCTGATTGCCCTTTCACTTCATTAAAATCGGCATAAGGGATTTTCGCATAGCCACTGGCAGCGGCCAGCTGCACTAATGCAGTGCGCCCGCACAATTGTGAGCAAACCTCCAGCAGCGACTGCGCCGGAAAGACCACCGCATCACTCACCAAGGCGGCTTCTGCCGCACTATCTGTCGGCAGTACAAAAGCGCGGCCACTCCTGCAGGATCTGTAAGTCATGGCCAAGGCGCCGCGAACCGGGCGCAGCTCACCAGTAAGCGCCAACTCACCGGCAAATTCATATTGAGTCAGGTTTTCAGATGGGATCTGCCCGCTGGCGGCTAAAATACCGAGTGCGATTGGCAAATCATAGCGCCCGCTTTCTTTCGGCAAATCTGCCGGGGCAAGGTTAACCGTGATACGCCGCGCCGGAAACTCAAACTGAGCAGTCTGCAACGCAGCGCGCACGCGGTCTTTGCTTTCCTTAACCTCGGCTTCAGGCAGGCCAACGATGGTAAAACTGGGAAGGCCATTGGCCAGATGCACTTCAACCACCACCTCTGGTGCATCCATGCCAGTTAATGCACGGCTATAAAGAACCGCGAGGCTCATTTACATAGCCTCATGTTTACATGGACTCATGATGCTTGCTGCGTTTCAGACCCGGCGGACTCAAGCTCTGCCAGCCTGGCCTCCAGCAGTGCCAGCTTCTGTCGCGTATTCCGCAGAACTTCTGCCTGCACTTCAAACTCCTCACGCGTCACAAGCTCCATTTTGGTGAACACGCCCCTTAATAGTGCATTTAAGTTTTTTTCGACATCGCCTAAAGGGGAAGAACTTACTACATCCTTGATTTTATTAGATATTTCATTTATTTTTTGAGAGTCAAGCATATTAAATTCCTTAATAATTTAAGTCAGTTTATCAGATTATTAAAAAAATTTACATTCGAAATAGAATAATATATTTATCTATCTTACTGATTTTTAACAAAAAAATTGTTGGCATACGCCTTGCTTAACATCCTGTGTGTGTTTTTAATTAATCACCTTATTTTTATTCAGGAGTCAGCAATATGCGTAAATCATTA
>Ga0208626_1000259_pt1 | contig 19653 bp, 16 predicted proteins | sample LakWasMet10_HOW4_2_FD_183860 | JGI IMG/M metagenome (GOLD analysis project Ga0208626, IMG submission 183860) | Freshwater sediment methanotrophic microbial communities from Lake Washington under simulated oxygen tension - Sediment Metagenome... | ecosystem: Environmental > Aquatic > Freshwater >... | reverse complement strand
TGGCTCCCCCGCCCGATGTGGTCGGCGTGCCAATCGATCCCGATCCGCTGCCGACGCTCGAATTGGCGCTGCGCCTGCATCCTCAAGTGCAGCGACTGGCGCTGATTACTGGAACTTCCGCTTGGGATCGCGATGTGGAAAAACAGCTGCGAGCGGTCGTCCCTAAACTGCCCGTACAAGTTCACGTAGAATTCTTGGCAGGATTGCCCATGGCGGGGCTAAAGGAGCGGCTCAGCCTGTTGTCAAACGATACACTGGTCTTTATTGGCAGCTTTCAACAGGACGGGGTGGGGCGGTCGTTCGTTAACGCCGATGCGATAGCGCAGATCGCATCGGCCTCGGTCGTTCCTGTCTATGGTTCGTACAGTTCTTACGTTGGTGCCGGTATTGTCGGCGGCTACATGTCCACTTTCGAGGCAATGGGGTGGCAGGCGGGTGAAATCGCCCGGCGGCTGCTGGACGGTGAGCAGGCGTCGGCTCTGGGCTTGCCCACAGTTCACCGAAACGCTTACCTGTTCGACTGGCAGCAATTACAGCGCTTCGGTATAGACGAAAATGCATTACCTCAAGGTAGCATCGTTAAGTACCGCCAACCTTCCTTTTGGGAAGCTTACCGTGGGCGCATCGTCGCAGCGATAGTGGTGGTCTTATTGCAGGCGGCGCTCATTGCCTTGCTGCTGGTGGAAAGACGATTACGTCGGCAGACTGCGTCTGAGCTGATGGATAGCGAAAAGCGCATGAACTTGGCGGCCAATGCGTCGGGCTTGGGCATGTGGCTCTGGAACATCGGCCGCGACGAGATTTGGGCTACTCCTCATGCTCGTGCCCTGTACGGTGTCGGTGAATCCGAGCTTATTGATTTCGACCGTTTTCTTAGTACCCTCCATTCCGCCGACCAAGAGGCTATGAAAAAAGCCGTAGAAACAGCATTGGTTTCAATCGCCGATTTCGAAACCCAATACCGGGTGATTCATCCTGACGGTGAGCTCCGGTGGATTTTAGTTAAGGGGCAGGTGGAGTCCGATGAAGCTGGGCAACCTACTGCCATTGTCGGTGTATCTATCGACATCACCTCCCGGAAACTGGCGGAACTGGCGGCCGAGCAACACCGCAATGAAATGGTACGCATGGCTCGTGTGGGACTGGTGGGACAACTCTCCGGCTCCATCGCCCACGAGTTGAATCAACCCTTGTCCGCTATACTCGCTAATACCCAGGCGGCACAACGGCTGTTGGTGCGGGAACCGGTCGACTGGCAGGAGATAGGCGAGATTTTGAAGGACATCGTCGAGGACGATCAGCGTGCCGTCGAGGTTATTCAGCGCCTGCGTTCACTCTTCAACCGGGGAGAATCGCAACGCCGGCTGCTGCATACGAATGAACTCGTAAGGGACGCATTAAAGTTGGCGCATAACGACATAGTTGTAGTTTCTTGATTTCATAATCAGTTTTTCTTGCACTTATCCGGCTTTTTCATCTCGGATTAACTGATTCTATAAATTCACTTATTCTCACATTAATTGCACCTGTCTTTTTCTCTTCTCACATTAAGTGATTCTATCTTTGAGAATTTCTCACTTTAATTGATTCTATCCGATCACCCAACAGGCAGTATGTCAGTTTTATAAAATCCCAAGCTTATGAATTTCTTTATTGAATTCATCTGCCCTGGCGGCGGGCAATTGCCCATTGAAATACGCCTTGATTTCGTTTCTCCGGGCATTCAAGTGTTCGCATAATGCCGTGGTGTTATAGCCGTGCCGGGCTAATTTGGGTTCCAGGGTGTTTAAGTCCGGCGACAGCACGGCTTCGATAATCTCGACATCGACCGGTTTTGTGCCGGTGATGGCTCCTTTGATCAAAGCGAGTGTCAGGTAATGGCAGATTTGTAATGGCGTGATTAACCGTTCCGCCAAAAGATTGATGGCATCGGGCGATACGATGTCATGGATGGACGTTTTCGGCTTGCTGCAGTGCGTCAATACCCATTCGATGTACCGTTGTTTCTGTTGTCCCCAACTGTCCAAACTAAATGATTTAGCCCGTGCGCCGATTTCTTCCATGGCTGGCCTATTGAGGTCGTTACCCAGTTTCGGATGGCCCACCATAATAATAGTCAACGTGCCTTTGGCATCCTCAATGGTTTCAATCAATTGCTTTAAGCCAATTAACGTGCGCCAATGCAGATCGTGGGCGCCATCGATAAAGAAGGCTATCGGTTTATTAATTTTGCGGATCAATTCCTGAAGTTTTCGTTCCCTGATTTCGGCTTGGGTGGGCACCTTAAACTCTTTCGCGGTCGGCAAATCGGCAAACAGAGCGGTATATAAGGTGTTGATGTTGACGCGGCATTTATCGGTTGCCAACGATTTAGCGACGATCACCTGATTGTTCTTTTTAAGACCCTCCTGGAAATGCCGGATGATGGTCGTTTTACCGACACCGACAATACCGGTCAGAGTGATGATTCCTCCTGACATGACCGCGATTTCAAGGCTACTCAATACGCTTTTAAAGGCTTCGGTTTCAAAGTAATCCGTTTTGTCGAAATCCTTTACTAAGCCATAGTATTGCATCATTTCACCATACATTAATCACCTCCCAAGTGCTCCACCGAGCTTAACGTAAAATACGCACGAATTTTTTCCAGCACAGTCTTCTTGTCCAGCGATTCATCAAGGATCGTATTGATGGGTGCCAATTGCAGGTCGGTTAACCGGGACAACGGTTTGCCCAGATAATCGGCAATGGCCATCTTGGCATCCAGCTTGTTTTTAAAGGTGGCCGATTGCAGGAAAGGGCTATCATTAAAAGGTGTGGATTTCGGTGTTTCCATAGGCACAATATTGGCCTGGGTCAACAGGGCTTGGTCGCTGCTCTTGCTGCCGGATAAAGCGGAACGTGGCAAGCTGATGGTTTTGGCTAGTTGCCCAATCCGATCCGCCTTTATTTCAACGTTGCTCTTTTTGTGCTTACGGAACTTGCCGAACGGAATCGGCCCTTCTTCAGGATAAAAGGGTCCCTGTTTTTCGTTATTGAACTCGACATAGAGTTCATTATCGAAGATTCCCCATAATAAAGTGATGTCTTGCCCCGCCATCTCATGGCTCAATTGATAACGAATACCGTCAATACCGACACAGGCGTTACTGTCCGCTTTATGCTGTTCTGGCTCACGGGCAAAGGTGCGGAATCGATCCCAAGAACACATTTCCTTGAACCCTGGCGGTGGTAGGTTTTGTAACCAATCTTTCGTACGTGAATGATCTTCATGGCGGTGATCCATCGCGTTATATTCCTGTAAATACTGGTGTAACCACGTATTGGCTTCTTCCAACGTTTCCGGCTGTTGGAGATGATACAGGGGTTCCAAGGAGGATTTGATGGTCAGAAACGAGCGTTCAACCTTGCCCTTTGAGCGCGCAGTGGTGCGTCGGCCATCACTGCCTTTTGGCATATGCACCCGCACTTCAACGCCCAATTGCTTCATAACCCACAGAAAGACGCGGCTTTTTGACACCGGGCCGGCATCCATATAAATGACCGATGGGATACCCTGGAACGGACACTGTTTGTCTTTCTTGGGGGACATCGCATTAAATAGGAACAGCAGTGCGGTCATCGCGTCTTCGCCTTTGATCACATGGTATTCTTGATAGCAGAAGCCGCTGCGGTCATCAATGACTCCGGCTAGGGCCAGGTATTCCGAACCCTCTTTTAGAACCTTGCCGAAAAATGCCGGTTTTTTCAAATCTGAGGGCGAGAAATCAAATTGCCAGCATTCATTGCTATGGGTGGCTTGAAAGCGCGTCCAAGGCGGCTCGATGGTCAGAGTGTGATTGTCATATCCCCATTGTGTTAAATACCGGCTAATTGTGCTGAGTTTGAGTAGGCCGGGTTCAACTTTAACCAATCCTTCGGTGGTTTCAATGCCGTGCTTTTCGAGGAGTTCTATACAGGCTTTAGTGGATAAACGACGCCCCTTTTTGTTGGTCGTCCTCAGTTTCAGCGCGGCAATCAATTCGCAATAACGCCGCATGTCCTCTTCGGTCAGTGTCCTTGGTTTATTATAATCGCTGCGGAATGCCAAATAAGGCAGTTGATGCTTCCGTAATTGCCGTCGGAGTGTGGAGGGTGAAATGCCAAATGATTCGCAGGTTTGCTTAATAAGCTGTTGGCGTTGGGTATTTCTAGGCGACAGGGCATCCAATTGGTTTTGAAGTACCATCAGCACTTCAAAAGGGATGCGTTTATGCGGCAAGACCTTTATCCTGTTTAGTCCGGGTAATCCCGTGCTTACCCATCCAGTTGCGCAAATTGGCAGAGGTGGTGCCATAACGTCCGGCAATAAAAAACAGGGTGGCACCATTGGCCAGCAAGGCTTCGATTTCGGGGCGGAACGGGTCGAGCTTGCTCTTACCCGGTCCCTTGGGACGGCCTAACGACATACCAGAGGCTTTCTTTGCGCGTAGGGCTTCTTTCGTCCGTTGCGAAATCAAATCCCGTTCAATTTCAGCGGCCATCGAAAAGGCCATCGCGATAATCTTGCTCTGGATGCTTTGGTCAAGCCGCCAATTGCCTTTCACCGAATAGACATGGACACCCCGTTCCATGGCAATCGATAAAATTTCCATGCATTCCAGCATACTCCGCCCTAACCGGGACATTTCGCTAACAATCAGGCTATCGCCTTTTTTGAGGTCGTCAATGATCTGGGCAATCTTGCGTTTATGCCAGGAGATTTTACCGGAGACTTTTTCTTCAAGGAATTTAACCTGACCGAGATTATGGTGGTTGGCCAGCGTCAAAATATCCGCCTTGTTTTTCTCTACATCCTGGTCTGCGGTCGATACCCGCAGATAACCGATAGTTTGTGCCGTCATTTTGCCAAAAATATCTATAAAATCATTAAGGGTAAAGAAAACCCTAAAAACAGGCTTTATAATAACCAAAATAAGATCGAAAACACAGTGCTTTTCATTACCTAAAGAAGACATTAAAAACGTTCGTTTTTAATGGTGTTTATCACCATAATAAAGCGGCTAAAAATTATTTGAATGACGCTGATCAGAATAAGCAAATGAGGCCAACTATCGACCCTCAGTTTCTTTATGGGAAACTTGCACCGTGTTGTCATATTTGACTACAATAACAAAAACAATGTGGACCTATGATAGAAAAGACACGACCCATTTCATGGATCAAGGCGGCACGCAAGGATTTCGAAAGTTTTCCCATGCCGGTACAGACAGAGGCCAACCGCGCACTCACTGTCGCTGCGGAAGGTCGCAAGGCCGATAATGTAAAACCGTTAAAGGGCTTCGATAGCGGCATTATGGAAATTGTCCTGCGTCACCGTGGAGATGCTTTCCGCGTCATTTATGCTGTTCAGGTGGGAGAAGAGCTGTGGGTGATTCATGCTTTTCAGAAAAAATCGAAGGAAGGCATTAAAACGCCAAAATATGAAATAGACCTTGTCCATGAACGACTAAAACGATTGAAGGAGATACTGCGATGAATGATGAACCTTTTGAAATAGTCCGTGGTAGCGGTAACGTTTTTGCCGACTTCGGTCATCCCAATGCAGAAGTTGAGCAATTAAAAGCGTTACTAGCTGCCGAGATAATTGGTGTCCTTGATGACCGTGTACTTACGGTGCGTAAAGCTGAAGAGCAGACCGGCGTTGCCGCTGCCGACTTTTCGAGAATTCGTAAAGTGAAGCTCGACCGTTTTACTATTGACCGCTTGATGACAATTCTTAAACGTCTCGATCAGGATGTTGACATACAGGTTACTGTCCGCCCACATCTTGCAAGTGTGATCAATCCACACCTTATATAAATAGCTGCCAAAGTTCCTTGTTTGCCTGACAGGGAACAGCATCATGGATATTTTCCAAAATGCGAGAGCTAATCTGTGTAAAGATTTTCTTCGTTGGGAGTGCACTCAACCGCTGGCACTTTAAAAAAGCGGCCACTCGGAATAGGCAAATTTTTTATTTTTTGATCGACTCCACCCGACCCTAAGCAGCCTGATAAAGCGGTTTTTTGATTGGCAGGTCAGTGTCGTATTGCAGACCGACACAAAAGAGTGGCTTATAGAAGGTTTAAGCCTTAAACCGCGTAATTTTCCATTTCTTTAAAAATTAATACGATGGAAAGATAATTTTGTATTAGCGAAAACTTTTTGATGTGTTTCATAGCGTGGTGAGGCATGATCTGACTTTCGATAAAAATCGCTTTTATTCCATTCCGGCATAGATTATCGACGTGTGAAAAATTGATGCAAGTTTTTGACTTTGAACAGAGTATCTACAGCATTAGCCTTGTAAAGGCGGTACCCGGCTCAGCACGGCTACAAGTTCAGACTGTCTGCGGGTGCCGGTTTTTCTAAATAGGCTACTCAACTGGCTGCGCACGGTAGTTCGCGACACGCCAGCCTCTAGGGCGTATTGCTCTGGCGAGTGCCCCGCTAATAAAGCCGAAGCCACCCGTAACTCGGCTGGCGTCAGATTGTATAGTTTGCCCAATAACTGTAACGTCGAAAGGGTGTACCCCGCTTCTATTACTAAAACCAGCGCCAATGGCGTTTGCCAGTTTTTTGCAAATGGCGAAGCAGCCGGTAATGGTGTTACAAATACTTGCCGGGTTTGCTCGCCGTTTAACAACATTGCCCCACCCACCGCAGGATAGCCGGTGGCCGCGAGGATTAAAGCGGCCAGTCTGTTCTTGTTGACAGGATCAGCGGCAGACAATCGCCCTGGAATACCGGTTAAGCCGCTAACCTTGTTGTTTAACAAACATTCGGCTCCGGCGTTCAAATGCAGAATGGTCCCCTTGTCGTCTACGATTAGCATAGCTAATGCCAATGCATCAATCGCCATAGCGCCCAGTTCGATTTTGTCATGCAGGTTTTGGGTGTGCATTTGCAGACGCAAGGCTCTTTGCAAATGCCCGCTGAAGCGCTGGGCGGCTAGTTGTTCGGCAGCATCAAACTGTTGTTGGCCTACTGCACGCAAAACGCTAAGAATAGTATATTGATCGCAACATTCATCGACGCGCCCCGTCATTGAATAGCGTGCGTCATATGCTATGAAAAAATCCTGATAAAATTCATTGTGCTCGACAAAGTTCTGGTTATTCACTTCATGGCACCGCCGCCATTCGTTCATGGCGCCCTGACAAAAAAACTTTATTCTTGGATCGATGGAGCCGAAATAATTAATGTAATCGGTATTGCTTTGATCCGGATAAGCTGTCCCCGCCAATATCGCAGAAATCACTGTATCCGTCTTTTTACTCATGGTTAACAAGTGCCCATCAACGCCGCCCGCATATTGCCCGCAAAGTCCTACGGCCTCTTTCCAGCGACTGGGATCCAACACAGTTTCGTATAGTACGCCAATTAAATGGTCCAGCTGTTTGTCGTCCGACATATCATTTCAACTTCAACTATCAGAAAATTGATCGGCAGTATATACACATACCTCACGTATAAATGGTGACAAGATTATTACAATACCCACAAAGGAGCTCCAGCGGCACGAGCCGCAAACCCGTTTCCAGCATCTAAAAGGTTTACTGCTGTTTTTTAGCCAGCCCAGCCCCCCCGTTAAACTTAAAAAATCAAAATTAATTACCTCGTATCATTCATATGGATGATGACGGCCCTTTAGCAAAGCTGTTTAAATCAACTGCGCCTACTTAATCGTCTGAAGTAGGTGCTATTGCAATTAAAGGGTATCGGCGAAAAAACGAAATTGGAAAGTTTACAATCCACTTCAAATCTCGTGTCCTGCTTATCTAAGCTTGCACGATTCAAGGACGATAAAGCCAAACTTATTGTGAGATAAGGACGGAAAGCTACGGAGCCTTTAAAGGCTAGCCGGGTTGCATCTATCTAACTAATCAAAAATGAAATCTTCTATGAAAAAACTACAAATACTCTCAGCCGTCATTGGACTATCCGTTATCTCAATCCAAGCACAGGCTTCGATTATCGATCTAAACCTGACCGGAACGGTTAGCCAAACCTATTATGGAAGGTTAGACTTCGCAGAAAACCACACCGATTATACTCACTTAGAACTAAACTCATTCTCTCCAGTCACGGTTCAGTTGGGTGATACGATCAATACGACAATTACTTTTGATCAAAGCATCACAATACCTTCGCCCATCTTGGGTGGTTTCTTTTCAATTTTTCTTCGCGGTGATTCATTCCCAAATGTCAATACGACAACATCAGGGTCTTTGGTGTTATCCAATAATGGCACTTTCGTTTTTGATAATACCGGTTCGCTTTCTTATGATGACACCAATAGTGATAGCTATTTCGCAAAAAGCATCATGTTTTCGCCACTTCAGGCACTGACCTTTAATTCTGTTTCTTCCAGTTTCATCATTACTGACCTCAGCGGCGAGGAGCCAGTGATATTGAATACTGCATTTACCCAGATAACGCTCTTTAATCCTAATACCGCAGTCCCTGTTCCTGGCGCGGCCTGGTTATTCGGTAGTGGCTTGTTAGGTCTACTGGGCTTTAAGAAGCGCAAAGCTGTTTAAAAAATTTATTTTCACAAGCAAGGCAATTTCGGGTCCATATGGGTATATGCATCTTATTTTGAATGAAATACAGAAATTTGAATTTCCTTATTAGGAGAGTGAAATGGTTGAATCGAAACTCTACAGACATATTGCATGCTTAGCGTTGTGCCTTATGGTTGGTAGCACTCACGCCGCCATAACGCCCTATCAAGTTATTGCGCAAAACAATTTAGTCACCGTGAGTACCAATGGCCCGACAATAACAGCAATTTTTAAGCCAAATTTACATAATCCTGATGACATACTTGCAGCAATGGCCGGTGGCTTGGGTTACGATCATTTCAACTGGTTTCAGACTGTTATGGAGGATCCTTATCCTATGGCTGGTGTGCCTGCCGTTCCCTATATTGACCCCCCTTTCGGAGGTGGGTCGGCATTTGGTGGTTGGGCTGACAACCTACCATGGTACTGGGACGAACAAGGCTCTACCAGCTCGCCTTACCATCTTTTCTCTAATCAGTTAAATAACAATGCTTACTTATCTTACACGGACACTCCTAGTGACCCCCGACTTACCGCTGGAGAATCGGTTAAATTCTCTACATCCCTAGCCGGAATATACAGCGATGGGACTTGGGATCCGCTCTTTCTTTTCCATTGGGATAGCACATATACTGGAACAAGTGGCGGTGTAAGCACCCGAAGAAACCTGACTCCAGCCGATCCTGGAAGTGGCACTGGTGGTATTGAAAATCTACAATACTATGAAAATGTCTATGATCTACCTAGCCCCGTGCAGCAGCTTATGATAAGAAACGGAGCTAGGATCTCCCCCAACTCTGTCGTCCCAATCCCCGCGACTCTATGGCTATTTGGTAGTGGCTTGTTAGGTCTGCTGGGCTTTAAAAAGCGCAAAGTCGTTTAATAAATTTAGTCTCACAAGCAAGGCGGCTGATAGTTCACACATTAGTGTGTATAAGTCGCTTTGATCCTATCTTTCGTTTTTTATGAGAAATAAGATGAAAAAACATTATTTACTATTGCTAGCATTATCACTGTCACCTAGCGTTAGCATGGCAAACGTGGTTGTCAATGGCACTTTCGATAATAATACGACAGGCTGGGCCGGGAGTTATAGCGCGCAAGTTGGTGGTTCTGGTGGTTTTCCTTCGATCGATACAGGAAGTTATTATTTTGGCGGTCAAAATGCGTCGAATATTATTACCCAGATATATAACCTGACTAATTTTGATCTAAATAGTCTGTCGAGTGCTGGATTAAATTTCACAATGTCTGCCGATCTTTTCGGATGGGAAACTCACAACGATCACTCGATTTTTAAGGCTTCTTTTTATTCAAACGTGGGTGCGAGTGGAAGTTTACTCGGATCAATAGCACTTGATTCGGCCACGAATGACCCAGGAACATGGCCAAGCATTTATACGGCAGGGGATTTTCCGAATTTTCAAACTACAACAGGAAAACTATCAAATTTAACTACCTCGATACTTTTTACTGTTGAATCTTTAAGGTTACAAGGAGCAGATAATGATGGCTATGCGGATAATCTAAATTTTTCTCTTAGCCCCGTGACTACTGTTCCTTTACCTGATGCAGTTTGGTTATTTGGCTCTGGTTTATTAGGTCTCTTTGGTATGAAAAAAAAGTCCTAACCCTACACTAACAATTACATAAACTTAGCCGTGTCGGGGGATAGCGTAAACTCGACGCATCGGCAAGGACTTCTTTTTTAATAATTATACATTTGCAGTTGCCGTGAAATTCCTGATTGTCTATTGATAGTCTAAAGTGTGGGCGCGCAACTGAATGTGAAAAACCGACCCCTATGTGTAGTTACAAACTATGTGTAGATCGTTAATATCATCTGGATGGGAGGTAGAGTTCACATTGGATACGGCCAATATGAGTAATTCTTAGCTTCACATAGTTTTGCCGGTGATCCTGAAGTAAATACTCAGTGGCATTAGGGGATCCAACGAGTCATGTTCTGCGCCACTAACCAGTTAGTTATTTGAGAGCCAATTGGTACCCTAAGTCGAGATTTCATGACTAACGCTATGTATCAAAGTGTTGGAATCAACAACGAGCCAATATTATCCAAACGATGGCAAGTTGATGCTACATCTTCAGGCATTGAAATTATGTGTAGTTACACTCGGCCTCATGCAGCGAACACCAAGGGCTGAGCCACAAGGTAAATTTGAAAATACACATAGTTTGGTACTACACATAGGGGTCGGCTATGTGTAGATTAACATAGCGACCCCTTGCAGTCAGTCCAGATTTCCGAATGACAGCATACCTACGGAAAGCTGCCAATCTATCCTGTGGACAATGTCTGTATATGTCAAAAATACCCCTTGACCATGCTTTCTATACCAGGCTATCAAATAAAGTTAGATTTTATAGATATTTTTAGTCACTCTAGCCTACTGCTTAGGGATAATGGCCAGAAGCGGGAGCCTGTCAACGGCTACCATTGAAGTGCATTGATACTTTAGTGCTAGATAAATTTTTCGTAAATTAAGCTTCAAGCCCAGGGACGTTTTATCCCGGTTCAGAATATGCGTTTAAGCTAATTATAATTTCCGCTCCACCTTGTTTATTGTTGCGTAGCGTCAATTCTGCGTTGTGCAATTGCGCGAGGCGTTGCACAATGAGCAGACCTAAACCGTTGCCATATGCCTGATGTTCGTTAAGATCCGAATAATTAAGTAGCTCTGCGGGGGGCATGGGTAGACCAAGTCCTTGGTCGGTGACGCATAACTCCATTTTATCACCATGGTTTTGCGTGGTGAGTTTAACCTGACCACCTCCATGCTTTACGCCGTTGTCGATCAAGTTATACAATAGCCGTCGTAAGGCCATCGGTTTGTAACGTACAGGGGGCAATTTGTCCAAAGAAAGGGTCAAATCCACCTGGGCGCGTTGATATTTTTTCGCTATGTCGCGTAATAGCGGCGTAATTTCACCTATCTGCCAAGGTTCAGCTTCTTCGATATTAACCCGCGCTAGCTCGATAAAGCGCGTTAAGATCCCACTCATTTCCTCTATATCGTCCTTCATGCCTAGCCTGAGGTCTTCTGCATCTTCAGACATCAATTCGGTTGCCAGGCGGATACGCGTTAACGGTGTACGCAAGTCATGCGAAATACCCGCCAGCAAAAACTCCTGCTCTTTGACCATCCGATCAAGATCAGCCCGCATCTGGTTTAATGCCTGCCCAACCTCTCGAATTTCAATAGGACCGCGTGGATTAATATCCACACTGTTTAAATCGCGACCTATAGACCTTGCACCTTCAGCTAATTCTTTTAATGGGGCGGTCAGGTAACGCGCAATCACATACGCCATCACAGCCGACAACAAGCCGTTTGCCAAAAAAATTAACCTTAACAGATTCGGCGCATTACCTATGTCTCCTACCGATAGACCTACGGAAAATGTTGGGGCCGAAGTATGCAACAGCCAAAGCCTGTTTTGCGGTTGCCGTTGAAATCGTAGTAATAGCGTATCGCTTCCGGACTGCTTCAGGGCTTTCTGCCAACTATTAAATAGCGGTAAGTCAGGTGGCGCGTCATAGCGTTCGTCAACGTTGTTTACCAGCACGATGCCGCTCTGTTGGTGTAATCGTTCCAGCAACAGGCGGTTGGACTCAGGATCATTGTGGGTCGTCACTTCCCCGATTAATGTCATCAGTGACTGGCTGGCGATGGCAAGCCGCTGTCCCGCCGGTTGTATCGCAAGAACGGCAATGGTAATCCGCACTACCAGCACATTGAGCGCCATGATAAACAAGATTAGCAGGAACAAACGTCCAAATAATGTTTTCGGAAGCAGGCTCATGCTGGCCGCTCTTGCTGCGTAAGCATATAACCCAGGCCTCGTACAGTTTGTAAATAACAAGGGCGTGCGGGATCGTCTTCCAGCAGGCGGCGCAGCCTGGAGACCTGTACATCCAGCGAACGGTTGTCATAGTCGTGGTTGCGGCCATTCATCAGATAAGCAAGGCGTTCACGCGATAGCGGTGTGCCGGCGTGTTGCGCCAGCACATTGAGCAAGGCAAATTCATTGTTGGTCAGCGCTATCTGACAATCTTCCTTGTATAAACACCGCTGCTCACAATCCAAGCGATACGGGCCGAAATTTATCGGCAAACTGTTTGCGACCGGAATGGCGGCAGCCAGTCGCGGACGACGACGCATCACGGCATGAATGCGGGCGACCAGTTCGCGTGGTTCGAACGGCTTGGGCAAATAATCATCGGCGCCGCCTTCCAAGCCTGAAATGCGCGCATCAGCGCCGCCATTGGCGGTCAACATAATAATGGGCGGATTGTTTTTATCGGCGCTTAGCCGTTGGCAAATCGACAAGCCGTCTTCACCCGGCAGCATCCAGTCCAGCACGATTAAATCGATAGGGTCGCGTGCCAATTTCTTGGTCATTTCCAGGCCATCGCCGACGCCACTTACCACAAAACCCTGTTGACTAAGATAACGTTCCAATAGCGACCGAATCCGACGATCGTCATCGACAATCAGTATTTTTGCTTGCTGCATAAGTTCTACCGTTCAGACGTTTAATTCGGTTTGAGTATATCGAGTTTTTTCGACGGACTGACGCATTGTTACATTTGGTTACAATCCGGTTCGTGTGATGAGGAAGGCTATCGAGTAAGCTGAATTAACTAATAAGCAGATACAACAATATCTGCACTGTTGATGCACGCAATGTCCCATCGGGGCAATAGTCAAACCTAAATAATGAGGCACCATGAAAACTCAATCATCACTCTTTCTCTTGGCTATTCTCGACCGTCCCTCATTACCAGTTTCAGGACTTAAAAAGTCACGGCAGGCTATCAAATTACTGGCTGTAGTTACCTTAGCCCTACTGGGTCAAGCTGTCATGGCGCAAACAGTCATTGCAGAACCTTCAGCCATCGAACAGGCGGTCGAGAAAGTGCTCAAAACGCACCCGGAACTGGTACGCGATGCGTTGAACGAACTGCAACGCCGCGAAGGCGCTGCCAAAGCGCAACTTGAGGCGAATACGCTGGCCAAGTCGGCCAAGGCGATTTATGAGGATACCGGCGCCATCGTACTGGGTAATCCGACGGGTGACATTACGCTGGTCGAATTTATCGACTACCACTGCGGTTATTGCAAAAAAATGGCACCCGATATCGAGCAACTGATCCAGCGAGACAGCCAGCTGCGCGTACTGGTAAAGCAATTGCCTGTTCTGGGCCCTGAGTCGATTGCTGCGGCCCAATTGATGCTATCAGTCGAACCAGGTCCGACCGTGCAGCAGGTGCATAAGACCTTGATGGCCAGCCAGGAACTGGACGAAGCAAGCTTGCGTGCCATTGCACAGAACTTTCAACTCAAGCCGGTGGACAAAATTTTGGTCAATCGTGGTTTGGGTGAAGTACGGGTGTTGGCCGAACAGCTGGAGATTCAGGGTACGCCAGCGCTGATCATTGGCGACACAATATTTCGTGGGGCGATAGAGACGGTACAACTGGAAGCGGCTATCCAGACTGCCCGCCATGCACAGAAGACTCGAGCCAAGACCAAATCTTGAACGATCCATAACGCCGACGGATTCATCATCACCTGTTGGGCTATCTTGGCCCGAACGATCAACCTACCAACGAAGGAGTATTAACCATGAAAAACATAACTCGATTTCTGTTTGGCCTTTGGGCACTGACGGCACTCTCGGTGTCCCAGGCGGCAACTGATCCAGTTTCCGCCATTCAAAACACGGCAACGGGGCAATGTATCACCCTCACGCAACCGATGACGATGACGAACTGTGATTTGTCGGCGAAACAGAATTTTAATTTTCCGGCCACCGGCGCGATCACCATTGCGCCCAATTTGGCAGTCTCGGGAGCCAATTGCCTGACCGGCAGCTTTACAGTTGACGGCCAGGTCAGCATGAGTACTTGCAATGCCCTGACCTCATATTGGTGGCGCTCTGGCAAGCAGATCCACCTATCAGGCGGGACGCAATGCCTGACTCTTATGGGCTCAAATCTCGAGATGCAACCTTGTCTCGCCGGTGACGTCAATCAGCAGTGGACACTGGACAGCGAAGTCGCTGCCGATTGGCCAATCACTGGCATGACTTCGATGACCAGCAAGCCGACCGGCTTCTGTCTTCAGGTGGGCGCAGCTATCGCCATGCCGCCGATAAAAATAGGCTTTAAAACCTTCCCTAGCCCCATTACTGGCCCAGCGTCGCTAAGAGCCGCGTCCTGTAAACAGTATATGAATGAATTTTTTCAGTTCACGCCGAACGGAACCATTGTTGTGAACAGTATGTGCGTGACTGATGGCGGCAAGGGTGCGGTCGGTGATCCGGTTGTGCTCAAGACTTGCGATGGCAGCATTAGTCAGCAATGGACGCGCAACGGCGACTCCATCCTTTCCAAGAATAACGGTCTTTGTATCGGCATCACCAACAATTCTTCGGCCCCTAACGCGACTACACAGTTACAAAAGTGCGGCAGCGATCCCCATCAGCAATTGGGCTTCAGTCGACTGGCTCAAAGCTGGCCACCGGTAGCAAAAGTTCCGTCCACGGCAGTTTCGGGGGCCACGCTCACGCCGCTAAAAGTAATACCCGTCGTCGATTGGGTTCAGCACGAGGTCTCGATCAGTACCACGCCATTCTGCTACAAGACCAAAGCCTACGACCGTGGTATCGGAATCGCACCTGATAGCTGCAAAGGCGGAAAAGAAATGGATGCGGGGTTTTGCTATAAGCCATGCAGTAGTGGTTTTAAGGGAGCAGCCACCATGTGCAATACGACCGAGTCGTTGTCCTACGATCCAGGCAGACGCTGCACCAAAAAGGTTTTGGGACAATGTGTCTGGACGGTCATGAAATCCTGCCGGGATGGCTACACCAGTGACAAGATAGCGACTTGCTGGATCAACAAGGCAAGCTACGATCGCGGCGGCGGTGAATTACCGACCTCCTGCAACTCGAATCGGCAGCTTCAGGCGGGGCTTTGTTACGAGACACCTCGGTCTGGCTTTTCCTGCAACGTCACTAACTGTCAGCCGGTCTGCGCATCGGGCAGTACAGACTGTCTTGGGGCCTCGTGCACGAAAGATGCAAAAAGCTGCAAAGCCAGTATTGCCGATATGGTGATATGCTCAGCGGAGGTTATGGCCTTCATTGGCACAGGTGGCTCAACAGGGGTATTAAAAACCGCAATCAAAACGAGTATGGAAGCCGTTTCGGCAGCGAAAACCGCATACGATCTCGAACAGGCGGTGCTTAATTTGCAGAACGACATAGAGAACTTTATGCTTATGTCTGAAACTAATTTCGCTGCGATTTCGACAAATGCAGTGGAAACCTCTGTAGCGAAACAGTATAAACGCGGGTCCGCCAACTACAAATGGATCGCCCGTGAATGGGCAGCGCGTTTGATGTTGGCGACAATTGCACAGTTGGGATTGGACTTAAGCACCATGATTATCACTACACTCGATCCAACTGGCGTAACATCCGCAATCAATGCCTTTGCCAAACCGCCATGCACGCAACACAAGACCATGCCGAAAGTCTAGTCTAGTTCACTGAACCAGGCCTGCCGTGACTCTTAATCGCGGCAGGCTTTTTTTGCCTGTCTATCAAGGGCCATAAGTATCTACACCAGTTTTCTAAGAAAGGCGAATAAGACGCGCAGCTTTGCCAGCACACAAACGGCTTAGCTAGTCGCGTGCCAATTTCTTGGTCATTTCCAGGCCATCGCCGACGCCACTTACCACAAAACCCAGTTGACTAAGATAACGTTCCAATAGCAACCGAATCCGAAGATCGACATCGACAATCAGTATTTTTGCGTGCTGCTGCATTAGTTCAACCGTTTAGCTGTTTAATTCGGTTTGAATATATCGAGTTTTTTCGACGGACTGACGCATTGTTACATTTGGTTACAATCCGATGCGTGTGATGGGGAGGGCTATCGGTTAGGCTAAGACGCGCCTAACTTGCAATACAACTGGAGAAAAATATGTTCAAAACCAAAAAGAGCTTTACTGGAATCTTCGCAACTTCTGCCTTCACCGCCGTACTGTCTTTGCTGGCAGTGGATCCTGCTGTTGCAACGCAAATAGCAGCTGAGGACTTTAGTTACTCTGATGGCGTTCTTGCTGGGAACAACGGAGGAACTGGGTGGAATGGCACATGGAGCGGGGGAGGATCCGTGACGAATGGGGTGTTCAAGACGGAAGGTTCCCCATTCAGTTTTCGAGACCTTGCCACTACGATTAACCCAACAGTGGGTCAAAGCCTCTATGTCAGGTTCAACATGGGTGCTGATGCAAGTTTCAATAATGATTTCGCGGGGCTGTCATTTTACAGTGGCAGTGAAGAGCGCTTGCTGCTTGGTTTGACTTTTAACACCGATACCTATGGCATTAACGTGACTGGCCGCGCGAATACCAGCTCAGCGGACTCGGTGACCCCATTGATGAATTATCTGGTGGGTGAGATTCTCTTCAATACTGCGACAAACTTTACGGTGAATCTTTATGTAAATCCTACGGGTAGTTTGCTTGGTATCGCAGATTCTACTTACACCGGTGATTTCATTGGCGGAGCCTGGGATCAGGTGCGGATTGCCTCTGGTGGTAGCTCTTCTACTGTGGGATCGTTCGACAACATAGTCATTGGTACTCAATTGAGCGATGTGTTGGCGACAGTTCCCGAACCTGCTACTTGGCTATTGATGAGCATTGGCTTACTTGTTGGCTTCAGCTGCCGGCAACTGCAATCCTATAAATACGTGAGGCGAAATAACTCGTAAGCTGGATTCTTGAGTGGATTGATGGGCGGATTAGGTTTGAAGTTAAATCGTTTTGGATCTGCGTTAGAACTATAAGCGCAGCAGAATTGAGTTGCGTAGTTTTAAACATTTGGATCAGGGAGGCAAACCTCAATCGGCTAATCAGTTTTGAAGCTTTAGCTGTAAACGGAAGACGCTTCCTGCGTTAAACATCGTGTCACTCTTCATATCTAAGTGTGCATGATTCAAGGATGAAAAAGCCAAATTTATCGTGAGATAAGGACGGAAAGCCACAGAGCTTGTTACTTATAAGCTGGCTGGGTTGCGATTTAATATGACTCAATTCTAAGGATGAAAAATGAAACCAAATATTTTACTGCTGTGTGGTGTTGCGTTATTAACACCTATTCAAGCGATGGCCTTTACAAGCTCAACTGATCCAATTATCAACTTCCCCTCTGAACCCATCGCTGTCGTTCCCGGCTCCGGCGTCGTAACACTATCATCTACTATTGTTAGTTGGACGAGTTGGGCGTCATCCAGTTATGGTAGCTTTAGTCAGAACGGAAATATCATTAATGTTATTTATACGGGTATGCCAGTAAGCCTGATTACAGGATATCCTTTTCCCCTTCTTTCTTCATATACCGATGAGACTATTAAGAATGGTCCCACCCCTGAAAATGGAGTGCTTTATGGATTTACAGGCCTCCCAGTGTTTGGGGGAAGCCAGATTGTGAATAATTTCCATTTTTCACAATCGGTTCTTAATCCGCTCATCAATCTGTACCAGGTTGGTATAAGTGAACGTAATTCTGCTTTTGACGATATCGCTCTTAATCCAGATTCTGTAGGAATTAATTTTTTGAATGGTTCCTATCGCATCCTCAGTCCTGAGGATTTTGGTGGCGGCTATCTGGCTCGAAACGGCGACTGGATTAACGGGGTTAATGGTAATGGACTTATTCAGTTGAGTGGAAGCTACACTGATATTTCCTTTATAACCTCCACTGCTATTGGAAATAATACTTTTGGCGCCACAGTTGGTGCGCACTTATCAGCGGTTCCTTTACCTGCCGGTGTATGGCTGATGCTTAGTGGTCTGATGGGTGTATTAGGTTTGAATTTAAATCTCCGTAAATCTGCGTTAGCAGCATAAGTTTGGCCTTCAAACATCGTGTCACACTTCATATTTAGTGTGCATCAAGGATGAAAAAGCCAAATTTATCGTGAGATAAGGACGGAAAGCCACAGAGCTTGTTACTTATAAGCTGGCTGGGTTGCGATTTAATATGACTCAATTCTAAGGATGAAAAATGAAACCAAATATTTTACTGCTGTGTGGTGTTGCGTTATTAACACCTATTCAAGCGATGGCCTTTACAAGTTTTACAGATCCATTTGGACCCATCTTCGTTGGTGGGCCAGGATTTGGTGGCCCTGGTGATTTTGGCTCAGGCACTATCACGGCTTTTAAGAGTGTTAGCTATACGGGTAATTTTTCTAGCGACAGTGATGTGCAGTATTTTGATTTTTCCCTCACTGTCGATTCGTCAATGGTCAGCATCACTACTTTGTCCTTGAATGGCGGGATTAATTTGGCAGGTGAGTCGATAGCAGCTGGCGGATTTAATCCTTATCTATCGCTATGGAATAAAAGCACCGGCGCATGGGTTTTTGATACCAGCAACAAGGCCAACGGTGCTGAAGCGGTCATCTCATCAGGGTTGTCATTGACCATTTCAACGACTACTCCGTCTCATTCCTACGGGACTTTATTAGCCGGAAACTACATATTGGCACTGAGCCAATATGACAATATTGCTGCGGGCACTCATTTGTCGGACGGCTTTGCGGCGGCTTTAGGCTTAACGTCTTTTGACTCTACAGCACCTTTTACTACTAATGGCGGCGGTGGTAGCGGTCACTGGGCGGTGGATATAAAAAATGTCCAAACTGCCAGCTTGACTGCGGTGCCTCTCCCCGGTGCTTTTGGCTTATTGCTGAGCGGCTTACTGGCTTTGGGGGCATTAACACGTCGTAAACTGAGCGTTTAGTTTTTAGACTAGCATCAATAACATCTATGCAACGAATGTTATTGATCAGACTTCAAAATTGACCCATCAAATTTAACTTAAAATTTCTACACGCCGTGATTCTAATCGCCGGTTTTAGCCCGATCGCGGCACAGGCCGTGGTTTTGCCGATTATCGCTGAAAGCCATTTTGAATCGCTTTCAGGATGGTTGGCCTAAAGATGGTCAGTTGTCACATG
>Ga0208626_1000251_pt1 | contig 19937 bp, 18 predicted proteins | sample LakWasMet10_HOW4_2_FD_183860 | JGI IMG/M metagenome (GOLD analysis project Ga0208626, IMG submission 183860) | Freshwater sediment methanotrophic microbial communities from Lake Washington under simulated oxygen tension - Sediment Metagenome... | ecosystem: Environmental > Aquatic > Freshwater >... | reverse complement strand
GTGCTCATGGCAATCTCGGTGTTGACTCAAGAGGAAACGGAATAAGTCGATTGTAATGGAACCATCCCCAAACCGCCTTTAGCCGACTTGTTTTCTAAACAGCTCAATCAAAAGCGGACGAATCTTGTTTTTCGTTCTTATGGAGCGAAAGTAGGACTATGCCACCAAAAAATACAAAAATTGAGAGATTCCAAATTCCCCGATTTGTATCAATAGCGTTTTGTATACTTATTAATCCACCGTTTTCCATTGTGTCTTCCATTTAATGTTGCGTGAATTCGCGTGCGATTTTTTTGCATATTGTTCTACGAAGTGAAGTAACGGGAAACAACGCCAAAACCATTTTCTGATGCAGAGTGCGAGGTAATGAGAGAATCCTATTCTCAAATACATCAGGGCAAGCCAAACCTAGCCTCACCCTGACAGATCAATCCAATCCCTTATTCCTGCTTATCATTCACCAAATCGTAGGTGATGTCCGGGTTGAAGCCCATTGGCCAGTAGATGGCTGCCGCAGGTGGCCAGAATATTGAAACGACGCGGAATTTCGCTCTCAACCTGCCTTCTTTGACAGTTTTACCGCCTTTTTCTAAGCGATAAGGAATGCCTGATTCAGGCGGTACGCCCGCGGCGGTCCAAAAAAACGGCTTGGTGGTAACTTTGCCGTCGGCCTTGATGTCTACTGGTTCTGGTCTTTTGTAGACATACAAATCGGTGCCGGCCGGCACTTTAAAGGTGCCGGTGGTAGTACAGCCGGTGACCATGACCAGTACCGCCAAGGCTAATGCTATTTTTTTTATCATCGTAGTTTTCTCCAAGTTGAGTGGGACATTAACTATCCCAGCGCTTAAAAATCAAAGAGGTATTGATGCCGCCGAACGCGAAATTGTTACTCATTACATAGTCGCAATTGAGATTACGGACATCCTCTTTAATGTAGTCCAGCCGGGCACATTCCGGGTCAATGTTGTCAAGATTGGCCGTGGCATGAAACCAGCCTTCATTCATCATATTGATCGCGACCCAGGCTTCCAGCGCACCGCACGCGCCCAGGGTATGACCGGTAAAGCTTTTCATGGAACTGATGGGGGTATTGCTGCCGAACACCGCAAAGGTTGCATGGCTTTCTGCTTTGTCGCCGTGTTCGGTGGCGGTGCCGTGGGCACTGATATAACCGATGGCGGCGGGTTCAAGCTGCGCATCTTGTAACGCCAAGCGCAGAGCAATCTGCATGCTGGCACTGTCGGGTTGGGTGACATGCAATCCGTCGGAATTAGTGCCGAAGCCGACTAGCTCGGCGTAGATGTTAGCGCCACGTGCCAAGGCGTGTTCGAGTTCTTCTAAAATAAGCGTGCCTGCGCCTTCACCTATTACTAGACCGTCGCGATCTCGATCAAAAGGCCGGGGGCTTTTGTCTGGTTCATCGTTGCGCAAACTGGTAGCAAATAAGGTATCGAAAACAGCCGCTTCCGTAGCGGAAAGTTCTTCTGAACCACCGGCAACCATCACTTGCTGACGTCCGTATTTGATCGCTTCATAGGCATAACCGATGCCCTGGCTGCCGGAGGTGCAGGCGCTGGAGGTGGTATAAACCCGGCCATTGATGCCGAAAAACAAGCCGATGTTGACGGGCGCGGTATGCGCCATCATGCGGATGTAAGATGTGGCGTTGAGGCCGTCAACCGCATGATTAATCAGCATGTTACCGAATTCGGCAACCGCATCCAGACTACCGGCGCAACTGCCGTAGGCAATACCCGTTTGTCCGCTGCTAAGACAAGGATCGTTTAGCAAACCGGCATCGATCAGTGCTAATTCGGTAGCGTAAGTTGCCAGCAATGCCACCCGGCCCATGCTGCGAGTCTGTTTTCTGGTGTAATGAGCGGGCTTAACAAAATCCACCGGTGCAGCCAGGCGGGTGTTCAAGCCCTCATATTTCGCCCAATCATGCATGGTTTGAATGCCGGTGATCTTGTTTTTAAGGCGCTCAGCAACGGTCTGCCAATCGTTGCCGATAGGTGAAATACCCGCCATGCCGGTGACTACCACGCGTTTTAGCATAAACCACCATTCACGGAAATAACCTGCCGGGTAATGTAAGCGGCATCTTCGGACATTAAAAACGCCACCAGTGCCGCAACCTCTTTCGGACTGCCGACTCGGCGAGCCGGAATCATTTTCTTGATTTCTTCCAGAGGTAATTCATTGACCATGTCAGTTTCAATCAGACCGGGTGCCACGCAATTAACGGTGATGTCGCGTTTGGCTAATTCCAGCGCCAATGCTTTGGTGGCTCCGATAATACCGGCTTTGGCGGCACTGTAATTAACTTGGCCGCGGTTACCCATTATTCCTGATACTGATGATAACGTGACGATGCGCCCAGGCTTGCGTCGCCGGACCATCGGCATCACCACAGGCTGCAACACGTTGTAAAAACCGTCGAGATTGCTATGAATAACGCTGTCCCATTCTTCGCCAGTCAACGAAGGAAAGGCGTTATCGGCGGTAATGCCGGCATTACAAACCACGCCGTAATAAGCGCCATGGCTTTCAATATCCTGATTGATTTGTTCGCTGCATTGCGCGCGATCGGCAATATCAAATTGTAAAATCCGCGCCGATTGCCCCAATTGCTGGATTTCTACAACGACTTCTTCGGCCTGAGCTCGCTGGCTACGGCAATGGACCACTAAATCGAAGCCCTGCTTAGCTAGGTACAACGCGATGGCCTTACCAATGCCGCGACTGGAGCCGGTGACTAAAATAGTTTTATTCATTAGTTTGTGTGTTGTTTAACGGCGGTTGATAGACATTCAAATTGGCGGTGACGTCCACATCATCACCCAAAATTCGGCAGTCGAAAACGCTTAAATTATCATCTTGGAAAATTCTTTCGACCTCTACCGTCAATTTTGCGCCAACCCTGAATTCACCGGTATTGCTGCTATAGCGCCGGGTGCCTAGTAGAAAACCCAAGCGAATTGGCTGCTTGGCTTGTTTGGCGGCGATGCCCGCATAAGCAGCGATGGTTTGTGCCATGTATTCAATGCCAACCCAGGCGGGAACGCTGTTTTTATCACCGGCCAGCAGGCCATCGCCGCGCACCAGCAGTTCAGCGCTCAAGCGATTGTCGTCATAATCAATAACTCTATCCAGCAACACCATCTCACCGCTATGCGGAATCAGCGAGGCAATATCATTCATGCGCGCGTCACCACAATGGATAAATTACTGCCGCCAAAGGCAAACGAGTTGCTTTGGCAGGTGTTGATGTTACGGCCTAAGCGGTTGCCGTTTTCTACCAAGTTTAATGGCGGCAATGTCTCATCCGGTTCGTCATCATTAATATTGGGAATCAACGTCCCGAGCTCATCATTGCTGGTTAATAATAGCCAACAAAAAGCCAATTCCAATGCCGCTGCTGCGCCCAGCGTATGCCCGGTCATGCCTTTGCTGGAACTTGCCGCGACCGATGTGCCGAATAAGGCATTAACGGCTTTACTTTCCATCCCATCATTCAACATTGTCGCCGTGCCGTGCAAGTTTATGTAATCAATTTGTGCAGGAGTTTTACCGGCATCATCCAGGGCAATCTGCATGGCTCTGATTACCTGAGTTGCCTCTGGATCAGGTGCAGAAAAATGATGTGCATCGCTAGTTACACCAATGCCTTCTAATATCACCGGCCCGGGTTCAGTGCTTAATACAAATAGACTGACGGCTTCACCCACATTAATCCCGTTACGGTGCTTGCCAAAGGGCTTGCACAACCCGGTGCTGATAGATTCTAACGCGGCAAAACCATTGGTGGTTAACCCACATAAACTGTCGGCGCCGCCCACGATCACTGCATCGCATAACCCCAACCGGATTAAACGCCGCGCCGAGGCAAACGCTTTGCCACTGGAAGAACAAGCTGTCGAGATCGTGTAAGTCGGACCTTTAACGCCTATAGCATCGGCCAAAAAATCAGCGCCTGCGCCCATTTGCTGCTGCTTGTAATGATATTGCTCCGGCAATGCGCCATGCTCGGCCATATAAGCTAATGCCAACTCGGTGTTGCGCACACCGGAAGTGCTGGTGCCCAGCACAATGCCAACTCGATCAGCGCCAAATTTGGCGATCATGTTCGTCACCGTTGGTTGAATTTGGCTTAATGCCGCCAGCAGCAGACGATTATTGCGGCAGTTATAAATCCCCCCCATCCCCCCTTTTTCAAAGGGGGGGAATGAATTAATTTCCGGTAATTCAGCTACAACTTGACCGACCCACTGCTGTGGACCAAACTCATCGCAGGGCACTAACCCCGAGCGATCACCAGCCAACAAACGCGTTAACACTTCAGTTTTGTTGTTACCGGCCGCACACAACAGGCCTACGTCATTAAGGTACAGGGTCATAACTTATGGTTTTAATGTGTAGCCGGTAGTGATGTTGGAAATTGATCAGATCAACTTCTTTAGGCCACACGGGATCGGGCGTTAAATAATCGACTTCCACTTGTTTTTTATCTTCGAGATATAAAATACGTTTTTTTTCAGCGACTTCCAATCGCCATTTGGCAGGGAGAATTTTTTGTAACTCGGCAAACGGCCAATAAACCAACTGAAAATCGGTAATGAAGAATTCAGGATTGAGCGATGCCGGTAGTAACGGGCTTTTATCCGCCACGATAGTTTTGCCGTCGTAAGTCAAATTAAACAAACTCAAGCCATCATTACTGAGCCCGGACATCGCGATATGCTGCGCATCCAATTCCAGAACCGCCAGCAGTGATTCCTGCCGGTCGGCCCATACGGCGGTGAGTTGCTGTACGACGCGCCGGGCTGGTCCTATAGGCTGGGCCATCGGCATTATTACCGGCTTATCGGCAACTTGTTCGGGCGGCATTAGTACACAAGCGGTTAAGCTCAAACATAAGGCGCTGGTTAATAATCTTGGCGACATATTTCAGCGAGAGTGTCCAAGCGGGGGCGGGCATTTTTAACATAGGGATTATTTTCATCCCAGGCATAGCCTGCCAGTATTGAACTAATCATGGCTTTAATGTCGGGTTGTTGTTTGGGATGAAAGATAACATCCTGAAAGCGGCCGTCATACCAGGCATCGACAAACACCCGGAAGGCGCTAACACCGCGCTGCAAGGGGGCTGCATAGTCTTGTTGCCAGTCCACCGATTCAGCGTTATTAAACTGTCTGTTTAAAACATCGGCGGCGAGTGTCGCGGATTTCATCGCAATGGTTACCCCGGATGAAAATACCGGGTCCAAAAATTCACCGGCATTGCCTAATAAAGCATAACCGTTGCCAACCAGGCTTTTGACATTGGCGGAATAACCTACGATGGTGTTGATTTGCTCATCGAATACGGCGTTTTCAAGCAAGCTAGTCAAGCTGAAGTCTTGCTTGATGATGTCCTTTAAGGCTTGATTGAAATCATCGTAGTTGTTAAAAAATTCCGGTTCCGCCACCACACCGATGCTGCTGCGACCATTGCTGAATGGAATTAGCCAATACCAGACATCTTTATGTTCAGGATGCACGGTGATACGGATTTTGTTTCTATCAAACTGGTTGTCGGTAATGCGATCTTCAATATGCCCGAAAATGGCCTGCCTGACCGGAAATCCGGACGGCGATTCCAGCTCCAAAAGCTTGGGCAAAATGCGTCCGAAACCGCTGGCATCAAGCACAAAATCAGCGCTGACCGTGGTGACTACGCCTTGAGCATCACGGACGGTGAGTTGCGGTTTGTTAGCCGTAAAATCGGCGGCGATTACCTCGACTTGCCACTGTATCTCTACGCCCATGCGCGCGGCTTCATCCGCCAACAGCTTGTCAAACCTGCCGCGCTGCACCTGAAAGGTCGTACCCATGCCGGGGCTAAATTTATCCTCAAAATTAAATTCGGTTTGCCGGTCCTGATGTACAAAAGACGCGCCGTTTTTAAACTGAAATCCGGCGTTGATAACGGCATCCAGCATTCCGGCCTGTTTGATAAATTCCATGCATTGCGGCAACAGACTTTCACCGATACTAAAGCGCGGAAACAGCTGTCTTTCCAGGATGGTCACCTGAAAACCCTGGTTTTGCAGCAAGGCACCGGCAATGCTGCCGGACGGACCGGCGCCGATAATGATGATTTTGCGTTTATCGCTACTTGTCATTTTTTTGTCCTCTAAATTCTACCAACGGCGCGCACAGCAAGGCCGTGACGATACCTGCAGTTAACGTAAATCCAAAGGCATGCACGATCTCCGTGGAACTGGTCGCCAATAAACCAAACGCCAGCAAGGTCGTCAATGCCGAAAGTGTCACACCCAGCGATGTGCTGGCGCGGCGGTCGCCGGCCATGAAAAAGAACAGCCCGTAATCAACCCCAATGCCCAATACCAGCAACAGTGCAAATAGATTGAATAGGCTGAACAATTGGTTAAACCAACCCAACATTGCCAGCGACACGGCCAGCGACAGCACCGGCACAGCCATGATGGTAATGGCATTACGCCAGCCGAACTTGAAGCCTAAGCCCGCCAACGCCAGCGAGAATGCCGCCGCCAATAAGCCACTGGCCCGGATTCTGTATCGAGCAAACAACGACGATACCGACTCGACTTGATCCACCCAGACGACGCCCGGCAAGTCTTGCAGTGCCGGTAATGCGGAGAGATCGGTGATGCCGGTTAAAGCTACCATGCTTTGGCAACGCCCGGCATTGCAACCTAACCATAAAGACTGTTTGCTTTCATCGGCATTTGCTAACCAGTCCGCCAAGGTTAGCGTGTTGGTTTCAGTCGTTTTAAATTGCTCTAGTTCGGCTAGCACGGCTTTCTTTTCAAACCCAAGCTCAGTCATGTAGCGTTCGACCAAACCGGAATTAAAGAGTTTGAGCTTTAACAGCTGGTAATTCTGTTGCTGCTGATTTTCATCAGGCCAATACTGACTCAAGCCTTCAACACTTGTCAGCACTTTTTGCTGCTTTAACATTTGCAGACGTTCCAACAGTTTTTGTTCATGTTGATACCAATCGGCCTGATCTTTTCCTGACACCAGAAAAAACTGGCTGTCGTGTGTTATCGGCAACAAAGAGCGTATTTTATCGGCGGTTTGCAGCAGCTCGGCGGGTGCCGATTGCAGCAAGCGGACATCGTCTTGCGGGCTTAGCCTCCACAAACCGCCAGCGATAAAAACCAACATCATTACACTTAGCCAATGCCGGTGTTTGGCTATCCACAGCGGCCAGTGCTGTTCCCAATAAGTGGTAAGTTTAAGTATGCCCGGTTGATGATCGAATTTGAACCCGGTTAACAGCAACGGAAACAGCAGTACCACCGTCAGCCAGGCGACTAACAAACCCATCGCAGAAAATAACGCCACTTCCTGCAAACCGGGAAACGGCGAAAAACCTAAGCCTGCGTAACTTAACAGATTGCTTAATAGCCCAAAGGAAAGTCCCGGCAGAATAAACTTCAAGCTTTTCCGGGGATTCCAATCCTTCTCGCCGAAACTGTCGCACAAAAAATGTTGCGCATAGTCATCGGCAACGCCGATTAAGCTGGCGCCGAATACCAAAGTAAGAATATGGATTTTGCCGAAAAACAGCACGCAGATTACCAGCGCAGCAAATAAGCCGGAGCCGATTGCCAACGCCGATAATAACAACGGCCGGACACTGCGAAAAGTAAGCCACAGCAAGACAATAATGCCGATACTGGAACCCACGCCGACCGTGGAAATTTCTTGTTTAGCCGACTCGGCACCATGGGCGGTAAACAGCGGCATGCCGGACACCAGTAGCTCGCCGCCTGCTGTTTTGATTTGGCTTGCTGCGCTAGTTACTAGATTCATCAAGGTTTCCAGCTTATCCAGCTGCAAGCGGTCATCCTGTAAATCGGTCAAAATCAATGCCCAATACTGGTGTTGGTCAGACAAAACCACAATGCCTTGTTCCAGATTTAACTTGATAGGATTTTGCGCGCTGAAATAACGGCTGAATAGCAACAACGGATCGCGTTCGAAATCTGCTGATTGCATCTGGCCGATGGGGCTGTTGAGTATTTCCAGATTCTGCTTGATTAACGCGTCGGGATTTTTAGTCAGGATGTCTCGGGATTGCGCATCCAACAGCTGATAGCGATACGGGAACAGTTGCTGGTATTGCTTGATGTATTGCTGCTGAGAAAACTCCAGCACCACTTTGTTAAACAGCCGGCTTTGTTCCAATTGCTGTTTAAGGTTTTGGGCATGGTTGATGGCTTCTTGCGACGTTGCCGCGCCAGCCAGCCAGATGACTTTTTTGTTGATCAGCGCATTATGCTGCTGAATGGCTCTGGCGACTTCCGGCTGCTGCTCGTTGGCGGGCAACAACGCTAAAAAACTGGTTTCCAGCCAATCTTTGGTCAATGCCTGGAAGCCGAGAAAACCGATGACAACCATCCCCAGCAGCCAAAGTCTGGCGGTCAGTTTAGGGATTCCTTCATTAAGTTGGTTCCGCTGTTGCGCTTTGCCTAAGCCCATAAGGAACTGCCCCAACTTGCGCTGATCAAAAGTTTGGTATTGGCTGAAGTATGCATTGAAGTGAAAATAGTCGCCCGAATTCGACCTTGTTAATAAGTGCCGAGCACCGTATCACGCATCACTGTTAATTTCGAGAAGCAAAAGGATTTTTATGGCACTCTTTTGAGCGAGTTGCCACGCGATTTCTTCAGTCACCGGGCAAATAGGGCCGTGGACTAAAATAAAAAAAGCGGCGACAAGATTGCCTTGCCGCCGCTTTCATTAGTGCGCCCAGTTGCTGGGCCGTTGAGACAGTAACGATTTAAGCTTTTTTATTGCGACGTGAAAATCCCAAAAAGCCCATCAGAGCAGAACCGAACAACCAAACTGCGCCGGGTACGGGTACCGGTGCCGCTGTCAGTTCGATGGTGCGATCGATGCCATCGGCAGGATGTTGTACGTTGATGTAGGCTTTGTTCGGGTTGAACTTGTCAAAATACAAGCCAGTGCTTTCGGCGCCTGCTGTGGTCAAGCTGATCCATTTAGACACAGATTCAGCGACGCCGTCACGGTTAGCGTCTAACGCAAACCAGACATCTTCAACACCGCCATCCTGGTCTTCAACGATGTAAATATTGCCTTCAGCATCAATTGCCAGGTTGTCAGGGTTTTTGAATGCGCTGCCCGCTGCTAAGCCGGTCGCCGCATCCTTAGTGTTACTGTCGGCAAACAGCTTAACTTCGCTACTGCCAATATTGTACGAGTAGACGCGACCGCGACCATTGGCAGTGTTGCCATCGTTGTCGGAATCGGTAGTCGTGAAGTACAGGAACTGATTGCCGTCAGCCAGATTCTGGATCTCCAGATCTTCCGGGCGGTTGTAACCAGTACCTTTAACAAGAGTACTGTCAGCAGACACACGGCCATCGATGGTGCCATCGCCTAGCAGGGTGGAAATGCCGGCTAAGACGCCACCATTAACATCGGTGATAGCTTCCCAAGTCGAAGTGCCAGTAATTGCGGCACCGCTAGTACCTTCAAACTGTCCGCCTGCTTGCACTTTCAGGGCGAAAGTTTGTCCTGCACTGAAGAAATCATTGCCGTTAATCGCTAAAGGATTAGCAGATGTATATTTGTAAATACTGCCGCCGTTTAATTCGTCGACAAAATACAGATTGTTGCTTTTATCGAATGCTAGGCCTTCATGAGAAACGCGCGGGAGTATGGTGCGTTGTACGAAATTGCCGCCATTAGCCGTAGCAGTAGTCGCGTTGTCGATTTCGAATAGGCGACCTTTGCTGCTACCAGCGCCCCAGCTTTCCTCAGCGGTCAGATAGCCGCCCCAAGGAGTCCATGTGGAGGCGTCACCAGATACGAAGCCTTTAGTACCAGGAGCCACGATAGTGGTAGTACGAGTGTTGTAGTTGGTATCCCATAAATCAATCCGTTGTACGCCCGCTGAGCCGGTTTCGAACGGCATAAACAAATAGCGGCCGGCATCCGGGCCTGTTTCATTGGCAGCGATCATATCCCAGTTGCCTGAGTTTGAGCCCGGCACCAACGTGTTTTGAGTTGCACGGTCAGCAATCGTAACCTGGCTGAAATTGGGAGAAGGTAATCTGTAAGGCGTTGCCGATCCTGGGTTGACAGCAGGAGTAGTGTCGCCGATTTGTGGCGTGAAATTGTCAAATTCAGTAGCGGCTTGGGCGGCTAGAGGCGATGCCAATGATGCTACTGTCGCAGCAATCAGAGTTAATTTAAATACTTTCATAGGTGTGAGGTCCTTAGTGCAAAGTGGATTTATTGCAAATGACATTGTCGTATTTGCGTTAAAAATGATAACCACGTCGCAAGAAATTGTTGTGACACTCCTGTTAAGGTTTCATGACATGTAATACCTATCGCTCAACATTGGCGACCAGCTAAGACCAACTCGACGGCGCTAGTGCTTACAAATCGACTATGCCCATACGGTAAAAAACAGCTTTGTGCAGCAAAAAACCGCCCCAATCTCCAAACCGGCAATAATTTGCCGGTCTACAACGAACTTTATAGCTCACTGCCATCGTTCCTCTTAAGTAATAGTCATCGATTTAACATTCACCCAAAATCCTTAACGTTTCTTAACGTAACTTTACTCTTTAGCGCCTATTTTTAAGCGCTTTTTGGCCGATACTTTGCAATAGGATTTATGTAGTTCGGTTGCGTCAGTTAGGCGCTATGTTCAAAAGAACTGCAAGCGGACGGCCATATGGCCGTCAGGTAATGACAATCAAAATGAGGATAGAGCAATGAGTATTAGCAGTATAAACAGCAGTAGTTCAACCACGATGCTCAGCGGAATGAAAGGCATGCAGCGTCCCGATCCATCGAAACTGGCGGAACAGCTATTTTCAAAACTGGATACCAAGGGACAGGGCTATATTGAAAAAAGCGATTTGGAAACGGCATTTAGCAAAGTGTCGCAAACGGACGACAGTTCAGGTAGCACAAGCAGTTCCAGCGTTGCCGGCGATATGTTCTCCAAGCTGGATAATAATGGCGATGGTAAGGTTACTAGGGAGGAAATGTCAGCGACTCTGCAGAAAATAGCCGCTGAACTGGATGGACCTTTTCCAAAGATGCGGATGCAGGGAGGCCAAGGCGGCACACCGCCTCCACCACAAGATGGCGGCGAAGCGAGTTCGACAAACAGCAGTAACCAGGCTAGCGATCCTGCCGATGCTAACGGTGACGGCACGGTGAGTGAAAGCGAGCTGCTGGCCTATGAGCAGTCGCAAGCCGCGTCCGGTACAAAAACTTCATCATCGTCTTCAACGGCAATTACCGATGCACAGTTAATGCAAATGCTATCCGGCAAAATGCCGCCGCAAGAGGGCGGTCATGATGATCAAGGTTTTACCAAAGATCAACTGACGTCAATGTCAAAAGAATTGAGTTCGACAGACAGCAACAGATCCAAGGTAATGAGCGATATAGCCGGCAATTTCGATGCAGCCGATACTAATGGTGACGGCAAAGTAAGCGGTAGTGAGGCGAGAACTTTTGAAGAATCGAAAGACGCATCCGGTAGTACCAGTACATCTTCTTCTGCATCAAGCACCGATGCGCAGTTCATGAAACAGATGATGCAATTGCTGCATTCTTATGGCGGCTTCGATCAGACAGCGGAAAATAGCAGCTTTTCGGCTTCTGCCTAACTAAGCGAATCCAACCCCCTGTTCGGCATTGTCGCGCAGGGGCATTTACTCAACAAAAGGAATTTCTATTTCTATACGCAAACCGCCTTGCGGGCGGTTGCTGGCCTGAATAAGACCGCCGTGCGCCGCTATCGAACGGTAGGCGATAGCTAACCCCAAACCTATACTATCGGCCTTATTGTGGTCACCGCTACGAAAAAACGGTTCGAAAATCGCAGATAAATCATTTTCGGCAACGCCAGGCCCTTGGTCATCGATCGTCACCTTTAGCCGGCGTTTGAAAATATCAAAACTAACCATGACGGCCACTTCACCGCCTTTTTGGCAATGCTGTAGCGCATTGCGCAGCACGTTTTCAATGGCACGATGCAGTAATTCGCCCCGGCCTTTGACTAGCGTTTCTTCAATGCGGTCATAACGTATCACAACCTCATGCCGTGCAGCTTCAAAACGGGCATCCTCGATAATGTCGTCCAGCAGGTCGCCTATATCGAACTCGTGGCTCGGACTGTCGGAAACGCCGGCTTCCAGACGGGCAAGCACCAGTAATTCACCAACCAGATCGCTCATCCGTTGTGACTCGCGTTCGACTCGCTCAAGCATGGCTTGTTGCTTATCCGGTTGTTGCTGAGCCAAGCCGATGGCGGCTTGTATCCGTGCCAGCGGCGAACGCAATTCGTGGGAAACATCATGCAGTAACCGTTGCTGCGCATGTACCAGACTATAAATTTTTCCGGCCATGTGATCGAAATCCTGAGCCAGATCGCTTAGTTCATCACGGCGATTTCCCATTAGGGCGCCGACACGGGTATCAAGATTGCCTTTTGCGACTGCGGCAAATGCATTCCGCAAATTGCGAATAGGCTTGGCAAAGTACCAAGCCAGCGCCGCACTGAATAGTAAACTGGCAAAAATGCCTGCCAGGATTGGCAACAGTGGAGAGGGCGGTTCATGCGGCCTTGGGTGGCGAGATGAATGATCATCTGGCTGTGGTGGTGGAGGCCGGGCAAAATCGGCATTTGAATTGCCAGTAGGCATGGGCGGTGGATGGCCGGAAAAACCGTGTTCGGGCAGCGGCACGAACAGCAAATAATTCTGCCCCTTGCCCGATGACACTAAACGGATCGCCTCCGGATAAGCCGCTTGTAAAAACAGGGCACGGGCTTGTTGTAAAACTTCGGGCGCTACATTGCGCTGCAAGATGTCTCGATCTTGATCGTCTACCGCATAAACCGGCGGTAAATGGGCTGTATGCAATTTACCCAAAAACAGTCGTAATTCCGCATCCCCGCCATAGCGGTAAGCGCTTTCCGCCACCTCCAGCAATGACGCGGCATGTTTGAGATCAATCGTCTCACGAGGAGGCTCATCGACGTTGCCTTGCCAAGTGTTGTGCCTTAACCAGACCGCCGTGCCGACGCCGATACCGGCCACCAACAACGCCAGCCAAAAGGTAAGAAAAAACTTCCAGAATAAACGCCCCACTTGCTTACTCCTTAACCAATTGGTAGCCGTGACCGCGCACGGTCTGAATATAAGAGCGGCCGTCTTGCTGGCAGCCCAGTTTTTGGCGAATGCTGCTCATATGCACATCGATACTTCTATCGAACCGCGCCAAAGGTCGTCCCAATGCTTTTTCGGATAATTCGTTTTTTGTAACAATTTTGCCAAAATGCTTTGCCAAAGTTTCCAGCAAATTGAATTCGGTGCTGGTAAGTTCCAGATCTTGATCGAACCAAGACGCCCTGCGTTTTTCACACCAGATTTTTAGTGGGCCGGCAATAATCGGTCCGTTACCCCCCGCATCATTGATAGGCTGGGTTCTACGCAAAATTGCGCGGATACGCGCTGCCAGCTCTCTGGGCGTGCAAGGCTTGGGTACATAGTCATCCGCGCCAGATTCCAGGCCGATAATCCGGTCGACATCATCACCTCTGGCGGTAAACATCAGCACCGGAATACGACTTTGCAAGCGGATACGGATTAATACTTCTGTGCCTTTTATATCCGGCAGCATGATATCGAGTATCACCAGCTGATAGCCTCCTGACAAAGCTAGTCGCAAGCCTGCATCACCTTGATGAACAACATCAACCGCAAAGCCATCCTGCTCGAGATAGTCTTTAAACAGCTCGGCCAGTTCGACATCATCGTCAATTATTAACACCTTCGTCACTATCGCTACCTTATTGTTTGGTTAACAGCATCATAGCGATACCATACTGAGGTCACCACTATATAGTGCAGGATTTACCTAACTTTACACTCCAATAACAGCGCTTTACGTGGAACGCAGTAATATAAGCCCAACGGAATTAAGCCAATTCCGCCAACCATTTATCAAATCAATCGGAGATTTTTTTATGCGTAAGATACTTTTGACTTTAGCCCTGTTCCCAGCGTTAGTTTTGGCCAACCCGCCAACACCGGGCGAACCTCCTTTCGGAGGCCATCCACAACATGGCAAGCATCATGAACCGGGTCACGAACATGGTGAAAATTTCTTGCCGAGATTTTTACATGATGTGGACCTGACCGAAAAACAAAGCAGTGACATTAAAGCGCTGATTAAAACCCAGCATGAGCAATTAGCCGCTAAGGACGATGCTACGAAAGCAATCCATCAAAAAATTCAGCAGCTGACTTTTTCCAAGGATTATAGTGAGGACAAGCTTGCGGGTTTGTTGGACCAAGCAGCGGCTAGCCATAAAGAACACATTCTGCAAAACACAAAATTGGATAACGCCATTTTTAAACTGTTAACTCCCGAGCAGCAGCAAAAACTGCAAAGCAAACTGGCAGATGTAGCGCATTGATTCAGGCTATTTGCGCCCAGTTAATACAATTGGGCGTAATTTTGATCAAACGTTAATCAGTTTAATATCGGCAGGCAGGTTATCCAACGCTAACGCGCCAACCAAACCACATCCCACATCCAAATCAAGCACCCGCCATACTGAGGCGGGTGCAAATTCTTCCGGTACATTTAAAAATTCCGTCGGTTGCTCGGGATTAAGCACACATTGCTTTAAGCCTAACGCGATGCCTCGGCCGGTGGCTTTTACAAATGCTTCTTTGCGCGTCCAAAAACGGTAAAACGCGGCGGTTTGCTGATGTTCCGGCAAGCTGTGCCAGTAGGTTGCTTCAATGTCGGCAAAGCATTTTTCAACCAATGCGGGCAGATTGGCTCTGGGTTTGGCGATTTCAATATCCACGCCCAACCGGCAACGCCAACCAACGGCAATGATCCAAGCATTCGCCGAATGTGAGAGGTTGAACGCCAGCTCAGGATAGTCGGCAAGATACGGTTTGCCGTGTTCGGCTTTACTGAACTCAATAGCTTTCGGGGCCACAGCCAGCTTTTGCGCCAACACTTGCCGTAAATGACTGCGCACACTGAGGTAACGATTACGCAATAAAAGGTTTTTAAATGTGGCGGCGTGGGCAAGTTCAGACGCACTGAGATGTTGCCAGTGCTGTTGGTCTGCTTCGTCGCTAAGTTGGCCGTGCCAGCATTCGATAGTGTTCATGGCTTGAGTTCTTCGGCAGGAGAGTTGCGTTGCAGCTCATCCTGCGCATCAATATTTTTAGGGTTGATTTGTAAGGCCCGCTGCGCGCGTTGGCGTCGGGATTCCACACTATCGTGCGCAGTTGACGCCCCTAAAATGTCTGTAGCGATAATGTCGGCGAGATTGCTATCGCGTACTTGCGCAGCGGTTTGTAAATCGATGCCGGACGCGGTGTTGGCTGTGACGGCGGCGGTGATCGGCGTTAAATGTTGCTGAATAAACGGCACTAAGGCGCTGGCGCGTTGATCGGTGTGTTGAAAATCACTGACGCTGTAAGACAGTTGCAGTTTGTCGTCGGTGTAGTGCGTTGCCGGGGCAATGTTTGCCAAGGCGTTGAGTTCTGCGCCGGAAGCTAAAAAGCTGCCAAGAAACACTGAAAAGTTATTTAAACTGTAGCTATCCCCACCCCAATAATTGAGGTCGAAATCAGCGCCAATACTGGGTTCTTCGGTAATTTTACCAAAGCCTTCCGGCGACAGTTGACGAATGTCACCTTTAAACCCAATCAGCAGCAATTCATCGGTGTTGTACCAAAGCTGCGCATTAGGAAATGCAGACAGAAAGGTTTTCAACACACCGGCAAATTCAGCCGGACGCAAAAAACTTAACGGCACAAACTGACAGATCATGCCGTCAGCGTTGAGCTTGGCGGCGGCTTGCTGATAAAACTCTTCGGTATAAAACACGCTGACACCGGGACGATCCAATTGCCCGATTTCCACAGAAATAAAATCATAGTGGCGGCTCGTATGTTTGACGTAATTGCGACCATCTTCGGCAATCATATGTACGCGCTGATCGTTCATCCAACGGGAAGGAAAATGCCGGCGGGTAAAATCAAACAGGCGCGGCTCGATGTCGACAATGTCCAGTTGAGCAATGTCATAACGAAGAAAACGGCGGGCCGTGTTGCCTGCCCCCAAGCCAATCACCAGTATATCTTTGGCGTCGGGGTAATGCAGCATCGGTATATGCGCGACCATAACCTGATAATTGCTGGTTTCCACACCTTGCCAAAGGCGGTCGATTAACAGTGTTTTCACCTGGTCGCGCAGCACGACCGCGAGATTGGAGTTGTAACCCTCGGTAATGCTGACCAGTTCATCGTCGGGGTCCAGGTAATCATCAGGAATGCGCACCGGCGACCAGAGCAACATCAACAGCCAAACTGTGAGGCCGGTATAAACACAAGCTCGGGCCGTGATTGTCGGAGATTTTTTGGTAACGGTTGCTGTCGATGCAAATATGATTGCTAACCAAGCCGCCGCCAGCGTCCAGGCCGAACTAATAAAAATACCGGCATCCAAGCCGATATGCGGCAGTAACCAAAAACCGGTTAACACTGAACCAACAATGCAACCGGCAATATTGACTGCAGTCATCATGCCGATTTGTTTAGACGCTAATTCGGTTTGCTGAGTGACTATTTTATTTAACAGCGGAAAGCTGGCGCCGGCAATAAATGTCGACGGCAACATCAATAGTATAAAAGGCAGGAATCCCCAGGGTTGAAGGCCTTGCCATACCGACGCAGGCAAGTGTGTTAACAGCAACAGCAGCGTTGCTGACAGCGCTTGTAAAACGCCGAAGCTGATCAGCAATGCCTTAGGGTTTTTGGATCTATCAAAATACGGACCGAGCAACAAACTGCCGGCGGCCGTGCCAATCAACACCACGGCAAGGGTAATGGTGTAGGTGTACACCGAGTTGCGGATAAAATTGCTTAAAAAACGCGCCCAGATCAATTCATTAGCCAACGCGGCCGCGCCGATCATAAAAAACAACCATCCGGCAAGTAACAACAATCGGCGGTTGTAATAGGGTTCAAGCGGTTGCGAGGGTGTGATTGGCGCTGATGGTTCTACCTTGTTGCTTAACCACCAGAATCCCAAGCCGGTCAACACATTCAAACCGGCCGCGACTTGCAATGATGCGGCAAGGCCAAACGTTGGTAACAATAAAAATCCGCTCACCGTACAGCCAACTGCCGCGCCCACGGTATTAACGCCATAAATAAAGCTAAGTTTTGCCGAAAGCCGAGCCGGATCACGAATAATCTGCCTGCAAAATAACGGCAAAGTACCGCCCATTAACAGCGCCGGTGGTAACAAAAGTAAGCCTACCAAGCTGGCGCGGATTAACAATAATAATGCGGAATGCGTATCAAAGTGTCGATAGCTTATGCCGTACAGATTATCGGCCCAGGCAAACAATGCCGGAGTACATAAGCCATTGACGGCCAATAACAACTCAATCCCGGCACACCAAAGCAACGGCTGTTTGGCAGCGCTCCCAATACGGCCGAATAACCAACTGCCCAAACCCAGGCCGAGAAAAAATACCGCCAATACCGTCGACATGGCCAAAGTGCTGGAGCCAAACACAAACGAAGCTTGCCGAATCCAGACAATTTCGTAAATCAAACTGGACAGGCCGGAGAGAAAAAATGAGGGGGTAAAGCAAGTGAAAATTCCTAGAGTCGCGGCGATAAAACTGAATTGTACGCACCGCGCACCTTTTGGACTTAATTTAGCTGAAGTGATTTAAAAAAATCGGTACTTAAAAATTGAAACACCCCGTGCAGCAACGCGGCGACGGGGTGTGGTGTTGCCGTTTATTTCACGTTAGCGCAGTCAACATAGGTAGGATGTGTTGTGCTGATAGTGACAATACGGTTTTCTTGATTAGGCGTTTTGTCGGGGCCTGGGCCTTCGCCAATAGACTGAATACTAAGTTGATCGGCATTAGCACCGTGTGAGATCAACAAATCTCTTACCGATGCAGCACGTCGATTTGATAACTCCTGGTTGCTGGCTGAACTGCCAACAGTATCGGCCGAGGCAATTACATCTGCCTTAGAATCTGGGTGTGTATGTAGAAAATTGCCTATATGAGCAATGCCAACGTCGTTAGTTTTAAACGGAGTTGATTTGCCGGTTTTAAAATACGCCGCAACATGGTGGACGGCTTCTTGTTGGTGATGATTCGGACCGTGAACTTCAGTTAACCACTGGCATAACTCTTTTTCGGATTCCAGACGATGATGAGCAGCGTCTTTAGCGGCATCCAGCCCTTTTTGTTGTTCGTCAATATTCCAGTATTGATCTTTTTCCCAGTGTTTTAATACCCGATTAGCGACTTTCTGCCTATCTTCAGCAATCTCTTCGTGACGAATTGACTGCCCATAGTGACCGGCATAAGAAGCGTCAATTTCCGCCTTGAGCGCGGAAGTGTCTTTTTTCGGTGTGGAGCAAGCAGTCAGCGATAGCGCTAAAACGGCAAGCGGTAGATAGATATGTTGCTTTTTCATGATGTTATCCTCGTAATCAAATGGTCTGGACGGGTTTACTTGCCATGATCCAGCGGGCCGTAATGCGTCCAGTAGCCGGGATAATGCAGACCAAAATAACGGGTGTCTTCGCTAAAGCGCTCCCACACATAAGGCGGACTGATATAGTCATCAGTCGGGATGGGTGAAGTCAGCAGCTCGGCGCCACCAACCAACGTGCGGCTAACCGCATGGCCTACGCCCCGCAAGGTGCCCCAGGTCAAGCCGACAAACACATTGTGCTCGTGACTGATGTTGACAATGTTTTTAGGAATTTCAATAAAACCGGTGCCAATATTGAAAAAGCCTTGATTAATTTTTGAGGAAAAACCTTGTAGGTAGGTTTTTTCTTCCGCATTAACCGAAAAACTCGCCAAAATTGCCCCGGACAAAACGCAGGCGGTAATTAACTTATTCTTATTCATTGTATTACTCCTTGTGTTGCATTTTGATCCTCGCCATCAGTTTAATAATAACGGCAAGGGGTGAAAAACACTTGCAAGCTGACACTAAACCAGTGTCGGCGGAAAGTCAAACGGCTTATATTTAGTAACTTCAGAGGTGTAAAAATTGAACCTACTTTCTTACATGTTCCGAAGCAGCAAGTTAGCGCGATTCACCGTGATCGCAGGATAAAAATCCGGATGAGTTGCCCCAGTAATAGGGTTTGCTATGTTGAACCAATCCGCAACATCCTGAAACAGCGAACCAAAAATGGGAATATCATTTTGACATTTTGGCACTTGTGACCAATTGAGCTTCATGAGAGCCTGCGATCCATGAGTAGTTTCGGAATAATCCTTAGGCAGTAAGTAATCAAGATAAGCTTTAGGGTGACGTTCATGAAGCCACCACGGCTTATTATCGTTGGCTTTTTTCGTATTTTCCATGTGACATGTTGGCAACCATTTAGCGTCATTAGTCTCGAACTCCTCTACGTCCGATTGGTGAACAAGATGAGGACTTATACCGATTGGTACACCAGCCAGTCTAAGTGCATCTGCATCACTAAACAGATAAGCTTCCACCATAGGTTTGAGTAAATGGAAAGAGCATTTATCACGAATGATGCTCCGTATTCTAGCTTCTTCTGAAATTATCCCTTTGGCCTTAATTTGAATAGCATTGTTCACCGCAGCTTGAAAGTGTTCGGCTATTACATTTTCCCGCCCCAGATTTCCTAGTTCCACGTCGTCTATAACGATAACTAAATCAGCTGGGCTTTGCCCTGGCCTCTTACCTTCGCTGAGATTCATGGAATGCACCGAACCGGAGTCGGAAGGTGCGTGAATCTTAGTCGCCGGTAGCTATATCGTTCCGGCGTTTTATCGAGCGTGCTGT
>Ga0208626_1000250_pt1 | contig 19992 bp, 9 predicted proteins | sample LakWasMet10_HOW4_2_FD_183860 | JGI IMG/M metagenome (GOLD analysis project Ga0208626, IMG submission 183860) | Freshwater sediment methanotrophic microbial communities from Lake Washington under simulated oxygen tension - Sediment Metagenome... | ecosystem: Environmental > Aquatic > Freshwater >... | reverse complement strand
AGCATTGGTAAATACAACCTATACGCCATCTGCTGGAGATATTTCAGCTGGAACAGTAACTCTTACGATTACAACAAATGACCCAGCTGGACCTTGTCCTGCTGCAACTTCTTCATTGGTTCTTACTATTAATCCGGTTGCTACAGCGAATGCTGGTGTAAATGGAGCTATATGTGCTGGTAGCACATATACATTAGCTGGTTCAATTGGTGGTGGAGCATCGTCACTTACCTGGACTACCAGTGGAAGTGGTTCATTTAGTAATTCTACTGCTACAAATCCTACATACACACCTTCTGCATCAGATATTTCAGCAGGTTCTGTAACATTAACAATTACAACAAATGATCCAGCTGGTCCTTGTCCTGCTGCAACAGCAACTATGGTATTAACCATTAACCCTGGTGCTACAGCAAGTGCTGGTCCTGCAGCTACAATTTGTGGTGGAACAGCGTATTCTTTGCCTGGTTCAATAGGAGGTAGTGCAACTTCAGTAACATGGTCAAGCTCTGGAAGTGGTTCATTTAGTAGTACAACATCTGTTACTCCTACATATACTCCTTCTGCTGGTGATATTTCAGCAGGAACGGTAACTTTAACAATGACAACAAATGATCCAGCTGGTCCTTGTCCTGCTGCTGTTTCATCAATGATTTTAACAATTAGTCCAGCAGCAACAGTTAATGCTGGTGCAGATGCTACAATTTGTGCAAATCAGACTTATACATTAAATGGTTCTAGAGGTGGTGCAGCAACTTCATCAACTTGGACAACAAGTGGAAGTGGTACTTTTAGTAATGCTTCAGCTGTTAATCCGGTTTACACTCCTTCAGCAAGTGATATTAGTGCTGGTTCTGTAACCTTAACAATTACAACAAATGATCCAGCTGGCCCTTGTCCAGCAGTTTCAGATGCAATGGTATTAACAATTACTCCATTGCAAAATGCTTCATTTACTTTTGGTTCTGCAACTTATTGTCAAACAGGAGCAAATCCAACACCTACAATTACAGGTGTTGCAGGTGGTACATTCACATTCACACCAGCTGGTTTGTCAATCAATGCTTCTACAGGTTTAATTAACTTAGCAGCTAGTACATTAGGAACATATTCAATTACTTATACAACTCCTGGACCTTGTGCAAACACAAGTTCGGTGAACGTTACAATTACATTGGCTCCAATTGCAACATTTAGTTATGCAGGTCCATATTGTACAACAGATGCTAATCCTTCTCCTACATTTAGTGGTGGAGCAACAGCAGGAACTTTCTCTTCAACTGCAGGTTTAGTTTTTGTAAATGTAAATACAGGTCAAGTTAATTTATCAGCTAGTACTCCAGGTACTTATACAGTTACAAATACAATTGCTGCATCAGGTGGTTGTGCCCCTGCAAGTGCAACAGCGACAATTACAATTAACCAAGCAGCAACTGCGAATGCTGGTTCAGCTGCAACAATTTGTGCAGGTAGTACCTATACTTTGGCTGGTGTAATTGGTGGAAGTGCAAGTTCATTAACTTGGTCATCGACAGGTACTGGTTCATTTAGTTCTGCTTCTGCTGCAAATGCAACTTATACACCTTCTGCTGCTGACATTGCAGCTGGAACGGTAACACTTACGATTACAACAAATGATCCTGCAGGACCATGTCCAGCAGTAACCAGTTCATTAGTCTTAACAATTAATCAAGCTGCAACTGCGAATGCAGGTTCAGCTGCAACTATTTGTGCTGGTAGTACTTATACCTTAGCTGGTGTAATTGGTGGTAGTGCAACATCAGGTACTTGGTCATCTTCTGGTTCAGGTTCTTTCAATAATACATCATTATTAGGTGCAACATATACACCATCTGCGGCAGATGTTTCTGCGGGTTCAGTTACATTGACATTAACAACTAACGATCCAGCTGGTCCTTGTCCTGCTGTTACAAGTTCATTAGTATTAACCATTAATCCAGCAGCAACAGCAACAGCTGGTGCTAACTCTACCATCTGTTCTGGTTCTACTTATACATTAGCAGGATCAATTGGTGGTGGTGCAACTAGCTCAACTTGGACAACAAGTGGTAGCGGTTCATTCAGTAATGCAACAGCATTAAATGCAACTTATACACCTTCTGCAGCTGATATTTCTGCAGGTTCAGTTATTTTGACATTAACAACAAATGATCCAGCAGGTCCTTGTCCTGCTGCAACATCTGCATTAACATTAACAATAAGTCCAGCAGCTACTGTTTCTGCAGGTTCTGCTGCAACAATTTGTTCTGGTTCAACTTATACATTAGCTGGTACAATGGGTGGTGGAGCAAGTTCAATTACTTGGACAACTTCTGGAACAGGTACATTTAACAATAGTGCTTCTACAACAGCAACGTATACTCCATCAGCAGCTGATATTGCAGCAGGTACAGTAACATTAACAATTACTAGTAATGATCCTGTTGGTCCTTGTCCTGCAGCAACAGCAAATATGGTATTAACCATTAATCCTGCTGCTACGGTTACGGCTGGTTCGAATGCTACAATTTGTGGTGGAACTACTTATACTTTGAATGGTACAATGGGTGGTGGTGCAACATCAATTACTTGGACAACTAGCGGTTCAGGTACATTTAGTAATGCAAATAGTACAACCGCAGTTTACACACCATCAGCTACAGATATTGCAAACGGTAATGTTACATTAACAATTACAAGTAATGATCCTGCTGGTCCTTGTCCTGCTGCAGTTGCAAGTATGACATTAACAATCAATCCAGCTGCTGTTGTAACAGCAGGTGCCAATGCAACAATTTGTGCTGGTAGCACTTATACGTTGGCAGGTACCTTGGGTGGTTCAACAACTACTGTTACTTGGACTTCTTCTGGAACTGGAACATTCAGTAATCCAAACATTACAACTCCTACCTATACACCTTCAGCTGCTGATATAGCTGCAGGAACAGTAACATTAACAATAACGTCAAACGATCCAGTAGGACCTTGCCCTGTTGTTACAAGTACAATGACAATTACAATTAATCCAGCAGCAACTGTTTCCGCTGGTGGTAACGCAACTATTTGTAGTTCTTCTACCTATACATTAGCAGGTACTATGGGTGGTAGTGCTACTTCAGTAACTTGGACAACAACCGGTTCTGGTTCATTTAGTTCATCAACATCATTAACTCCAATTTACACTCCATCTGCTGCAGATATTGCTGCAGGTTCTGTATCATTAACCATTACAACAAATGATCCAGCTGGCCCATGTCCAGCTGCAATAGATGTAATTACACTTACAATTAATCCTGCAGCAACGGTAACTGCTGGTCCAGATGATGTAATTTGTTCAAATTTAAGTGCTAGTTTAACAGGTGCATTTGGTGGAAGTACATCTTCAATTCTTTGGTCTAGCTCAGGAACAGGCACATTTGGAAGTACTACATCTCCAGTAACAACTTATAATCCTTCGGCAGCGGATATTGCTGCTGGAACGGTAACGTTAACAATTACATCGAATGATCCTGCTGGGGTTTGTGGTGTAGTTACAGATAACATGGTACTGACTATCAATTTACAAGATAATGCAAGCTTCACTTATCCAGGTTCAACATTCTGTCAAACAGGTACAGATCCAGTTGCTACATTAGCAGGTGCTGTTTCTGGAACATTTACTGCTACACCAGCAGGTTTAGTATTCTTAGACAACACAACAGGTTTAATTGATGTAAGTGCAAGTACATTAGGAAACTACTTTATCACATTTACATCAAATGGTATTTGTCCAAACAATGCAACAATTAGCGTAACATTAACTGCCGCTCCAGATGCTACATTTAGCTATGGAACACCATTCTGTCAAACAGGAACTACAACACCAACTTTCCCAGTTGGTGCTAGTGCAGGTACGTTTACAGCAAGTCCTGCTGGTATTGTATTTACAAATCCTTCTACAGGTCAAATTGATTTGGCAGCGAGTGCTCCTGGAACGTATACCATAACGAATACAATTGCTGCTTCTGCTGGTTGTGCTCCTGCTGTTGCTACAAGCACAATCGTGATTGATCCAATCGCTACGGTTAATGCTGGTATCGATGGTTCTGTTTGTGAAGCAAGTACTTTTGCCTTAACTGGAGTTATGGGAGGTAGTGCAACAGCTGTTACATGGACAACAAGTGGTACTGGAACATTTAGCAATGCAACAAGCGTAACTGGCACATATAGCCCATCAGCTGCTGACGTAGCTGCAGGAACAGTTACTTTAACAATAACTACTGATGATCCTACTGGCGTTTGTACACAAGCTGTAGATAATTTAGTATTACTAATTACTCCTTTAGATGATGCATCGTTTACATATCCTGGCTCTACATTCTGCCAAACAGGTACAGATCCTGCGGCAACTGTAACAGGTTTGGCTGGAGGAACTTTTACAGCTTCACCTGCTGGGGCTGTTATTAATGCATCTACAGGCTTAATCGATTTAAGTGCTAGTACATTGGGTACTTACACAGTTACTTATACTACAAATGGTGTATGTCCGAATACAGCAACGGCATCAGTTACAATAACAACTGCTCCAAGTGCTGCATTTACATATGCAACACCATTCTGTCAAACAGGAACAAATCCATTGCCATCGTTTACAGTAGGTGCTAGTGCTGGAGCATTCACTTCAACTTCTGGATTAACAATAAATGGAAGTACTGGTGAGGTTGATTTAGCAAACTCTACACCTGGTACGTATACCATTATAAATACAATCGTTGCTGCAGGTGGTTGTGCACAAGCAATTGATTCTACTCAAATTACAATTAATCAAGCAGCAACTGTGTTAGCTGGAAATGATACATCTATTTGTGCTGGTGCTTCCTTAACATTTAATGGTTCATCAATAGGAGGTAGCGCAACTAGTTCTACTTGGACAACAAGTGGTACAGGAGTATTTGACAACTCTAGTTTATTAAATGCTACTTACACTCCTTCTACTGCAGATACAACAGCAGGTGTTGTTACTTTATACATAACAACAAATGATCCAGCTGGTGCATGTGGAAGTGTTATGGATAGTTTAGTATTGACAATCAATCCGATTGCAACTGCACCACTTGTTACGAATCCTGCTGCATATTGTGCAGGGGCTTCAATTAACCCAATCACTGCAGGTTCATCTGGTGGTACAATTAATTGGTATTCTGATGCGGGTTTAACAACCTTGGTAAGTACAGGTAACCCTTTAACTCCAACAGGTATAACAGGAACAACTACATTCTGGGTAACAGAAACTCTTGGGCCATGTGTTAGTGCTTCTGGTCAAGTTACAATTACAATCAATCCATTACCTGTTTTAGATACTACTACAATTACTGTAACATCAGCTGATTGTGGAACTAGTACAGGATCTATAACAGGAATAGTATTGGTTTCTGGTCAGCCTACCGTTAATTATTATTGGCAAAATGCTATTGGCGATACAGTAGGAACAACAATTGATTTAACAAATGTTGGACCTGGTTCTTATACACTTACAGTAGTAGACGGAAACAATTGCTCTACACAAATTACTTCAAGTCAGTTTAACGTAACTTCAACAAATGCAGTTGTTGCTTCCTTTACAGCTTCTCCAAATACAGGTGAAACACCTTTATTGGTTCAGTTTACGAATGGAAGTACAGGGGCATCTAATTATGTATGGAATTTTGGAACAGGATTGCCATCAACATTAACAGATCCAACATTTACGTATAATCAAACGGGAACATTTACAGTTTGTTTGTATGCAGATAATGGATTGGGTTGTGCTGATACAGCTTGTTCAACAATTGATGTTTACATAAACTCTGTATTCGTTATTCCAAACGTATTCTCACCGAATGATGATGGAACAAATGATGTTTTCGGAGTACAAAACAAAGGTTTAGAAACAATGGATGCTGAAATATACAACCGTTGGGGCTTAAAAGAATACGAATGGCATACAACCAATGGTGGTTGGGATGGAAGAACAGCTAGTGGCGTGCTTGCTCCTGATGGAACATATTACTACATCATCTCAGCTAAAGGATTCGATGGCAAAGAGTATTTCAAAAAAGGATCGTTTACATTGGTTCGTTAATCAAACATAAATACAATTAAAAGAAAAGGCTCCAGTTTTGGAGCCTTTTCTTTTTGTGTAATGTCTTATTCCATATGAGAATAGACTTGTTTCGTCCGTATGCTTGTGATAGCTTTGCGCTAGAAAAAGAGTAAATAGTTTAGATTTAATGCGCTTAAAACGCTCTAAAAAGCAAGAGAAAGCATTTTAAATCAGTACACTACATTATTATGAGAAACATAATAATGAATGGGTGAATTATTTTTTAGGTGGAGGTGGTGATTTTTTTGAATTGGTGTCAATGGAATCATTTTCCATTTTTTGAAGCAAATAATAGCTTTTGTACATCTTTTTTAACTCCAAGTTAATTCTACTTGTATAATTGATGTCGTAAGCAAATTGCTCCATAATTATGTTGTAACTAACCTTTGCAATCGGTTTTTTTAATACAGAAACATCCAGGTTTTTTATTTCCTCAAAAATATCAATATCAAAACTGAAGCTGTATTCATCCTTTTTATCACTCGGAACATTTGTTTCTACTTCAAGTAATTTGGATACATAACCCAATTTTGAGACTTCAATTTTAAATTTTTTTCCTAATGGAAGTTTGAATGCACATTTCCCTTTTTTATTCGTCCACGTTTCTGAAAAAGGGATTTCATTCATGTATATTGTAATCAGTGCGCTGTCAAGTGACTTACTCTCTTCTTTATCACTGATCTTAGACTTACGAACATTCCCTTTCATTTCAAGGTAATATTCTTTTTTTGTGGTGTCGCTAGCAGCGAGAGATTGATTCGAGTATGTAATCGGATTTTCGCTTGATGAAAATCCATACAGTAAATACATCCCTGAACCCAGTATTGTAGTAGTTAGTAGTTTTTTGAATGAGTTCATTTGTTTTTTTTACAAATATAGGGTTGAATTCATAATTTATGAAAAAAAAATGCTCCATATTTCTATGGAGCATTTTGATAAGTAGTAAGGAGTAAATTTAGTTTGTTAAACCTTTAAAGTCAGCATTTTCGCGGAATTTAATAAATTCAACATCTTCTTTTGCCATTTGTTTGAAAGAAGCATCTTTTTGGATTGCAACTTTTAAGTTGTTTGTGATAACATCAGCTTTACCCTGACGAGCACCAGCAACTGCTTTTAAATAGAAAGATAACGCAGCTTCTTTTTCAGTTGAATTATCAATTGTGCTCATTGCACCATCAGAATTTCCGTTTAATAATTTAGCTAAAGCTGAATTGAATGTACTTTCGCCACCAAAGTTAGAAACCGCTGCACCATAGTTACCATTTTGAATTTCAATGATACCCATGTTGTAAGATACTTCTTTACCTGCACTTGTAGCAGATTTAAATAAGTCCATCGCAGCTTTGCGGTCACCTTTCCAACGAGCGCAAATTCCTAAGTTGTTTTTAACGATTGGATTGCTAGCCGATGCAGCATCTGCTTTTTTGAATTGAGCTTCAGCATCGTTTAACTTGTTTTGCATTAAATAGATACAACCAACGTTGTTAGATGTTCTCCAATCTGAAGCATATTTTGTTTCAGCTTTTTTGTAGATGTCTAACTTTTCGTTTAAATCGTTTGTTAATGTAGCAGCATAAAGAATTTCTTCTACAGATAAGCTATCGTAAGTAGATTTAGCTAAAGCCATGATTTGTTCATCAGTACGGCTTTTTAAGTCTGTATTTAATGTTAATGCAGCTCTACGTAATTTTGGTAAAATTTGATCTGCAACTTCAGTATAAGTTTTAGATAAATTTTTGATTTCTTTTTCACGAACTTCTCCGTCAGGATACATCGTTAATACACGTAAGATTAATTCTTTATCAGCGATAGAAGAAGCTTCCATTGCTTTTTTGAAACCATCCCAATCTTCAGCAGTTGTAACTTTGTTATAGAAAGCTTCTTTAGAAGCAGTGTCAACTTTTGTTTTTTTGTCTTTAAACATTGTCATCATTGCTTTTGTAGCTTCTTTCGCACGGTTTTCAGCTAAATCAGCATTACGGCTTAATTCACCATCTGGTGATGCATAAGCAGAAACATTCATGCTTTTGAAAATAACGTTCGGATTAGTAACTGATTTAGTCACATATTCTTTGAACGCTTTATTTTCAGCACTTGTCATTTCTGAACCACGAACCTGAGATTGATTGATTGTAAAGAAAATGTTAGTGTTAGTTGTTTGAGGAACAATTTTTTGGAAATTATCTTTTCCAATAATTGATTTATCATCAGCTTTAACTAATAAAGATGTAACCATTGTTCCATCTGCTACTTTTTTAGCTGGTAATTCTTTTGTTTTTGATTTTACAGCTCCAGTAGCTCTTAATTCTACTGTTGCATTTTTCATTTCTGGAGTGTAAGCTACTTTATCAGTTGTGTGAGAGAAGCTTCCTCCTGTTTTGTAAGCAATTTTTTGTCCTGTAGCACCTTCTACTTTTTCACCTACTAAAGTAACTGGTTTTAAAGTTTTTTCACCACCATTGTATTTAATAACTGGTGTAACAGTAACTGTTGCTTTTTTAGGGAATAATTTTGCAGGATATGTACCTGAAATATTAACAGTAGCGATGCTGTCGCCATGCATTTCAATTGGGTCTGGAGTTACTTTGTAGGTAATTTTATCGGCATTTTTCACCAATTTACCTAGTCCGTTACATGCTGTAAAGCCTACAACTGCAACAAAGGCCAAACCTAATGTTTGTAAAGATTGCTTTTTCATTGTTTTGTTTGTTAGATCTTAATTTACGTTTTATTACTTATACTTACTAAGGTGCAAAAATAACTATTTTTTGATATTATGAAAGTTTTTGAGCCTCGATTTTATAAATAAATGCCATTTAAAGCGAAATACGTGTAATCCCTACCTGATAAGGTTCGTTTAATGAGGATTTAAGTAATTTGTAATCACTTTCAATATTTACAAAATCGAGTCGGTTAACATCCACAATTACAATTCGCTGGTTATTCAGTTGTCTAATGAAATCAAAATAGGTGGTTTGAATTTTCATCAAATAGTCATCTGATATATTTTGTTCGTAGCTTCTCCCTCTTTTTTTTATGTTTTCTTGTAGTCTTTCAATGCTATGGTATAAAAAAACAAATAAATCGGGTTTCGGTAATGAGTCGTTGATGATATGAAACAATTTGGTGTATAAATCAAACTCATCACCTTTTAAGTTTGCTTTTGCAAAAATCAAACATTTCAAAAAATAATAATCTGAAACTAGATTAGGCTGAAAAAGATCTTGATTACTAAACTCGTTTTTTAATTGATGATAGCGTTCTGCTAAAAAGGACAATTCGAGAGGAAAGGCATGTTTTTCTGGATCTTCATAGAATTTTGGTAGAAATGGATTTTCAGCAAATTGTTCTAATATTAAGCGAGCACCTGTTTCTTGAGCAAATTTTGTTGCAAAAGAGGTTTTTCCTGCTCCAATATTGCCCTCAATGGCTATAAAATTATAGTTTGCTACTTGCATCATCTGCTAGTGTTACATTAATGGGTTTACTTCAAGTTCATCTTTACATTCTTCAAGAAGAGCAGCAATAGACTTGTTGAAAATTGGATGTGTAAAATTTGCTGCAATTTCAGCTAATGGAACAAGTGTGAATTTTCGTTCATGCAGGTAGGGGTGAGGGACTTTTAAGAAAGGAGAATCGATAATATCATTGTTAAAAAAAAGAATATCAAGGTCAATCGTTCTTGCTTGCCATTTTTTATCCCCTCTTTGTCTTCCTAGTTGATTTTCTATTGAAAGTAGCGTTTGTAGTAGTGCTGAGGCTGATAATGTTGTGTTAACACAAATTACTTGGTTATAAAAATCGGGCTGATTTGTGTTACCCCAAGCTGCTGTGACATAAATTTTCGATTTATTAGAAATCGGACCTACTAATTCTTCAATGAAAGAAATAGATTTTCCAATATTAATAAGTCTTTCGCCTTTATTTCCTCCTAATAAAACATATGCAGTATTCATTGGCTCAAAGATAAAACTAATTGCAAATAACGTGCATGGATTGTTTGAATTTATTATATTTGTTCTTCTCTAAACCCCAAATTACTATGAAAAAAATTTTACTTTCACTTTCAATTGCATTGAGTTTATCAGCTTCGGTTGGCGCACAAACATTGCCAACCAACTATACACAAACTACTATAATAAGTGGTTTAGTAAATCCAGTGGCATTCGACTGGTTGCCTGATGGGAGATATGTGCTAACTTTAAAAGGAAGTAACTCTTTCCCTTCTACGAATTCAATTATTAAAATATACTCATCTAGCGGTGCTTCATTGGGTGACTTTTACGATTTGTCAAGTGTTACTGATTCAGATTTCGAGCGTGGATTGTTAGGAATAACAGTTGATCCTGATTTCACTAATAACCATTATGTTTATGCTTATTACAATTATCGTAATTCAGCACAAACCGATTTTAGAATACGTGTAGTTCGTTTAACAGAAAACGCAAATGTTGGAACAAATCCAACGTTGATATTAGACCATCAATATGCGACTTCCAATCTTTATTCTGGAAATCACTTTGGTGGAATTATTAAAATAAATCCAGGGGAGCCAACTAAGTTGTATATAGAAATAGGAGATATTGCCTACAATCAAGGAAACGCTACATTGAATTATGCGAATAAATTAACAAATCCTTATGGTAAAGTTTTAAGAATAAATACAGATGGAACAATTCCAACTGACAATCCATTTTATGATGATGGAAATCCTTTGGCAGGAAATGACGATCGTATTTGGTCTTATGGTCACCGTAATATGTTCGGAATGTGTTTTAGTCCTGTTTCAGATAGCATGTATGTTTCTGAAAATGGTTGGAACGATTGGGATGAATTTAACATTATTCACAAAGGAGCAAATTATGGTTGGTCTTCGTGCGAAGGTAATTTTACTGTAAACACCAGTGGCGCAACTACAACTCCTTGCTCTAATCCTGCATTTACTGCTCCATTAACTACATGGGGGGTGCCTTTGCCTGCTGTAACAGGATGTGTTTATTATTCAGGTACAGTGATGCCAGAATTTGATAATCATATTTTGGTTGCAGATAATGATTATGGTAGAATTTATGATCTTACCTTAGGAAATGCTCCAGCTTACGATATCGTAACAAGCAAGGTGACATTTGCAGATATTACTGCTCTTCGCGGATTAACAGATATTAAACAAGGAATCAATGGCTGTATTTATGCCCTGAAAGGTGGGTATACTCCTACAGGTGATGGTGCTCTTTACCGAATTTGTCCAAGTACTTTGGGAATTGATGGTGCTGTTGCATTTGAAAATGTAATTGGACAAAATTATCCGAATCCAACTAGCGGAAAAACACAAATTGATTATACGTTAGCACAAGATGCAGTGGTTACAATTGAATTGTTTGATGTTACAGGTCGTAAAGTAAAATCAATTTTAAATCAAGCAACATCAATAGGAAAACATTCTGTTGAAATCGCTGATTTAGAGAAATATGCTGATGGAAGTTATTTCTATAAAATAGAAATGAAAAGCAATAATAAAATTGTTTATTCAGAAACCAAACGAATGATGGTAGTAAAATAATTGTCAAAACTAGTTTCAATAAAAATCCCCTTTCAATTTGAAAGGGGATTTTTTTATGCAGTTACTTTACTAAAATCGTAATTGGTATAATCGGTAACTACATTGTAAAGCGTATCTCTTTCAATTGGTGTCCTTCCAGCTTGTTTAATCAAGTCAACCAGCTGCTCGGTTGTTAATGCAGGGTTTTGATCTTCTGCTCCAGCCATAGAATAAATTTTTGTAGAATCATCAATAGTTCCATCCACATCATCTACTCCGAATGCTAACGATAATTGAGCCGTTGTTCTGCCAATCATTGGCCAGTATGCTTTCAGATGATTGAAATTATCCATATAAATGCGTGAAATAGCATAATTTCTTAAATCTTCAATTACACTTACTTCGGCAATATGACTCATTTGATTTCCCTGGTTACGAAATTTTAATGGAATAAATGTATTGAATCCACCTGTTTTATCTTGTAGATTTCTCAAACGATTCATATGATCCACACGGTGTTCAAACGTTTCAACATGGCCATACAACATAGTTGCATTGGATGGCATTCCTAATCGATGAGCAGTTTCATGAATTTCTAACCATTCAGCAGCAGTACATTTATCTTCACAAATTTCTTTTCGTAATTGCTCATCAAAAATTTCTGCACCTCCACCAGGTAATGAATCTTGTCCATGTTCTTTTAAAATGCGCAATCCTTCTTCATAACTCACTTTTGCTTTGCGACACATGTATTCTAATTCAACAGCAGTAAAAGCTTTTACATGAATATCGGGACGAATTTCTTTTACTTTTTTTATCAAATTTGCAAAATACATTAAGCCCATTTTGGGGTGTACACCACCAACTATGTGAACTTCCGTAACTGGCTGTCCATCGTATTTTTTTACAATATCAATAATTTGTTGTTCGGATAATTCCCAGCCTTCTTCTTTGTTTTTTAATAAGCGTGAGTAAGAACAAAATTTGCAATCAAACACACAAATATTTGTAGGTTCAATATGAAAATTACGATTGAAATAAACATTGTTTCCGTTTTTTTGCTCACGGATATAGTTTGCTAAAACGCCTAAATAACCTAATTCTGCTTTGTTGTATAATAGAACACCTTCTTCAAAAGTAATACGCTGCTTTGCGTATACTTTTTCTGCGATGGATTTTAAGTCGGATGATAGTTTTGAATTTAGTAAAATAGATTCAACTGCTTGATTGCTCATAATCTGTTTTTTTATAATAAACACAAAGGTAATAAATATTGTTTCCGCTAAATTCAGCATTTTATTAACTTTACAGAAGTTTATGATACAGCGTAAGGTACTTTTAGTAGAAGATGAAGAACATTTGTTGAAAACAATCCAGTTAAATCTGGAGTTGGAAGGGTATGCTGTGGTGTCTGCAATTACGGGAATTGATGCATTGAAGGAATTTAGAAAACAGTCCTTTGATTTAATCGTTTTAGATGTAATGTTGCCCGAAATGAATGGCTTTGATGTGTGTGAGGAAATACGAAAAGAAAATGCAAAAGTGCCTGTTCTGTTTTTAACTGCAAAAGCTTCCAGCGAAGATCGAATTACAGGATTAAAATTAGGTGCGGATGATTATTTGACGAAGCCATTTAACCTTGAAGAACTTTTGTTGCGTGTTCAAATATTGTTGAGAAGGAGTAGTGGGGTGTCAGAAAAAAGTTTGGATGTATACACATTCGGCAACAATCAAATCAATTTTAATACATTTGAAATAACTGATACTAATGGTGAAAAGCGCGAAATTACAAAACGTGAAATCGCTCTTTTGAAATTATTAATTGAACGAAAAGGAGAAGTTGTTTCTCGCGAAGATATTCTTGATCAAGTATGGGGCACAGATGTTTATCCATCCTCAAGAACAATCGATAATTACATATTATCGTTCCGAAAATACTTTGAGCCCAATCAACGTGAACCCAAGTTTTTCCATTCAATAAGAGGAGTAGGATATAAGTTTACTGAGTAAATTACCCAACAATTCTCAATTTCGCAAACTTAATAAGGAGTTGTTTTTGGCCAACACCATCAAAGAATACCGTTGCTTTATTGTTCGGAAATTCACCATCCATGTTTATTACTTTTCCACTACCAAATCGTTCGTGTTCTACTTGCATGCCTACTTGCAAATCTCTTAAACTCTCTGTATCGAAATCGGATGTTGCTTTTTTTGCAGCATTTACTTTTACCAATTTTTTACCAATTACAGGTCGCTGAACAAATTGTTGTTGCGGTTTACTAATGTTCAACTTTGCTTTTACAGTATTGGTTTCTTCTTCACCAAATAAGCGGTTGTTATTTTCTCTTGGGAATTCAACATATTGTTCGTCCAATTCTTCAATAAATCGACTTGGTTCACTGTAAATTAAATTCCCCCAACGGTAGCGTGTGGTAGAAAAAGAAAGTGTAGCTCTTTTTTCAGCGCGAGTTATTGCTACATAAAATAAACGTCTTTCCTCCTCAAGATCAGCTCTAGAGGTTAAACTCATTTGTGATGGGAACAAATTTTCTTCCAATCCAACAATGTAAACGTATTTAAATTCCAGTCCTTTAGCGGCATGAATCGTCATTAATGCAACCTTGTTTTTGTCTTCTTCTGTTTTAACATTTTTATCTGCATCGGTCATCAATGCGATGTCTTGCATAAACAATGTTAAGGTTGGTGCACCTTTTTCTAATGGAACTGTGTTTTCAGCTGTTTTCTCTTCTTCAAATGAAAATAGTGTTCCATTGCTAATTGATTCTGCTTCGGATGGTTTTACTTCTGCAGAAGTAGTTGTTTCATTTTCATCATTCCCTTCATCAAACAATTCAATTTCACTTTCCGAAAATTCTTTTAATCCATTTAATAATTCTTGGATATTTTCATGTCGGCTAACACCCTCAGGCGTTTTATCTGCATATAAATCTCTTAATATTCCAGAGTGAACTGCAACATGTTGTCCTAAGTCATAAGCATTATGAGAAGCTAGCATAGCTGAAAAGCTTTTGATTATAGTTGCAAATTCATCTACTTTCGCTTTTGCCCCAGCATTAATTCCTGTTTCAAATTGATTAATGTTCTCGATTACTGTCCAGATACTTACATCATGGTCATTTGCCGCAATAATTAATCGGTCGAGTGTTGTATCACCAATCCCTCGTGCTGGGTAATTAATTATACGTTTTAATGCTTCTTCGTCATGATTATTGATTGTTAATCGATAGTAGGAAAGTAAATCTTTAATCTCTTTTCGTTGATAAAATGATAAGCCACCATAAATACGATAAGGAATATTTTGCCTGCGCAAAGCCTCCTCCATTGCACGCGATTGTGCATTGGTACGATATAAAATTGCGAAGTCTTTATTGTTAGCTTGTTCATTCATTTTGGTTTCAAAAATGGAATTGGCTACAAAATTTCCTTCTGCATTATCACTTTCTGTTTTAACAACTTTTATTTTTTCACCTTCTTCATTATCCGTGAAAACATTCTTTTTTAGTTGTTCGGTGTTTTTTGAAATTACCGTATTCGCAGCTCCAACAATGTTTTTAGTTGAGCGATAATTTTGTTCTAATTTGTAAGTGTTTAATTCAGGATAATCTTTTTCGAAATTTAAAATGTTTTGAATGTTTGCTCCTCGGAATGCATAAATACTTTGCGCATCATCGCCAACCACACAAATGTTTCTAAATGCGGCAGCTAATTGTTTCACGATTACATATTGCGAAAAGTTTGTATCCTGATACTCATCCACTAATATATATTTGAATTTGTGCTGGTATTTATGTAAAACAGCTGGAAAATCCCTTAAAAGTACATTTGTGTTAAAAAGTAAATCATCAAAATCCATCGCACCAGCTTTAAAGCATCTGCTTGCATATTGTTGGTAAATGATTCCCATTTTTGGCTTTACAGCCATTCGGTCTTCTTCTTGTATTTGAGCATTATTCAAATATTGTTGAGCTGTAATTAGATTGTTTTTTGCAGCTGAAATTCGTGATAGAACACTGCCAGGCTTGTAAATTTTATCATCTAAACCTTGTTCTTTAAGGATGGTTTTTATTAAACTTTTAGCATCATCCGTATCATAAATTGTAAAATTGGAAGGATATCCGAGTTTTTCTGCTTCGCTTCTTAAAATCCTAGCAAAAACGGAGTGAAAGGTTCCCATCCAAATGTTTTTTGCTTCACTTGCTCCAACAATTTTTGCAATACGCTCTTTCATTTCGCGAGCGGCTTTGTTTGTAAATGTAAGCGAGAGTATATTAAAAGGGTCGACTCCTTTTTGCATTAAATGAGCAATTCTATATGTTAGAACGCGTGTTTTCCCAGAACCAGCACCCGCAATAATCATTTCGGGACCTTCAGTACACTCAACAGCCTGCCTTTGAACAGGATTTAATTCATCTAGGTAGTTATTTGACATAAAATTATTATAGGCTTCAAAGTTACCTTTAATAGTCTTAAATTTCGCTTCGTGTTGAAAAGTTCGGAAAATATTTGACTATCTGATAAATTAAACAACTCGAAGAAAAAAAAGAATGGAAATATTGTTTAAACTTGTTAAACTAAAATAAACACATTTAAACCCATTTTCATAATGAGAAAAATTTATTCTTTATTTTCATTTGTTTTAATTTCTTCGATTGCAATTGCTCAACCGCAAGGTAATAAAAAAGCAGTGGATCATCATGAATTAACAAAAAAAGAAGCGGTTGATAAGGCTAAGGTTGTTACTGGATACACTAGTTTGAATCAAGTTTTAACAGCTATTTCTAAGCATGTTGTAAAAAACAAATCTAACGAGAAAGAGTTTTTAGAATACATTAAGCCATTCGTAAAAGCAGACATTCGATTTATATCAGTTTCAATTGCTGAAGGGAAAATTACTTCATCCAATTTGAAGCAAAATTATGCTCAAGAGCTTAAAAAATACAAAGAGCTCTATAAAAATTTCGAAAAAGATGGGAGCAAAAAAAATAAAGCTTTAGGGAATCCTGTAAAGCCTTTTGGTCCGGGACAACCTTGCCAGAATGGTGATTTTGAAACACAAACAACTGCTGGTTGGGAAGGTTCTTGGGGAGCAGGTGCTAGTCCATGGGATCCAACAATTACTGCCGGTTTTGATAATCCGGGTATTAATTCTGGTACAGGTCAGCATGTTATTATGACAAGTGGAAACGACCCTAATATTACTGCAATTCCTTGTGTATTCCCAGGTGGTGGCGGAGCTTCTTTCCGTTTAGGAGATGATGGTGGCGGTGGAAATAACTCAGCACTATTAAAACAAACTTATCAGGTAAGTGCAGGTGTTCCTTATTTTGTATACCATTATGCAGTGGTTCTTGAAGATGCTGGTCATCCTCAAAATGAACAACCATTCTTTCAAGTAAGAATGTTCGATGGATCAGGAAACGCAATCTCTTGTGCGTCAATTGATGTTGATGCAACCAATGCAACAGGATTAATTGATAATGGAAGTGGTATTAAATATAAAAATTGGACAACAGTATTAATTCCTTTGGCTCCATATATTGGTCAGGATGTTACAATTCGTTTTATAACTGGTGATTGTAATAACTCTCCTCCAAATGGTGGATCACATGATGGTTATGCTTATATAGATGCTGAATGTAATTATTTACCTGCTATTCAACAATCCGCTGCCTCTATCTGTGGTGGACAAAATATGACACTTACAGCACCAGCTGGTTTAGGAACCTATACTTGGTCTGGTCCTGGAATCGTTTCTGGTGGTACATCTCAAGTTGCAACAATTAATCAGCCAGGTGTTTATACGGTAAACATGGTTACTCAAACAACACCTCCAAATGCTCCTTGTAGCTTCTCTTTATCAACTACAGTTGCAGGAAATCCAACTCCTACAGCAGCATTTACATCAAATACAGTTTGTGTGGGTTCACCAACACAATTTACTGATGCTTCAACATTAACACCTGGGCCAATTTTATCATGGTCGTGGGATTTCGATAACAATGGGTCGTCTGATGCAACCACACAAAATCCTACATTTACGTATGCTACTGCTGGTAGTTATACTACTACGTTAATTGTAACAGGTGCAGGTGGTTGTACAAGTACGGTTTCAAATACTGTAGTCGTTTCTTCTACTGTTACACCGGCTATTACATCTGTTCCTACTACTTGTTCTAATGTTCCTGCATTCAACTTAGTTGCAAATGTTGGAGGTGGTACTTGGTCAGGTAATGGTATTACAAATGCTACTACTGGAAATTTTGATCCAGCTACAGCTACCCCAGGTGTAAATGTGATTACTTATGCTGTAACAGGTGCTTGCGCTGGTACAGATACAATTCAAATTAACATTGTTCCAGGTGCTAGTCCAACATGGACACAACCAGCATCACTTTGTGCTGATGCTGCTTCTATTAACTTGAATACATTATTAACAGGAACAACGGGTGGTACTTGGTCTGGTACTGGAGTTACTGGAAATACATTCAATCCAGCAGGTTTGTCTGGTCCAATAAATGTAACATACACTGTTGGAACAGCACCTTGTATTGGTACTGAATCACATACAATTACTGTTACTCCAAATGCAAATGCTACAATCACACAAGCTGGTCCGTTCTGTTCTGATGCAATCGGATCTGTTTTAACAGCTGCAACAGGTGGTGGAACATGGAGCGGAACAGGAATTACAGACCCTGCTACTGGTGCATTTAATCCAAACCAAGCAGTTGTTGGTAATAATTTAATTACGTATACCGTTGCAGGTGCTTGTGGCGACACAGACACGATGAATATTGTAATTATTCAAAGTGGAAATGCAGCATATACACTTCCAGCTTCAATATGCGCAGGTGCTGCAAGTATTGATTTAAATACCCTTGTTACAGGAACTCCTGGTGGAACTTGGTCAGGTACTGGAGTAACAGGAAATACATTTAATCCTTCTGGATTGTCTGGTAATGTTTCAATCACCTACACGGTAGGCTCAGGAATATGTCAGCAAACATCTACGCAAGTAATAAGTGTAGATGGAATAAATGCTGCATTTACAGCTACACCTACAACTGGTTTAGCTCCTTTGAGTGTGAACTTTACGAATGGAAGTACAAATGCAGTTTCATATTCATGGGATTTAGGTAACGGTCAAACATCTACTGCTACTGATCCTGCTACTACGTATACTGGAACAGGTTCTTATCTAGTGGTGTTGGTTGCAACAAATGCAAGTGGTTGTACTGATACAGCTACTATCATAATTGATGTAACAGAGTTGTCTGCACTAGTTATTCCGAATGTGTTTACTCCAAATGGTGATGGCAACAATGATTACTTTAAGCCAGTGTTAGCAGAAGGTTTATCAAAATTCAAAATGGTGATTTATGACAGATGGGGATTAAAAATGTCGGAAGTAACAAATGAATCATTAGGATGGGATGGAAAATCTAAGAATGGTTCAGATGCTCCTGACGGAACTTATTACTATATTGTTACTGCAGATGGTGCAGATGGTAAAAAATATGAATTCACAGGATACGTTTCTTTGATTAGAGCGAAATAAAAATATCTAATAATAAAAAAGCCCGCTTCATTATGAAGCGGGCTTTTTTTATGAAATCAAATTACATTTTTTCTGGCATTGTAATACCCAATAATCCCATAGATGATTTTAATGCAATACCAATAGTTTTAGATAAATGCAATCGGAATAAAATCAAATCTTTTCCAGATTCTTTTAAAATAGGCGTATCATGATAATATTGACTGTATTCTTTAGCAAGCTCATAGGTGTAGTTTGCAATTAAAGCTGGATTGTATTCATTCGCGGCTTGTTGAAGCACACCATTAAATTGATACAACTTAATAATCAATTCTTTTTCTTTCTTTAAAAGGGCAACGTTGTGTGTAAACACATCAAGATCATTAAAATTATCAAGTCCCTCTTTCGCTTTTCTTAATAAAGCCTTTATTCTAACATAGTTAAATTGGATAAATGGAGCTGTATTACCATTAAAATCAATTGATTCTTCAGGATTAAAAAGCATCTTTTTCTTCGGATCAACTTTTAGCATAAAGTATTTTAAAGCTCCTAATCCAATGGTTGAATATAGTTGATTCGCTTCGTCTTCACTTAATCCTTCTGCTTTTCCTAATTCCTTAGTTGTTTTTGCAGCAGTATCAATCATTTCTTGCATTAATTCATCAGCATCAACAACTGTTCCTTCACGTGATTTCATCTTTCCGTTTGGTAATTCTACCATTCCATACGATAAATGGTACAAACCTTTTGCCCACTCATAGCCTAATTTATTTA
>Ga0208626_1000248_pt1 | contig 20044 bp, 24 predicted proteins | sample LakWasMet10_HOW4_2_FD_183860 | JGI IMG/M metagenome (GOLD analysis project Ga0208626, IMG submission 183860) | Freshwater sediment methanotrophic microbial communities from Lake Washington under simulated oxygen tension - Sediment Metagenome... | ecosystem: Environmental > Aquatic > Freshwater >... | reverse complement strand
AATAACAGCCTTAGACTTTAAATGACTACCTGCCCCTATCATGACTCACACTATCCCCGATCTCAGCAAAGAAAAAGTCAACCTGGAAACCTCACAAATCGCCTGGAAAGAATTACAGCGATTTTTTGCCAATGGCTCGGCAGTATTTGTCGCGCCAGACCTGGATTTGGTAGAAGTTGCCTATCAATTTTCTATCGACAATAAAGACCAAGTGGCCGGTTGGCTGCAAAACAATCTAGTCGGGCTGGTGTCCGATCAACAAGCGCTTGCATGGCTTGAGAGCGACGCAGAAGTTTGGGCGGTGGTGGTTAAGCCTTGGATTTTGGTGCAGGAGTAACGCTGTGTTGACTGAAGCCATTCTTAGCATCAAACAGTGGGGTAATAATCTGGCTATCAGCTTGCCTGCCGCTATCGCCCGTGAAGCGCATTTGCAACTCAATCAGCGCGTGCGTATTTCTGTCGAAGCTGGTCATGTGGTGATTACCCCCATTTACGATGCGCCCCTGTCACTGGAACAGCGCTTGGCAAGTTTCGATCCTGAGCGTCACGGTGGAGAAGTGATGACAACTAGTCAAACTATTATTGGCTGAGAGCTTTGGTAATTCCGTGGGAGTGAAATAAAAAAATGCTGCACATCATTTGCAAAACGATTGGGTTGCTTCGTTCCTAAGCAAATTCTATCTACCCTAAGCATTACGCTTTATTGTGTTTCGATTTCAATTATTAAAAATCCGTTCAAAACAATTAGTATGCGCCGCTCTCACCACTCTCGAACTTTCCTAACTCGAAATCAATTAGAATTTTTTTAGGCGCATTCTTCAAGAAGTCGACAACCTCAGAAAATCCGTTAACAGCATGACTGAGAGAAAAAGTCTTCGCGCATAACAGTAATGCCTCAATGTACATTTTTCTGGAGATGTTCATTGAGATCCCATAAATAGCCTCTAATGTTGATTCTGAAAATCCCGCGTAGCTCGCGTTGCCGCTGTGCACATAGCAACTCAGTAATGAATAAATTTCGAGATACTCTTGTTCGTAGCTAGGGCCAAACAGTTTGGCCCTAGCGCGGACGGATGATCCATGCCAATGGTCGGGCCATTTGGGTTTTCCCTTTTTATCTCCCCAAAGAAGTTTGACCATAGATTCGACCGATTCTTGTTTGCCGGGGGCTTCAACAAACTGTTTTCGAAAGTCCCCGTGGAAATAAGAATTCGAGTCTAATCCTGGATGTTGAGCTTGAAACTCGAGTAGTTTGCGGGCCTTTTGAAATCGTTCGATTTCTGCAAATGCTCGAAATCTCTCCAACTCGTTTGGAGTTAAAGACGGAGAAGCCAATATTTTAATGTCCAGAAGAAGTTCAAATATTGTTCTCGCGATGGTCGCCGTTGCATTGAAATCGAGCTTATTGTTCAGACGGCTCAGTGAGCTGGTGAGGGCATGCATACGGTAGAATATTCCAAGTATGGCTTCTTCCTTTGGTGAAAGATTGAGTTGCCCGTTTAGGATGGGGATGATTTGTGTCTGCACGAAGTCCACGCAAACGCAGACCCCGTCGTAGTATGAGCTAACCAAATCATGCTGAGTAAATTCTGGGATATCGACTGAAGAATTCCTCATAACTAATACCGTTTAAATTAAGGGACGTGTCCGCTTGAAAAATGGGTTGGACATTGCCGTCATTTAGAGCAGACCTGCTGTCGTTTTGGATACCGATCTTTTGATAAAGCTACTACCGCAAACGCAAAAGAGCTTGATGCATTTGCTCGGCAAAAATTTTCCACCCACGAAAGCAACGAATACAAATTCTCTTCAACCGGGAAGATGTCGCAAGTATCCTTAGTTGACATGTTGTAGCCAGTTTCAAATCCGAGAAGATACATGGCAAATCCTTGTAACTCTGTATGGAACCCAATAGAGTGCAACGAAATACGGGGCATCGAAGCCACGAACTCCCGTATTCCGCTAGCTCCATACGGGCTACGTTTCTATATTCCATCCCCAGCCGACGGTTCACGTTTCGGCACTTTTGCCAAAATTGCCTCGTATGCCGATTTATCTGCACGCTGCGCGCGTTCATGCAAATAATCTTCTGTGGCTATCGCCGACACTTTTTCAGCAACCGCACTGGAGATGAATTGATTTATGGAAACCCCTTCTTTACGAGCCAGCTCCTCGATATGCCGGTGAATAGAATCCGATAAATGTAAATTTAATGTTCCCATATGAAACGCTCCAGAAAAGCTTTCGGGGTTAAATAATTCAACGCCTAATTTATCAAAGCCTCGAACTCATTACCTGCCTTTACTAACAGGCTTGCGCTTATTTTTTGCTCCATCACGCTGACCGGCAGCGGGCTTACCAGCGGCAGGCTTCCCTGCTTTCGCAGCCGGTTTTTTACTGTGACGAAAATCTTTTTTACCGGTGTCTTTGTTAGGTGCATTTTTCTTCGGCGCATCGATCACTTTTAATGATACCGGCTCGTAACCGGTATCGGCCACGCGCGGAATTTGCCGTTTGAGTAATTGCTCGATGGCTACCAATAAATAGGCATCTTCAGGGCACACCAATGACAGCGCAACGCCTGTTGCACCCGCCCGTCCCGTCCGGCCGATGCGGTGGACATAATCTTCCGGCACTTGCGGTAAATCGAAATTAACCACATGCGGTAAATCATCAATATCCAGGCCTCTTGAAGCCACATCGGTTGCCACCAACACTGACACTTTGCCGGTTTTGAAATACTCCAACGCTTTGTTACGCGCGCCCTGGGTTTTATCGCCATGTAATGCTACTGAGCGAATACCGTCTTCAATCAGTTGTTTTTCCAAACGATCGGCACCGTGTTTGGTGCGAACAAACACCAATACTTGCTTCCAATTATTACTGCCAATCAGATAAGACAGCAGTTCACGCTTAACTTCTCTGGGAATGCCGTAAACGCGCTCGGACACGGTGTCTGCAGTCGCATTTTGTTTGGCAACTTCAACTTCAGCCGGGTTGTTTAATAACTGGGAAGCCAATGACTTGATGCCATTGGAAACGGTTGCGGAAAACAACAGGCTTTGTCGCTGTTTTGGCAGCAGTGCCATGATTTGCTTAATGTCAGGAAGAAAGCCCATATCCAGCATACGGTCGGCTTCATCCAATACCAGAATTTCTATGTTAGCCAGACTTACCACGCGTTGGCGAATATGATCGATCAAGCGTCCCGGCGTCGCCACGACAATGTCACAACCACGGCGTAACTGCCGGACTTGTAAGCCGACACTGGCCCCGCCTACAACTAACTCGGTATGAAAAGGTAAATGAGCTCCATAAGTTTTAACGCTTTCATAAACTTGCGCAGCCAATTCCCGGGTGGGCACCAAAATCAGCGCGCGAATGCGACGCGGTTTTTGCGCAGGATTATGATTTTCAGCCAGTCGTTGCAATAACGGCAAGGTGAAACTGGCAGTCTTGCCGGTACCGGTTTGCGCACCGGCTAACACATCTCGGCCTTCCAGAATTAACGGAATGGCTTTTTGTTGTACCGGAGTCGGCGTTTTGTAGCCTTGATCGGTGACCGCTTTAAGAAGATCTTCGGTTAAACCGAGTGTTTGAAATGACATGAATACCTCAATAGTGTTTGTTTGATGAGTTGCCAAAGGCAAAAACGTGGGAGCTATGCCGACGACATGCACCCTTAAGGGCATAAAGGGGTCGCTCCCACGTGTTATTTATGAATTTTTACCCACCGGTGACACTCATGTGCCGCAGGATGATGGGTTGCTCGTGCAGATTAAATTCGTGTTTTTCCGGCTTAATTAGCATAGAGTCAATAATGGCTTGTTTTAATACTGCCAAGTCGCCCGGATGCTCTCTAAGCACTTGCTTTAAATCAACCGAATGTTCGTTACCTAAACATAGTAACAGTTGGCCTTCAACCGTTAATCTTACCCGGTTACAACTGCTGCAAAAATTGGCACTATGCGGCGAGATAAAACCCACCCGGGTTTGAGTACCGATCACATTCAGGTATTTGGATGGGCCGCCGGTATTTTCGGTGGTCGCCATCAATGAAAACTGCCTCGCCAAATCTTTTTTGATTAAATCGCTGGAGTAATAAGCCCCCGATCGATCATGGTTGCTGACCATGCCTAAGGGCATTTCTTCGATAAAACTGATGTCTATGGCGTTATCAACAGCAAACTGAACTAAATCATTTACTTCCAAATGATTTCGATTTTTAAGAATGACTGCGTTAATTTTAATCCGCTCAAAGCCTTGGGCTTTGGCCGCCTGGATACCGCGCAGCACTTGCTGTAAATCACCGGTCCGCGTGATAGCTTTAAATTTGTCGGCATCCAAGGTATCCAGGCTAATGTTGATACGCTTAACCCCGGCTTGTTTTAAATCTTTCGCCATCGTTTCAAGTTGCGAGCCGTTGGTGGTAATCACCAGCTCTTTTAACGACTCGATCTGGCCGATGTTGTGTAGCAATTCCAGCGCACCTTTTCTGACTAAAGGCTCACCGCCGGTGATGCGAATTTTTTTCACGCCCAACTCAGCAAAGGCTTTGGCCAAGGTATAAATTTCTTCCAGCGATAGAATTTGGGCGCGCGGTAAAAACGTCATGTCTTCCGACATGCAATACACACAGCGAAAATCACAACGGTCGGTGATGGATATTCTTAAATAATCCACTGTTCTACCGAAACGATCGATCAATTGCGCTGGTAAGTGCGCTGGCAAGTTGGTATCTGTCATAAGGCTGCGCCTAAAAATCAAGGCCTCAATATTACCATACAGTGACAACAACCGACTAAGCGACTATGGAATTGCACCTCACAGATCCCAATCGCTTTTACCGTTGCGTTTTTGTTGTGCGGCAACTTTTGCCTGATAGCGAATGAGCCATTGCTGCAACGCCCGATAGCCGATTGTTAAACTGGGCTGTAACCTTTTTATCAGCAGCATAATGTAACCAGCAAGCCAAGAAGATGTCTTTTTGAGCAACCGGCTAGCTATCGGTATTAATGCAGACAAATCCATCGATCGATCCTTAATCTTGCCGATTCGATACAGCCACCGCACCATTCCTGTGACATACAGCAAAAATAAGCTTTGCCCGGCAATAAACCAGGCCAATCGTCCCTTTGAGCCCACCGCTTCGCCGGTATGAAGCGGCCAAATCCAGGTGGCAATGGTGGGTCCGGTGGAAAATTGGGCCGGATTGCGCACTTCCCTGGTCTGCCCACTCCAACGATCTATCCATACGGTAGTAAAAGGATGTCGTTGATTAATTTCACCCGGTTGACGCAAATTGATGCGGTAAATACCTGAGTCACCGGCTGGTGTAGTCACACGTCTAAGCACCGAGCGAGGAAATGAACCGCGCGCAACAAATTCCGCAGCTTCAAGACTGGTGGGGTGATTATTGGGGATCGCAGTGCTGACAATGTCCCGGCCCGTTTCACCATGAGCCATACCGGAGCCTCCAGCTAAACTTTCCAATATTCCAGGATAGCTTAACAACACGCCCGTCGATGCCAGCATGAGCAAAGCCGGTGCGACTAGCAAACCAAGCAAGCGATGAAAATCGAAGTTAAGTTGCATAACACCGGCATTAATATTAATTTTTAATGCCTGCCCAATGCCGCGCCAACCGGGCCACCATAAACCCAAGCCAGTAACGACAGAAACAATCAGTATCACACCCAGCACGCCCACGGCCTGCCAGCCAAAGCTACCTTGCTGCAACTGCGTGTGTAGATCCACTATCCATGTGGTCACTGTTTGCCCCCAAAAACGACTCGTGATGACTTCGGCGGTATAGGGATTTACTGAAACCATCAATGGCGCATAAAGCTCAAAGTAGGTCTCTCTGGGTTTTTCGTACCAGGCTGTGATCATGCCATGCGGCGATTGCGGCATTTCTAAGGTCCAGGACCCGTAGCGTTGCGGATGCGCAATTTTTACCGCCGCCATTATCTTATCTAACGATTGATATTTACCTTGTGGCTGCTCTATCACCAAATGCGGATTTAATAAGCCGTCTAGTTCTTCGCGATAAACGCTGACGCTGCCGCTTAAGCCCAGTAACGCAAAAAAGAAACCGCATATTAAAGCTAGATAAAGATGAACCTTGAGCCAGATGAGGCGGCTTTTAGTTATCGCTGCCATACAGTTATAAAGTCATTAGCAAACATTGATAATTTCTCCTATACAACGATTGATTTCGGGAATTTTTCCCGTTTTAAACTGCTAGAATTCTCTTTCAATTTCATTTATAAGAGGTTCTAAATATGAAAAAAATTATTTTTTCTAGCTTACTTGCTGGCGCTGTAGTGTTCACCGGCACTGTATCTGCAGATAGTAAAGAAATAAAATTCCCAAAAACTAAAGCCAGCATTCAGTCCTGCATCCAAGCAGCTCTTAAAGAGCATGACGGCAAAGTAGTAAAAGTTGAATTCAAAACTGAAAAAAATGAGCCTGTATATGAATTCGACATTGAGTCAGCTGACGGTAAAGCGTGGGATATTGAGTGCAGCGGTAAAACAGGTAAAGTCATAGAAGTCGAACAAGAAGTAAAAGATGCTGAAGACGCTTTATTCAAAGCCAAAGTAAAAGTATCTGAAGCTGATGCTCGCCAAACTGCTTTAGCGGCCCATGCGGGAGAAATCACTGAAGTTGAATACGAAATCGAACCAGATGGTGCTGCTTCATACGAGTTCGACATTGTCAGTAAAGAAGGCACAGAGCGTAAAGTTGAAGTTGATGCTACTAGCGGCAAAATCGTAGAAGACAATGAAGAAACCTTCCAAATCGGTCACGAATAAAAACCAATAATCGGTTTTTTGTGACCTCAAACGCCCCATTCGTGGGGCGTTTGAGTTTTAATTCGTAGCCAACTTACTGATAGCGAGTCGGATCGGCAATGCCGGCTTCAATAAATCCAGTTTTTCTTAGCCTGCAAGCATCGCAGACACCACATGCCCTACCCTGTTCATCGGCCGAGTAACAGGACACGGTCCGTTGGTAATCCACGCCAAGCGCGACACCCTGCTGAATAATTTGGCCTTTGCTTAGCTTCATTAAAGGCGTATGTATTGAAAAACGCTGGCCTTCCACACCGGCTTTAGTCGCTAAATTGGCCATGTTTTGAAAAGCATTGATAAATTCCGGCCGACAATCGGGATATCCAGAATAATCGACCGCATTGACGCCGATAAAAATGTCCTGCAAATTTAAAACTTCAGCCCAACCCAGCGCAAACGAGAGAAAAATAGTATTTCTCGCCGGCACATAAGTCACTGGAATGCCTTCCTGGAGGGTATTCGGCACAGCAATATCCGCGTCCGTCAACGCAGAACCGCTAATCGAGCCAAAGCCCAATTTTATGATTTTGTGCTCGGCCACCTGATAATCAGAAGCAATCTGGGCGGCGGCTATTAATTCTGCATTATGTTTTTGACCATAATCAAAACTTAACGCATAACAGGTAAAACCTTGCTGCTTTGCCAAGGCCAGCACGGTAATTGAATCTAATCCTCCCGACAGGAGAACAATGGCTTTTTTGGGCATGGGTAACTTAGCTGTTTATTTGCCTTGGGCATCATCCCAAAGCAGTTTATGCAATTGAATTTGGAAACGCACCGGCAAATAATCGGCGAGAATTTTTTCGGCAAGCTCGGTAGGATTTTGTTGCCCCATCACTGGCGAAAATAAAATCTGGCAGCGATCAGCAAGAGTGTATTCCGCCAGTATTTGTTTGGACCATTGGTAATCTTCGTCGCTGCCGATCACAAACTTGACCTGATCGTTAGCCCTTAGATGGGGAATGTTTTGATATAAATTTTTACTTAACTCACCGGAACTGGGCGTTTTAAGATCCATCACCTTTATAACGCGCGGATCAACTTTAGATACATCCAACGCACCACTGGTTTCTAGTGATACCTGATAGCCCTGATCGGCTAATTTGCTCATCAATTCAATACAGGCAGGCTGAGCAAGGGGTTCGCCGCCAGTAACGGTAACGTAGAGTGTTGGATATTGTTTAACTTGATCAAGAATCGCATTAATGTCCATCTTGCTACCGCCAGTAAAAGCATAAGCGGTATCGCAATAAACACAGCGGAGCGGGCAGCCGGTTAGTCGAATAAATACCGTCGGTAATCCGACGGTATTGGACTCACCTTGCAGTGAATAAAATATTTCGGTGATGCGTAACGAACCCACAATTAACGAGGGGGTTCATTTTTTGGTGGATCAATAAGAAGCAATTTCTTAGCAGCCAAATGCGCAGCAGTTGAGTTTGGATACGCAGCAGTCACTTTTGTTAAATAGTCACGTGCCTTAGCCGGATTTTTTTGCTCAATCTCAATGTAACCAAGCTTCAGCAAAGCATCCGGTACTTTGGCGCTGGCCGGATAATTATCCACCACTGCCGAAAATGCCTTGCGAGCAGAGTCAACATCCTGATTAACGCGATAAGCCTCACCTAACCAATACTGAGCGTTGCCTGCATACTCTCCTTTCGGATTTTTACTTAACAAGTCTTTAAATTCAGTAATTGCTTGACTGGTATGGCCGTTTCGCAATGCATCATAAGCATGTTGATAAGGTTCTTTGGAATCGCCAGCAGCGGCAGGAGCTGGCTTTTGTTCTGCGGGTTTATCCACAGCCGCAGGCGTCGCTGGTGCAACTGCTTTATTACCTTCAGTTTTATTGGCGTCAACTGCAGCAGCCGGTTCAGCAGCGGCGGCAGTCTCACTTTTTTCCTGATTGGCAGCTTGATCGCCAGCTTCACCAGCAGCTGGTTGAGCCGTACTTTCAAGCTTCTTTTCCAACACCTGTACACGCTCATCGAAATCGGCATACATAGTGTTCTGACGCTTTTTCATCTCAGTGATGAGATAGGTTTGCTCCTCCACTTTGCCGGTTAATTGTTGCACTTCAGCCTGTAATTGCTCCAGTCTCCCCATCAACTCATACAGAGTAGTCGCCGACGCGGGTCTTGAAGAAACAGGTGGTCCCGCTGGGTAAGTTGCATTATCAACTGCAGGCGGCAACGGTAAAGGCTCAGCATTGACGCTGCCACAAGCAAGCAAAAGGAGGAGTAACCGGGATTTCATTTATTGGCCTTGGTAAACCACTTCAACACGACGGTTCAATTGCCAAGCGGATTCATCATGTCCCGCCGCAGCTGGTTTTTCTTCACCGTAGCTGACAATTTCCAATTGAGCATCAGAAGCGCCTTGAGATTTTAATAAATTAGCAACTGACTTAGCACGTTGTTCGCCCAAAGCAATATTGTATTCACGCGAGCCACGTTCATCGGAACTTCCTTCCAAAACCACATGCTGTGCAGGATGTGCCGCCAAATACTGTGCATGTGCAGCAATCACAGGAATAAAATCGTCCTGAACTTGGCTGCTGTCTAACATAAAGTAAATTGTTTGTTTGGATAACGGATTGTTAGGATCGCTAAACTCAGGACCTAATCCACCCGCGCCATTACTGCCGTAACCACCGCCAATTGCTGAGCCATTGACGCCTGCGCCACCATTGAGTCCACTGGTAGAAGCGTCATTTAAACCACTTGCACTATTTTGGCTTCCGTCAGTCAGACTCTCGTCTTTATCATCAGAACATGCCGTTAACATCATGGCACTTATTGCCAGTACTACTATTGTTTTGTTGAATTTCATCATCTTTCCAAAAAATTAATTACTAAAAAACCAATTCGACTAAGGTGCCCATGCGGGTTCGCGAACTTCGCTACTATCAAACACCAATTTTTGTTGCATTTTACCATCTATCGACACAGCCGATAAGTAACCCGTGCCGCCTTTTTTAGAAGCGTACAAAATCAAACTACCGTTGGGTGCGAAACTCGGGGACTCATCAGATGGCCCTGATGTTAATACGTTGATAGACCGAGTCGCCATATCCATGATAGCAATACGATAACCACCACCGTTAGAATGCACCATCGCGATATTTTTACCATCGGGTGAAAAACTAGCCCGAGCGTTATAACTGCCGGTAAAAGTCAGACGTTTTTCTTCGCCGCCTTGGCTAGGCACGATATATAACTGAGGTTTGCCACCTCTATCCGAAGTAAACACAATGCTGCCGCCATCAGGTGACCAGGTCGGCTCAGTATCAATGGCAAAGCTTTTGGTCAATTTAACCAAAGAACGTGTTGCCAAATTCAATACATAAATGTCAGGACTGCCATCTTTTGACAATGTTACCGCTAATTTTGAACCATCAGGAGACCATGAAGGCGCGCCGTTGATGCCACGAAACTCCGCCACTCTCTGCCGTTCACCGGTCGCCAGTGTTTGGATATAAATTGCCGCATTTTTTTTCTCGAAAGAGACATAAGCGAGTTTTCTACCATCGGGCGACCATGCAGGGGACATTAAAGGCTCTATTGAAGAAGCAATAGTTTGCGCATTAAAGCCATCCGCATCGGCAACTTGTAATCTATGCGTGCTTTGCTTACCTTGCTTACTGGTAGTAATGTAAGAAATACGCCCGCTAAATACGCCTTTTTTTCCAGTTAATTTTTCAAAAATCAAATCGCTGATATGGTGAGCAGTACGACGCAAATCTTCCGCAGATGAATTCATCCGGTAACCCAGCAATTGCGTGCCTTTATAGACATCAAACAACTGAAACTGGACATTATATTGACCGCCGCTTTCCGTGACTTGGCCGATCACCATGTAATTTTGGTTTATCGCCTGCCAATCTTTGAAATTAATCGCCTCAGCAGTACTGGGCTTGCCGGGCATGCTTTGGCGATCCAACATTTTGAAATAACCGCTACGCCCCAAATCGGCATTAACGACAAAGCTCACATCGACCGGCACACCTGCTGCACCTTGCAACGCAAAAGGCACCACAGAAACGGGTAGTGCGCTTTCGATGCCTTCAGTAATTTCAATGGTCAACTCTGCCGAACTATTGACGCTATAAAACGCCAACAAGACGCTCACAAACATTATTCTAAAAAAATTCACGGACCACCTCTGGTAAACCTACCGAAAAAATAACAACTCCATAATCAAAACCAACTAACCGCTATAAAAGTATGCTCGGTTATCTGGGCTTAAATTCGAACACAAACGATCTAAAATCTTTACCAAGCTCTTTATCTGACGGTACAGGTAGTGGCGATGCTTTATTGACCGCATTTTCAGCAGACCTGTCGAAAACCTCATCGCCACTGCTTGTTACTACTTGTGCATCGACAACGGTACCATCGGACATTAATTTAACGCGAATGGTGCATTTGATTCCAGTCGCTTCAGCAGGGCGAATCCAGCTATTCTCAACTTTACGTTTAATAGCCGCCATTGCCTCAGCCATCACTTGTTTATTTTGTTCTGCTTTAATTTTCGCAGCTTCGGCTTTTTCAGCTGCAGCTTTGGCAGCTTTTTCCGCTTCTGCTTTTAATCTTGCAGTTTCTGCCTGCTCAGCGGCAATTTTAGCAGCCTGGGCTTTCTCAGCCTCGGCCTTGGCGGCGGCTTCCGCTTTGGCTTTCGCTGCGGCCTCGGCTTTAGCTTTTACAGCAGCTTCCGCCTTTTCAGCCTCTGCCTTAGCTTTTGCTTGGGCGGCCGCTTCAACTTTAGCTTTCTCGGCATCGGCTTTTGCTTTGGCCGCTGCCTCAGCTTTTGCCTGAGCAGCTGCTTCGGCCTTCGCTTTCGCTGCGGCCTCGGCTTTTTCTTTGGCTGCTTCTGCTTTTTCAGCCTCTGCCTTAGCTTTGGCTTGGGCCGCTGCTTCAGCTTTAGCCTTTTCTACTTCTTGCTGTTTCGCTTCGGCTTTAGCTTTCGCGGCGGCATCGGCTTTTTCTTTAGCTGCCTCGGCCTTTTCAGCCTCTGCCTTCGCTTTGGCTTGCTCGGCTGCTTCGGCTTTAGTCTTTTCTGCTTCAGCCTGCTTTGCTTTAGCAGCAGCTTCTGCTTTTTCTTTAGCCTCTTCAGCTTTAGCTTTCGCGGCAGCCTCAGCCTTTTCTTTCACTGCCTCGGCCTTTTCAGCCTCCGCTTTCGCTTGCTCGGCCGCTTCAGCTTTGGCCTTTTCTACTTCTTGCTGTTTTGCTTCGGCTTTAGCTTTCGCAGCGGCTTTCACTGCCTCGGCTTTTTCAGCCTCTGCTTTTTCTTTAGCCTCTTCGGCTTTAGCTTTCGCGGCAGCCTCAGCTTTTTCTTTGATTGCCTCTGCCTTGGCTTTTTCCTGGGCGGCTGCTTCAGCTTTAGCTTTCTCCACTTCAACCTGTTTAGCTTTAGCTGCAGCTTCTGCTTTTTCTTTGGCCGCTTCGACTTTTTCAGCTTCTATAGCCTTGGCTTTTGCAGCGGTGACTCTCTCAGCTTCGGCTTGTTTAGCTGCCTCTTGGGCCTTTGCAAGGGCGTCGGCTTTTTCAGCGGCTGCTTTGGCCGCGGTGTCTTCCTGCTCTTGCACGACAGGCTCTTCTACTGGCGGTTGCTCTTGCTTCGCAGGCTCTGTCGCCGGCTCACTCACTGTTTCTGACTGAGTTTCCTCAACAACAGACGCATGAATAATTTCTGTCTCTGGTTGAGTGTCTACTCGAGCCGGCTTAATTAAGGCACTTAAGGCAAACAAACCTAAAAGCGTAAGATGCAGCGTTAACGCTAAGGCAAATGGCTTCGATAATTTTTTGGGGGAACTATCCGGATTCATTATTCGTCAGACTTAGTCATCAATCCAACACTAGGCACGCCTGCGTTTTTTAGTTTCGCCATCACTGTCACTACAGTTCCATAGTCAACAGCTTTGTCGGCATTGATCAACACCTGCGTTCCCGGCTTGCTAGCTATAGCAGCAGCTACCCGTGGGTAAATGTCTTCAACTTGCACGGATTCATCGTTACCATCACCAACATTTAGGAAGTACTGACCACCCTGCTGTATCGACACCACAATTGGTGGCTCATCTTTGGATTCAACTGTTGCAGATTGCGTTTGCGGTAGCTCGACTTCTACGCCGGTTTGCAGCATGGGCGTGGTAATCATAAAAATAATCAACAACACTAAGGTGACGTCAATGTAGGGAACGACATTGATTTCAGCCATAGGTTTTCTACGATGGCCTTTTCTGCTCATTTGCTATGTGCCTGTCTTTGCAATAAGACTACAAATTCTTCGACGAATAATTCATATCGGCCGGTCAATCTATCTAAGCGCGTAGAAAAGCGGTTATATGAAACGACAGCGGGGATCGCAGCAAACAAACCAATCGCGGTTGCAATCAAGGCTTCGGCAATACCAGGTGCTACCTGCGCTAACGTCGCCTGTTTGACGTTACCGAGTGACATGAATGAATTCATAATACCCCAGACAGTACCGAATAAACCCACATAAGGGCTAGTGGAACCGACAGTGGCCAGAAATGCCAAATGCTCGTCTAATCTTTCCAATTCCCGAGACAATTCAATACGCATTACTCGTTGCGCACTTTCCACTTGCACGGCAGGTTCAACATTGCCCGCTTGACGCATGCGCGAAAATTCTTTGTAACCCGCCAAAAATATTTTTTCTATGCCTTCTGGCTCAAAATCATTGGCAGCCAGCTTTCTGTAAAGTTCAGCTAAGGGCACGCCAGACCAGAACTGCTCTTCAAATTCATCGGTGATTTCAACCGCACGATTGAGTACTTTGCGTTTGGAAAATATGAATGTCCACGATGCCACTGAGGCACTGAGTAAAACCAACATTACAAACTGGACAACAAAACTGGCTTGAGTAACTAAATGGAAAATAGATAAATCAGTGTTCATGGGTTAACTGCTCTAATAAAATTTCAGGAATCGCTTTAGGACGCATGGTGTTTGCATCCAGACAGGCAATGCGAATAACGCCGCTTGTCAAAACCGCGTCGTCGCGGGTAATAATTTGTTCAAAAGTCAGACTGGCCTTTTTGGCGACACTGACTTTTGCGGTAACTTGCAATAGCTCATTGAACCTAGCGGGTAATAAATAATCCACCTGCACCGAACGCACCACAAAAATAATGCCTTGCTCGGCTATCAACCGGTCTTGCTCATAGCCCATGGCTCTAAGCATTTCGGTTCGGGCTCTTTCGAAAAACTTGAGATAGTTGGCGTAAAACACCACACCACCGGCATCGGTATCTTCGTAATAAACTCGCACCGGCCAGGTGAATGGGGACATGGTTTTATGTTTAAACTTATCAGCGCTATTCAAACAAATCCTCAGACACACCCAGCTGCTTTGGCGCTTGCAGACCAAAATGCAGATAAGCGTTCTGAGTCACCACACGGCCACGGGGAGTCCGCATAATAAAACCCTGTTGCAGCAAATAAGGCTCCAATACATCTTCAATGGTGCCGCGTTCTTCGCTGATAGCCGCTGCCAAGGTATCCAGGCCCACCGGCCCACCGGCAAAATTTTCAATCATTGTCATCAGCAGCTTGCGATCCAGTGCGTCAAAGCCATGACTATCGACTTTCAACATATCCAAGGCCTGAATCGCGGTAATTTCGGTAATTACACCATTACTTTTAACTTCGGCATAATCGCGTACTCGCCGGAGCAGTCTGTTGGCAATACGCGGCGTTCCTCTTGAACGGCGAGCAATGGCATAAGCGCCATTTTGTTCAATCACCATACCCAGTACGCCCGCAGACCGAGTAACGATACCCGCCAATTCATCCACCGTATAAAACTCTAAACGATGGACAATACCAAAGCGATCACGCAACGGTGATGTTAACAATCCAGCTCGGGTAGTTGCGCCGACCAACGTGAATGGCGGCAGATCCAGCTTAATTGAGCGCGCCGCCGGGCCTTCGCCAATCATTAAATCCAGCTGATAATCTTCCATCGCGGGATATAAAATTTCTTCAACAGCTGGATTTAAACGATGAATCTCATCGATAAACAACACGTCATGAGGTTCGAGATTCGTCAACAAAGCGGCAAGATCACCAGCTTTATCGAGCACTGGGCCTGATGTTTGACGAATTTTAACACACATTTCCGCCGCGATGATATTGGCCAAAGTAGTCTTACCCAAGCCGGGCGGACCAAATATCAGCACATGATCCAATGCTTCCTTACGGGCAATTGCCGCCTGGATAAAAATCTCCATTTGCGCTCGTAATTCTTGCTGCCCGACGTAATCGGCCAAGCGCTTAGGCCGAATAGCCCGATCTTGGCGCTCTTCATCGGTATGGCTTTGCGCGGTAATCATGCGATCACTTTCGATCATTTCACCGCACCTTGCAGGGCAAAGCGGATAATATTCTCACAGCTCATGTCGTCATTACCAACCTGCTGCACCATTTTAGCGGCGTCCAAAGGCTTGTAACCTAAAGAACATAAGGCGCTGATGGCTTCCTGCTTAGGATTGCCAACAACCACAGCAACTCCGGCAGTCACAGTGTTAACTGAAGATTCACCAAGATCTGGTAAGCGATCACGCATTTCAATGACTAAGCGCTCGGCGGTTTTTTTACCGACGCCAGGCAAGCGCACCAGAGCCTGAGTATCATTATTATGAATACAGCGATGAAACTCTTCCGCGCTTTGTCCGGATAAAATCGTCAACGCCAGCTTGGGACCAACGCCATTTACCTTGATCAGCGTTCGAAACATAGCCCTGTCAGCTTCAGCCGCAAAGCCAAATAAAATATGCGCATCTTCCCTGACCACCAGATGAGTGTGCAGTTTCACGTCTTCGCCAACAGCAGGCAGATTGTAAAAAGTAGTCATGGGCGCTTCAACTTCGTAACCCACACCATTTACATCAAGCATCAACATCGGCGGTGCTTTTAGCACCAGCTTACCGCGTAAAAATCCGATCATTGTGAAAGGCCTCGCTGCAGTCGTAATGCTGTTTGCTGATAATGGGCATGACAGATGCTGATACCTAAAGCATCGCTGGCATCCAACGACAATGTCCCTTGAATGTTTAGCAACATTTTCACCATATGTTGCACCTGTATCTTATCGGCTGCGCCCTTACCTACCACCGCCTGCTTGACTTGCCGCGCCGCATATTCAAACACCGGCAAACCGGCTGTCTGCACCGCACAAATGGCCGCACCGCGGGCTTGACCGAGTTTTAACGCAGAATCGGCATTTTTATGCATGAACACTTGCTCAATGGCCATTTGTTCGGGTTGATAGAGCCGGACAATCTCAACAATGCTGTCGAAAATCTGCTTGAGTCGATCAGGAAAATATTCGGCTTTAATATTGATACTGCCGCTGGCAACGTAACTGTAACCACGCGACGACTCTTCGATAATGCCGTAGCCGGTTAATCTTGAACCTGGGTCTATACCTAGAATTCTCATTAATTACTCAAGCCCGACAATAAGAAAGCAGCAAAAGTTATCAATTCATCCCTGCCATAATTTCATCACTGATTTCAGCATTGGAATAGACATTTTGTACGTCATCGAGATCTTCCAAACGCTCGATCAAGCGCATCATTTTTTCAGCAGCTTCGGCGTCCAAATCTGTAGTTGTTGCAGCTTGCATTGTCACTTCAGCATTTTCAGGTTCAAAACCAGCCGCCACCAACGCTTCTTTAACTGCCAGATAATTTTCCGGCGTGGTCATGACATCTTTTGTTCCATCTTCATGACTAACAACATCGTCTGCGCCTGCTTCCAATGCAGCTTCCAGCAAAGCGTCTTCGTTGATACTCTCTCCAAAACTGATAATGCCGACTTTACTAAACAGGTATGCCACCGAGCCATCGGTACCCAAATTGCCGCCCGCTTTAGTGAAAGCATGACGCACTTCGGCAACGGTACGATTGCGGTTATCGGTCAAACAATCAACCATCACTGCCGTGCCGCCGGGACCGTAACCTTCATAGCGAATATTTTCATAATTAACGCCTTCCAGCGCGCCGGAGGCTTTTTTGATGGCATTATCGATTGTGTCGCGGCGCATGTTAGCGCCCAACGCTTTATCAGTGGCGGCACGTAATGCAGGATTAGTCGCGGCATCTGGGCCGCCCGCCTTTACGGCGACGGAAATCTCGCGCAGTACTTTGGTAAAAATCTTGGCGCGTAAGGCATCCTGCCCTGCCTTACGGTGTTTGATGTTCGCCCATTTACTATGTCCAGCCATCGTTTCTCTCTAAAGATATATTTAAAAAATATTACTAATTTACTCAGTGCTTTTCATCAAAAGCCTATAAAACATGTGTGAGCACAGCTTTAAGATTGGATTCCGGGCAATACACATCAGCCAGTTCCCTAACGATAGCCCTGTCAACCACACCGCCAAACCCCACAACATAAGCCCCGGCTTGCTTGGCTTCCATATCAGTATTGCCGTCACCAACCATAACGAGCTTTGCATTCGGCTTCAGTAATTGCCGGCAAATCTCAGCTTTGCCGCCATTTCTTGCCAGGGGTGAACCCTCTTCAAAATCTTGATAACTGCCGTCTTTATTAAAATACACATCAACGGCATGCACGCGCTCTTCCGGCAAACCTAAGTATCTAGCCAGTGGCAAGATAGCCTGCCGCAGGCCACCACTGACAATATGCACCGTTTTACCCAATGCCAACAGTTCAGCAAATACCTCTTCAACACCGTCAACACGTTCGGCAATGTAAGCCTCGGCTAGCCAATCGATGCTTTGTTTATTGGGTCTGATTGCCGACAGTCGCTGCCCGTACACCTCTTCCAACTTCACTTCACCATTCATCGCCGCGTTGGTAAGACGCGCCATCTCGGCGCCCAAACCCTCTCGCCGCGCTAATTCATCGATACCCTCAATCTTGCTTAAGGTGCTATCGCAATCAAAACAGATAATGTCAAAACTCATAAATTAATCTGAACAGCTTGATGTACTTGAGGAAGTGCGCCCAAAGGATACTGGACGCATACATTTAAAAATTAATCCCTCGAACGTGGAATTACAATCTTGGCGCCGTGTGAATCTGAGCTTTGCAGTCTCCACACTCCGCCAGACTTTATAAAGAGCCGCGATAATACCCGGGTGAAGAAGTTTTACTTGCAGTCTTAGCCGTGGATTTAGCTGTTTTGTTAGCGGCTTTATTTGTAGAGACCGGCTTAGCAGTTTTGTTAATAGCTACCGCTGTGGGCTTTTTCGAAATCACTGCCTGCTTAGCTGTTTTATTGACTGCTAACTTGGCAGGCGTTTTAGATACGGGTGTTGGTGCATTTACAACGTCTGGCACCACTTCATCTTCTAATGGCGGTAGTCTTTCATAAATTGCCGTTGGAATTCCGCGTAATTCAGTTAACACCTGATCCAATGCTGCCTTATCAAAATCCGGCAATTCACCTTTATTAGCTTTCATTATCAATGAGAGCGCTAAGGCAAACCGCTGTTCATGCGTTGTTTCATCACCTTCTAAATCGGGATGGGCTTCAACATAAAGCTTGTTATCCAGCCAGCCGACTTTGATCGGTTGTTTAACGAGATAAACCGGCGTTCCTTCTGAAACCAAGTCATATAACGCTTCAATGTTTTCAGGATATAAACGTATGCAGCCATGCGTTATTTGCATGCCGATACCATAAATTTTGTCTATATCGGTGCCGTGGATACGGTATTCGCCTTTAAGCGCCAAATGCAATGCACGTGACCCCAGCGGGTTATTCGGTCCAGGCCCAACGATAGCGGGTAATGGGTCACCGTTAGCGGCATGTTCTTGCCTGATTGACTCAGGAGGATACCAAGATGGATTTTTTACTTTTTTTACGATTCTTGTCTCACCCAAAGGCGTTTTCCAATCTTGCCTTCCTACCCCATGCGCATATGAACGCACCTGAACAGGGGCACCGTTTTTTCCGTTGGGTTGATAAAAATACAAACGAAACTCGGAAAGATTCAAGACAATGCCGTTGCGAGGACCTTCCGGCAAAATACGTTTATTGGGTAACACTATGATGGTGTCTTTTTTGATCAACCAACGATCAAGATCAGGGTTCAATCTGACAATTTCAGTTTGCCCAAGCAAAAATTGCCGCGCAACGTCGATCAATGTTTCGTCTTGCTGAGAACGGGTAAATGACACATCGCCATCTTCTGGGTGCTCGATAATGACACTATCACCGGGGTTTTTCGGCATCGAATAGGTAGTAGCGTTAACAGTGCCGCACACTACGGCCATCGATAAAATACAAAGGAATTGCGAACTAAATTTCATTGAGGAGAGACTTGCAGTTATAAAGATGTTGTGATTTTATCATGCCTGCACCCAACAGGCACCCTCGATGAATATCTCTGCAGATAAGCTGTAAGTTATAATCTTAATAAGCTCCAAACTTTGAGCTTTAAGTTAATTTTTTCGTAACGAAACACCAAGGAATCAGCACCATGACATTGCAAATATTTCGAACCAAGCAGGTCGTTTCTGACGATCCTGAGAGTGCTTTACTTAAACGCTGCCTGTCAAAATGGGACCTTGCTTTTCTTGGCATTGGCGCGATTATCGGCACTGGAATATTTGTACTGACAGGCATAGCGGCTGCCACTCAATCCGGACCGGCCGTGGTGCTTTCATTTGTTATAGCAGGCTTTGCATGTACTTTTGCAGCGCTTTCTTATGCTGAATTATCTGCCGCCATCGGCGGCTGCGGCAGTGCCTATGGCTACAGTTACGCCGCTTTTGGTGAGCTAACCGCGTGGATAATTGGTTGGGATTTACTGCTGGAATACGGCATTTCAGTAGCAGCTGTCGCGAATGGTTGGTCCGGCTACTTTAATAATGCCTTAACAGCGATCGGGTTGCCGTTACCCGACGCGTTAACCAAAGCACCAAAACTTGGCGGCTTTATTAACTTACCGGCCTCCGCGATCATTTTATTACTGATGGTGTTACTGATAATCGGCGTAAAACAAAGCGCCAAAGCCAATAATGCCATGGTGTTCGTCAAACTAACCACCATCATCATCTTCATCGCGGTGGCATTTTTTAACGTTAACCCTGATAACTGGCACCCGTTTATGCCATTTGGTTGGTTCCAATCGTTGCCGGATGGCAAAACCACAGGCGTACTAGCCGGTGCGTCTATTGTGT
>Ga0208626_1000247_pt1 | contig 20106 bp, 20 predicted proteins | sample LakWasMet10_HOW4_2_FD_183860 | JGI IMG/M metagenome (GOLD analysis project Ga0208626, IMG submission 183860) | Freshwater sediment methanotrophic microbial communities from Lake Washington under simulated oxygen tension - Sediment Metagenome... | ecosystem: Environmental > Aquatic > Freshwater >... | reverse complement strand
ACATTAGTAATAAGGTATCCATCAGTCCATTTATTTATGGTGGTTCGCAAGAGCGCAATATGCGTGGTGGAACCGAGAATTTATACGGTATCGTTGGTTTAGGAAAAGCATTAGAGATTGCTAATCGTGATATGGTGGAACACCAAAATCACATTGTAGGAGTAAAAAACTACATGATTGAGCAATTGAAAGCAGCAATACCAGGTGTTGAGTTTAATGGTGCTTGTCAGGATAATTGCTTGTACACTGTTTTAAATGTTCGTTTTCCACATACCGAAAATGCAGAAATGTTGTTGTTTAATTTAGACATTGCAGGAATTGCTGCATCGGGCGGAAGTGCATGTACCAGTGGAAGTAACCAAGGTTCGCACGTATTGCGTGGCATAGGAGCTGATGTTACTCGTCCATCTGTTCGTTTTTCATTCTCGAAATACAATACCAAAGAAGAAGTAGATTATACGGTTTCTAAGCTAAAAGAATTATTTGGCGTTAAAGAAATGGTGAAATCCTAAGTTCTCCTTTTTCATTCGATTCTGCTTTCAATTTTCATTTTAAATTCATTGAAAATTTGAAGCAGAATTTCTATTTCTATCACCTTAATTTTGCTAAATTTGCAACCCTGATAACAATCGGGAATTAAAATAATTTATACCATGTTTGATAATTTAAGTGATAAGCTCGAGCGTGCCTTTAAACTTTTAAAAGGCCAAGGAAAAATTACCGAAATAAACGTTTCGGAAACAATTAAGGAAATTAGAAAAGCCTTGTTGGATGCCGATGTGAACTATAAAGTTGCGAAGCAATTTACCGATACTGTTAAAGAAAAAGCTTTAGGACAAAACGTTTTAACTGCTATTTCTCCAGGACAGTTGATGGTAAAAATTACGCAAGAGGAATTGACCAATTTAATGGGCGGTTCAACCGAAGACATTAAGCTGGGTGGTAATCCAACCATTATTTTAATGAGTGGTTTGCAAGGTTCTGGTAAAACTACTTTCTCTGGAAAATTAGCAAATCATTTAAAAACAAAACGTGGCAAAAAGCCATTGTTGATTGCCTGTGATATTTACCGTCCAGCTGCGATTGACCAATTGCATGTTTTGGGTGAACAGATTGGTGTAGATGTATTTTCGGATCGTGAAAATAAAGATGCTGTATCTATTGCTCAAAAAGGGATTAAGCATGCAAAAGAAAATGGCAACTCTGTTGTAATTATCGATACTGCTGGTCGTTTAGCAGTTGATGAACAAATGATGAATGAGATTGCAGCGGTAAAAGCAGCGGTTAATCCAGATGAAATTTTGTTTGTTGTGGATTCAATGACGGGTCAGGATGCTGTTAATACCGCAAAAGCATTCAACGACCGTTTGGATTTTGATGGTGTTGTGTTAACAAAATTAGATGGTGATACACGTGGTGGTGCTGCTTTATCAATCAAATCAATCGTAAACAAACCAATCAAATTTGTTGGTACTGGTGAAAAGATGGATGCAATTGATGTGTTCCATCCAAACCGTATGGCTGATCGTATTTTGGGAATGGGTGATGTGGTAACACTTGTTGAACGTGCCCAAGAACAATACGATGCTGAAGAAGCAAGAAAACTTCAAAAGAAAATTGCGAAGAACCAATTTAGCTTCAACGACTTTTTAGCTCAATTGCAACAAATCAAAAAGATGGGTAACATCAAAGATTTAGTTGGAATGATTCCAGGAGTTGGCAAAGCATTAAAGGGAGTTGATATTGATGATAATGCATTCAAAGGAATTGAAGCAATCATTTATTCAATGACACCAGCTGAACGTGAAACGCCTGAATTGTTGAATGGAAAAAGAAGAGAGCGTATTGCAAAAGGAAGTGGAACAACTATTCAAGAAGTAAACAGATTAATTAAACAATTTGAAGATACACGCAAAATGATGCGCATGATGGGCGATAAAAAGCAGATGGCTAAAATGATGGGCCAAATGAAGAATATGCCAGGAATGGGAAGAATGTAATTGGTTGTTGGATTATCTGTTCAAGAATTATTTTTAGAATATAATATTTAAGTATGGCAGCATTAATTGACGGTAAAAAAGTTTCGATTGAAATTCAGGAGGAAATAGCTCTTGAAGTTGCTGCTATAAAAAATAGTGGAGGAAAAATTCCTCATTTGGCTGCAGTTCTTGTTGGGAATGATGGTGCAAGTGAAACCTATGTAGCCGCAAAAGTAAAAGCCTGCGAAAGTTGTGGTTTTAAATCAACCTTGGTGCGTTTGGCTGAAGATACAACGGAAGCCGAATTGTTGATGATTGTAGAAGGTTTAAACAACGATGCCGACATTGATGGTTACATTGTTCAATTGCCTTTACCAAAACACATTAACGATCAAAAAATAATAGAAGCCATCAATCCTAAAAAAGATGTGGATGGTTTTCATCCACAAAGTGTAGGACGTATGGCATTAAATTTACCTACCTATTTACCTGCAACACCTTTTGGAATTGTTCAATTACTTGAACGTTATAAAATTGAAACAGCTGGTAAACATTGTGTGGTTATTGGACGCAGCCACATTGTTGGGTCGCCTATGAGTATATTAATGGCGCGTAATGCTTATCCAGGAAATTGCACCGTAACACTTTGCCATAGCCGTACTCCGAATTTAAAAGAACACACCTTAAAAGCAGATATATTAATTGTTGCATTGGGTAAACCGGAGTTTGTTACTGGCGACATGGTAAAAGATGGAGTAGTGGTAGTGGATGTAGGAATTACACGCATGGCATCCGACAAAACAAAATCGGGTTTCAAATTATTTGGTGATGTAAAATTTGATGAAGTTGCTGCAAAAGCATCCTACATTACACCTGTCCCTGGTGGTGTAGGGCCAATGACCATTGCTTCCTTGTTGATGAACACATTAAAGTCCTGCAAAAAAGAAATTTATTAAAAACGAAAAAAGCCCTTGAAATTTCAAGGGCTTTTAATTTATAGAAAACAATGAAATTACTAGCTCAAGTATTTACTGCAATTGTTGCGATTGAACACATTTATATTCTTTGGTTAGAAATGTTTGCTTGGGAAACCAAAGGCAAAAAAGTATTTAAAGGTTCCTTGAAAGAGGAGTTATTTAAGCCAACCAAAACCTTAGCTGCCAATCAAGGATTGTACAATGGCTTTTTAGCAGCAGGATTGATATGGTCGTTTATGATTTCAGATGCACATTGGCAAACAAATGTTGCCTTGTTTTTCTTAGGTTGTGTAATTGTTGCAGGACTTTATGGTGCATTAACAGCTAGTAAAAGAATCTTTTTTGTTCAGGCGCTACCTGCCATCATCGCATTTCTATTGGTATTATTGACGCGAGCATAGTTTCTATTTCTTAAAAAACGAAACCTTATTTTTTCGGTCTTTAAATCGACCAATTATTTTATCTTTGCGTTAGAAAACAAAATAACAGCGATGAAAAATCAAAAACTACTATTTACTTTTTTTCTGACAGCTTTAACCGCTGGATTTGCTTTTGCTCAAGAAGCAGATACTAAAGTTGATCCTTATAAAGCTGATTCTAAATTTATTCAAGGTAATTACGAAGCTGCTTTGGATGATTACTTGAATTTATTAGAGAATGATGCTAAGAATGACAAATACAATTATAACATTGCTATTTGTTACTTGAATACCAATATTAATAAGGCTAAAGCAATTCCTTATTTAGAAATTTTAACACGTAAACCAAAGTTCGATCCGAATGCAATGTATTTGTTAGGTCGCGCTTATCACTATGCATACCGTTTTGATGATGCAATAAAAGCATACAATACGTTTAAACAAACAGGGAGAGGGAATTCTGAAAACCTAGTAGATGTTGATCGTCAAATTCAATTTTGTATCAATGCAAAAGAATTGATGAAATTCCCAATCGATGTAAAATTCGAAAATTTGGGTGCAAATGTAAACTCACCTTATTCTGATTATTTTCCATTTGTTCCAAGTGATGAGTCGTTTATTATTTTCAACTCACGCAGACAGGATGAAGGAGCAACGCAACAGAATGAAGATGGTACCTATCCTTCAGCAATATACATTGCAAAAGTAACGGATGGTAATTTCATTAAAGCTAAAAACATTGGACCACCCATTTCTAAAAAAGATGGTGAACAAGAAGTAATTGGTTTATCAGCAACAGGTGAATTTATGTTGTTGTATTATACAAACTTAAAAGGAGTAGGCGATATTTACATTACATCGGCTGATAAAAACAGAAGTTTTAAAACCGCAGAGAAGTTAGCAGATAATATTAACTCATCGAAAGCAGAAGAGATTGCTGCGTGTATCAGTAGTGATGGAAGCATGCTTTATTTTGCTAGTACACGTGAAGGCGGACAGGGTGGAACCGATTTGTACTTCAGTAAAAAATTACCAAATGGTACTTGGGGACCAGCACAAAATTTAGGAAAAGAAATCAATACACCTTACGATGAAGATTTTCCGAATGTATCGGCCGATGGAAAAGTATTGTACTTTAGCTCAAACGGACATACTACGATGGGTGGCTATGATATTTTTAAAGCAGAATTGAATGTAGAAACGAATCAATATGCTAATCCTAAAAATATGGGTTATCCATTGAATACACCGGAAGATAATTTTAATTTCCGTGTATCTAGCAATGGTCGCTTTGGTTACATCTCGGCATTGCGTGATGGTGGTTTGGGCGATTTGGATATTTATCGTGTTACTTTCAATGAAGTAGAACCACAATATTCGGTGGTGAATGGGAATGTTGCTTCGGCTGATTCAACACAAAAATTAAACTTTACAGATGTGTTTATTACAGTAACCGATACGAAGACACAAGAGATTGTAGGGAACTATTTGCCAAATCCAAACAGTGGACGTTATGTAATGGTTCTTGCTCCAGGAAATTATGAAATAAATGTGGAAGCAAATGGATTTACACCTATAACGGAGAAGGTAACAATCCTTGACAAGAGTTCATTCAAGTTTGAAATAAACAAAGACATCAAACTGAAACCAGAAGGTTATAAGTAAAGAAAAATTTAGAATAAAAAAATCCCCTTTCAATTTTTGAAAGGGGATTTTTTATTCTCCTAAAATTCCATCTCCTGGTTTTGTTTTACTAAAGTCGCCTTGCTTTTTAGTTGGCATGGTATTGTCCACCAATTTTTCGTTGCGATACACTTCTTTGCTTACAACACGTTGTAGTGTTATTTCTAATAAAGTTGTACTGTTGGGCACCAAGGCTTTGTCTAATAATTCTTTACTTGCATTAATTTTGCAAGGCATATACCTCACAAAACCTGCATTGGGGCGAGGACGAATTTCTAATCCCAACATGGTAGTACCGGGTTGCGCTGCACGTATCTCTTCGCCTTTTGCATTTTTAACAGCTGCACAACCATTCATTATATCATAATTGAAGAAGTAGGTTACCGTTTCTCTATTGATTCTGTTCTGCTGACGATCGGCAAAGAACCCTTCTGGTAAATGATTGGGGTCGCTCTTGGCTCCAGCAGTTAATACCAAATCAAAATCTGTTATTGCAAAACCTTCTGAATCTTTTATCTTGAAAATAATTTGTGAAAAACGGTCGTGAATAAAATACCTGTTTTTGAAAATATTTTTTTCAACTTCTAATAATTCCTCTTTTTGAACTTGTGCTGTTTCAGTTGCAAACTTGCTGATGAGTGCAGTGTAGTCGCTTGTGCTTTTCACCTTAATACAATCAAAAATTGCTTTTACTGTTTCAGCACTTTTTGTATCGCTCAAGTCTTTTTTTACACTGCGCATCACACCCATATCATCATTCGAATGCGCTTTCCCTTTCACAATGCGATAAGGAGCTGCTGGTGCTTCTTTGTATTCCTCAATTACCAATTCGCTAGGTTTTGATAAATGTTGTTTTAAACGTACATAACGCGCATTCATATTGCAAGTGGCTGCACGCACAACACCATCGGAACCTAATTCGCCTGTATAGGAATTTAAATTGTCATACAGTTTTCGATCGATGCTTTGCCCGGTAATTACAAATGGAAAAATTCCTTTTTCAGAAATTTGTGAGCCATCACTCATGATCCATTTTTTGTTTAATTCCCAAGCAGGACTACTTCCTAATTCTAACCAATCCAATACTCCTTGTCCTGGTTCAACACCATTGAACCAAGATGCAAGGCGACTTAATTTCCCTTTTCCTAATTGTGCCAATGCCGATCCATAGTTTGCAGGAGCAAGCATAATTAAATGGCTCATAGGACAAGCTGAATTAGCATCATTGTAATACATGTTCCACCAATTACGCATTACAGGACCACCCGTAGAGTGCGTGATACACGTAAATCGTTCTTTGTTTGCAATTAGGTTTGGCAGTTGTTCTTTTAATGCTGTTTCAAAAGTACGAGAAATATCATTCAGTTTTACTTCATCATGAAAACTAATGTAGCGTCCTAAAAAAATCTCTTCTACATTTATATCCAATCCATTGTTTTTTCCTTCTTCGCGCAAGCGCAATGGAAGTTCACCATAAGAGTCTAAATTGGTAACACTGTATCCATGTACGAAAATTAAGGTTAGTTTTTGTGCCATACGTTTTTATTCTTTTAATAATTCAGTTGGAATATTGCTTGCATTCATTTCAAAATTTAATCGGGTGTATTTAACCCATTGAACGTTTTTGCCACTAATTTTTAGTGTGAGTGCCGCTTTCTTATTTGCATAGATAAAACAATTATCTTTTCTATAAAAATCTGAACCTAGTTTTTCTTTGATGCTTGTTGTATCCATTCCTACGAATGCTAATTCAGCTAGGTCTTTGTCATTTAAATGTAACGTTATCTCAATCAATGTTTCATTGGGGTCGAGAAACATATCTTGGTGCTTGCCATTTGGTTTGAAGGTAATAATTGTAATTGCTTCTGGATATTTTATAAAGTAGCTGGTGTCTTTCACCATATAACCTCCGTAAGGTGGGAACAGCATAAATCGCATCATAAAGCCTTTTTCGTTTGGCTTGTAGTAATACGTTTTTTTGTTAGCGCCACCACTATTGGATTGCCCTTTTTTCTTTTTGAATTTTTGTAAGTCAAAAGGATTGTTGAGCAAATCTTGAATGGGCGAATTCATTTGAAGGCCAAAGCATAAAATGGAGATAGCCAGCAGCGATAGAAGATGTGTTTTTTTCAAAAAAGTAAAATTGGTTTTGCATCAAAGCTACAAAACCAATTTTAATCTACCCAAAAATAGTAGTCAGTATTTTAGCCAAGCGATAACCACCTTTTAATAATTGTTTTTCTACAATTTCTTTATTGGCAGTCATGTATTCGGGAGTAATGGTATTGTCTTTTACTTCATAAGCTTTTGACAATAATGCTCTGCTATCATTCATCCAAGCAATTGGATCAATTGTTTTTGGTTTTAATGATTTTGTTAGTTTTAATTTTTTAGCAGTTTCTAAGCACGATTCGGTTGTAATTTTATTTGCACGAATAATATCGGTATCCCAAATACGGTGTAAATTAAAATCTTTATCGTTGTATTTTACTTTTACATCATTACCTCCTTTGTCGGATCCATAACCTGCATGCATGGGTTGTGTAATATCACCACATAAATGAAATAGAATTTTGATGTCTTTTGCCACATCTTCAGCTTTCATGGTTTTGTAGTTTTTTAATTCGGCTATTACTACATCCAATTCGGTAATGATATCACCATCGGGTGCTTTTACATAGGTAGCATCTTTTTCGATGTTTACATAATGCCATTGTTTCATGTAATCCAATGATTTATCGGATTTGATATCATCCATCCAAGTAGCAGCTTTTTCGAAGGTGGTTTCCCCTAAATAACTTGTTACTTTCTTCAATACTTTCGATTTGATGTTTGCCTTTGCAATTTGTGCAACAATTTGATGTCCTTCTGCGCCCCAAGCAAATGTTAGCATAGGAGTAAGGTTAAAAATAGAAAATGCAATGACAATTAAAAGCGTGCTTTTTTTCATGTGGGGTAGTTTAGTTTTAACGCTGTAAAAGTACAGATTTAAAGAGGAAAGAGCAAAAATGAATATTAAATAAATGCTAATTCTAATTCATTATTCCCAGTTCTGATTTGACAAAACAATGAGCCATAAAATGGCATCCCATAGCCAAAGAATAAGTGTATAAAGTAGAAGCTGAATGATGATGGATTCATTCACGCGTTTAAAGAAATGAACGGTAATTCCTGCAATAATAAAACCTATCGACCAAAACATTCCAACGCCAATGAGCACTGGCCAAACCCAGTCGCCATGCCAATCATTAAAAGCTGGAAAGGAACTTAATAAAAATGCAACAGGATAATACAATAGCAAACCCAATAGTCCCATACTAAGCAAGCCTAAACCTGTTACTATAAAAAATCCAAGGATTGAAAATTTAGTGTTTCCTGATAATGTTTTCCAATACTTAATCATTGTTTGAGTTTTGTGTATAATTGCTTGTAGATTGGTGTTTTAATATTGTGTTTCTCAGCTTCTCTAATAACATAACCAGTAAGTGAATCGGATTCAGTGTGCAATTTACCACTTTTAAAATCACTGTGCATGGAAGTGGTTGTTTCAAATGGCAAGGCTTTTAATCGTGTGAGTGTCGACTCCATTATTTTATCAGAAACAACGATTTGTTTTGCATTCGCAACTGTTTTTATTTCTTCTATTAGTTTTACCAAGGTGTCATGCTTTTCAGTTGAAGCCAATAGTTCGCCAATAGAACAATTAAAATAGGATGTTGCAGTGGCGGTTGCAGATATGAAAATGAATTTTTCCCAAATGATACTTTGAATATTTTTTGTAAAAGTTGCTTCTATGCCTGCATTCTTTAAAACTTGTTCGAGTGAAAGTAATCTTTCGTTTTCAGATTCACTATTCCCAAAATAGAGTGTTTGTATGTTCCCACTATTGGTAATAACACCAGGTTCAGTCAAACGGGCTACAATGTAAACACAACCATCTAAAACCAAATTGTTAGGAAATAATTTTTCAATTCGTTCTTTGCTATCAACACCATTCAACAAAGGAAGTAGTATTGTTCGGTCATTTATGCAAGGTCGCAATTGCTCCAATGTAGCTTCTAAATCATAACTTTTGGTACAAATGAGGATATAATCTGCAATGCCTAATTCTTTTGCATTGTTGCTAGTTGTTTCTGGAAAAGCATTAAATTCAGTGTGTTTGGTAATTACTTTTAATCCGTTTTTTTGAATAGCTAATAAATGCTCACCACGAGCGAGGAACTTGATTTTTATAGCTGTGTTATTTTCATAGTGCTTTGCAAGCATGCCACCAAAATAGCCACCAACGCCTCCTATACCAGCAATAATAATACTTGTTTGTTCCATGATTGTAATGTTCCAACAAATATACAAAAGCGCATTCATTTGTCTATTTTGAATGATTATAATTAAACTTTAGAAAATTTCCATTGCCATACATTCTTTATATTTGTATAAACTACTAAATAGCATTAACATGAAAAAAGGTATTCTACTGGCACTTGTATTATTAGCTTCACAATTTGCAAAGGCACAATACCCAACTTTTGTATGGGCAAAAATGGCAACCAGTATTGGTGCGGACGATTTGGCTGATGTGGCACTTGATCAGTCCGGATTTGTATATGCTGTAGGTAAATTTGATGAGGATATCATTATTGGTAACGATACATTTTACATTCCATCATCAGGAAATTCGGATGCACTTTTTGTAAAATACGATAGCAGTGGAAATTATATTTGGGGTTTGCAATTGGGTGGTAACGGACCGCAAGAAGCCTCCAATATTGTTATCTCTGATAACAATGATATTTATATTTCGGGAAAAGTAATTGGTACTGCATACATGGGAACAACAGCTGCTGGCGTTCCGCAATACCTTACGTCAAGTGGTTTTCAACGTGGTTTTATTTCAAAGTTTAATGTAAATGGTCAGTTAATTTGGACGACCTTAATTGATGCAACTTATTTTACAGATGTGCAATCAATGGCATTGGATCAAAATGATGATATTATGGTTACTGGAACTTTTCAGGCCAATGCTAATTTTGGGAATGGCGTGTTTTTAACAGCATCACATCAACAAGATTTTTACATTGCAAAATATTCTCAAACAGGAACTTGTTTGTGGGCGTTTGCTGAAGGCGGTTACAATGCAGATTGGTCGTATGAAATTGCTGTTGATGCAAATGGCAATTTTGCAATTGCAGGTTCTTTCGATGATACATTGAATTTGTCGGGAAATATACTCGTAGCTAGAGGTTGGGGAGATGCCATTGTTGCGTACTATGATTCGGCAGGTGTTTTAAAATGGTTCGATCAAGCTGGTGGCTATAGCACTCAAACGGTTACTGCTGATGCCGCATACAGTTTAGCTTTTGATTCTGCTAATAAATTATGGGTAACTGGCTATTATCAAGATGATATCATTTTTGGTACTGATACATTAACGAGTTTAGGATATTCAGACACCTACATGGTTCAATATTCTCCTACAGGAACCGTTTTGCAAACAAAATCGTTTGGTGGTTCGGGATTGCACGACCGACCAACGGATATTAAAATTGATAATCTTGATAACGTTTATGTTGCAGCGTCTATGTACTATAATTTTACAGTTGATGATTCTACCTATTACACATTTGGATCAACCGATGCGGTGGTGATGAAATTTAATTCTACAGCACAACTTCAATGGTTAAAAAAAGCAGGCTCAAGTTATAGCGATTTTGCAGGAGGACTTGCAGTAAATGCAATTGGTGAAGTGTATGTGGTTGGTTCGATGGGCGATAAAGCACCGGTTATTTTTGATACAGTAACTGTTACACCAACCGGAACAGAACAATGGTATGAAGCATACATTGCAAAACTTACCTGGTTGCCTTTTTTACCAACAACTATTAATGAGCTGGTTGCAGCAGACTGGAACATTTATCCTAACCCAACAACTGATCGTATTACTATTCAAGGATTGACAAAAAGTACCCTTTTAAAAATTTACAATTTGAGTGGAGCAGAAGTATACAAAGGTAGTGTAACTTCAAATACGCAGATTGATGTTTCTGGATTTGCAGAAGGATTGTACGTGTTGAGTTTCCCAGAATTGAATAAACAATTCAAGTTATCTGTTATTAAGTAAGTCGGATTTTAGTTCGCTTTTAATTTTATCGGAATCCATACTTCTTCTTCGGAGTCGGGACTATTGTTGCTGTATTTTGCACCAATAACTTCAAAGTGCGGACGATGGTCCAATTCAAATTCGGACTGAGGAAGCCAGGTTCCAAAAATATATCCAAAAGTTTTAGGAGCATCACTCGCAGTGCCTTTGTATAAGAACACAGCATACATTCCAGCTGGCAGCAGAAATGATTCCATTTCATTGGGTATGGTTGATAAATCGTTTACTTCAGCACAAGCCCATTTTTCGAAAAATGTACTGGGACTATAATTGCGGAAATAATCTAACGAATTAACCAGTTGCATGGATATGAAGTTATCATCCATTCGGTTTTGAATTTCATTTCTGCGTGGCATAAAGGAAGCCCAAAGTTGTGGTGTTTTATTTTCAATCATATTGGTTCGAACATGCTTACCAATTAATTTTTTTGAAGTGATGGATTCGGTACGTAAAAACATTAGTTCATTTTTTTTGTTAAATCAACAAGCATGGTATCTTCCGATGCTTCTTCATTTTTAAATATAACTTGAATTTGATTGGTCTTTATTTTCTTAACAAGCCCTTTGAATTGCTGCATGTTTTGTTCAATTAGCAAGTTAACACTATCATCTTCAGGAACCATCACTTTGTCTTGCAAACCAAATAATCCATAGTTATTGAATGTTTCAGGTAAATCCGGTAATTGCCAATCCCAAATAGGGAAGGAGTAGAGTTCTTCCCAGCGATTATTCTTATAGGTCATGATGTGCCAGGTGTTCATGTTCGACCAATCGGCCCAATTTACAACATAGGAAACTTCATCGGTTCCATCACCGTTTAAATCACCTTCATTTTTTAAATACGACAAGCCTAATAATTGTGCACTGATTGAAATAGAAAGGGTGTCAAGCTTTGCATTATCTGAAATGACAAATGAATAAGGCATTTTTTTGATGGTGAGTGCAACTAGCTGCTCATAATTATCTAAGCCATCATAAAACTTATTGCTTTCTTTATTATCAATGCTGCTGTAAAAATGTTCAACTAAGTTTTCCTTTTTACCATCTCCATCAAAATCACCTTTAATCATAAACCGATAACCCAATATCGGTTTTATATTTTTAGGAATAGTTTTTAAAATATCTTCATCTGATACGGCTACAGAATTGCTATCCCTGCTAAGGCTATCATTTGTAGTTTGTTCGGCACTATCAGTTGTAGGTTGTTTTTGGGTACAACTAAATAAAAGTAAGTTTAAAATGAAGAATAAATAAAATTTAGATTTCATGTATTTATTAGTTTACTATTTTTTCAATGGATCGGTCCAATTTGGTTTGCCATAAATTATCTCGTTTAGCTTCTTCCTGTTCATGCAGTTCAAGTATTTTATAGATATAAAATTTCATTTTTTGAACAATTTTGTCTACTTCATTTCTTGTGCTAGCAAATTCAGTATGAAAGAATAAACCATATACACCACAAGTTATGGCAAAAGGAGCTACTATTGTTTCTTTCTCTATGGTAATACGTGCTCCATTTGTGTTCTCGATATCTAAAATAATGACGCCTGATTCACTTCCTTTTGTTCCTATGGTAGTGTTTGAACTAAAGCTGTTCCAGTTGCTATTTATTAGAGACACAATTAAGCGATTACTAATTTCAACGACAGTTTGGTTTTCTGAATCAGTTGCTTTTGCGAAATTTTCTGGGAATATACTTACACCTAGGTAAATATTGTAATGTAAAATTAGAAGCACATGGTTGTATTGAAAATTCCAATAGAGAGAATCAAAATCATCTAACTTTTTAGTGAAAGAGAGTTTGAATTCATTTTGGATAATTTCTGCAATTGTATAAAATTTATTGTAGCCGCAATCATCATCAATAATAGCTTCTGTCCGCCCTTTTTCCGTTTCAATTTTTAGATACTCATTCGGAGTTTCCTCTTTTTTGATAGAAGAAAACTTTTTGCCCAAAATTGTTTCAAGCTTCCATTGAATCTCTTCTGCATCCCATGAGTGGATGTTTTTTCCAAATCGAAGGTGTTGTTTTTCGGAAATAATTTCCATCGTTCCTTCTTTTATCAAATACTGCAGTTCTCTTTCTGAAGTTCCTAATCCAGTGAAATCAAAAACTTCATTTTCCATTGGATGTTTTGTAAATTCTTGTTCTCCAATAAATCCAAAATGGATAATATCTTTTGAATTAAAAGTATGTTCATGTCGTGTCCACCAAGTTTTGTAAACAATTGTAACTGCTTCAGAATTTGTTAAGATGAATTCTTTGTAAAAAGCATTATCAAGGTATCTTTTGGCAATAAGTGCAAAAAACGCACAGAAACCGAGTATGATTATGCTGAATATTATTGAATCTTCATAAAGCGCAATACTTGATCCAATACCTAAGAATATAATTCCTACAATTAAAAAGCCTTGCAATGCAAGCACAATTTTCACAATTGGCTTTTCCGATGGTTTGATATGTATGATTGTTTTGTCGGTTTGCATCAGATTTTACTATTTACTTTTTAGACAAAGAAATCAGCTTTTCAAACTCCTTCATCAATCGTTTTTGTTCTTCTTGTAGATACTCATCCGAAAATGGTGCTCCACAATCCTGAGAATTGATTTGATGTAGTAATTTCCCATTTTTAAAATAACTACGGTCTTCAATAATTTCCGACAATTCAAAGTCAAACACTTGATCATCGTCATTCATTTTCATGGACGCTGAATCATAAAAAAGTGGTCGATTGTAGCGATACGACTTTTGAAAAACAAAAGATAATTTGCCATTTAGTAGATAATATTCAATCAACACTTGTCCTGTTTCTCCAAACTGGCGTGCGACTATTTTCTCTAATCCTTGTTTGCTGTAATAATAATTTACCTGACCACCTTCGGTGCTTTCCCACAATTCTTTTGTACTCATAGATTCCCATTTATCAATGGAATTGATACGTTTGAAGTTTTGGCGAATGGAGACTAATTCATCTTTTAGGTAATCGTTATTAATAACATCTTCCTCATGACTGCATTCTTTTAGTTCAATACTATCTGTTGGTAATGGTGTTTCGGGAACAACCTCTTTGCTAGTGGAATCTAATTGTGTTTCAGAAATAGTTTGTTCGGTAGTGTTTTGGGTGGATGTGTTGCATGCAACAAAACTTAGGGATATAAAAAGAAAAAGGAATCGTTTTAATTGCATGCACTGAAATTACGAAGCTTTATTCAGATGGGCAAATTCATCTCTTTACTTTTTTAATTTCAGTTCATTCACTGAAACCTTATAAATTCTACTCCAACCATTTTCATATTTATTGATTTCTTTTTCAAAATCCTTGATGTCTTTAAATTGTTCTGTTTTGATTTTGCTTCTTTTGCTAGTAAAGTAAAGTGTTCCATCGGCAGCAACAAAAGGGCAATACTCCATAAAAGCAGAATTAACAGTTGTTCCCATATTTTTAGCCTGTTGCCAATTCCCTTTTTGATCTTTAAAACTGATGTACAAGTCACCGCTACCCAATCCGTCTTTGCGTGCATAAGCGGTATAAATCAAATAGTCTTCGTTTGGCGATACAAAGGCATTGAACTCGTATCCAGTTGAGTTAATAGTAGAATCCAATGAGACTGGCTTATTGTAAAACTTACCATCCCATTTACTGAAATAAATATCATCTTTCCCTTTTGAATTGGGTGAATCGGATGTAAAGTATAAATTACCAACATTGCTAAGTGATGGATAAAACTCATCATGCTCTGTATTTATAGGCTTACCCATGTTTACAGGTTTTAACCATTCACTATTTTTGTCTTTTCGTTCTACAAACCAAATGTCATAGTCTTTTGCTTTTGTGCTGCTATCTGTAATTGGACGATTGGAAGAGAAGTATAAACGTAAACCATCCTTACTTAAAAAAGGTTCAATGTCGCGGTAGGTACCTGTAAAACTCACCAATTGCGGTGCTGTCCAATTGCCATTTATGTTTTTTACAAAAGCAATGGCTGCAATTTCTTCGTTCGGACTTTGAATGGTAAAATAGGCTTCATCCTGATTTTGTGAAATGGTTAAATCACGCACATGTGGATAGACTTTTAAAAAGTCAAATGCAGGCTCAGGTGTAGTTTGTGCTTTAGTAGTGTTAAACACAAGTGCTAACACAATTATAAAAATAGGATAGTTCATCGACATACGTTTTATGCAATGAAATTACAACATTATTTAGTTGAACAAGAAAGAGTAGTAGGAGTGGTAAAAAAGAATGTTTAATGGTGGTTTTATTTTTTATACACCATCAAATACAAGTCATAACCTTCGGCCCAAAAGTTTTTAATCATGTCTTTTAGCACAAAACCCTGCTTGGCATAAAATACACAAGCATGTTGGGAGGTTCGAACAGCAATGGTTCTAACTGATTCTGTTTTTTCTAATTGTTCAATGCGGTATTTTGTAAGTTCTGAACCCAAACCTTTTCCTTGATAATCGGGATGAACAATGTCCCAGCTTATTTTACCCAATGTACCATCGGCCGATACATTATAACCACCACAAGCTACTATTGTTGTATCGAGTTCCATTACAAAAAAGTTACCCGATTCATTTTCTAAGTAGTCTACAAAGTCTTTTTCTTCGCTTGGGGCAAAATAGTCGGGTGTGTTTAATCGTAGCAAGTTTAAAACTGCTTGTTTGTTTATTGGAGTATAGTTATGAATGTTCATGCAATTCAAAGATACGTTTTTTTGTTTTTAAGAGTAGACGGAGTTTGTCATTGCGAGGGAGTTTTTCACGACCGAAGCAATCTTTTAGGATAATCAGTTTTAAATATAACCGCAAAGAGCGCAAAGTTTTACGCAAAGTCCCGATAGTTATCGGGAGCAAAGAATAAAAAAAAGCGTGGTAAACACCACGCTTTTCAACTTAATTTTAATCGCCTCCTTAAGCCGTTAAAAACATTGTTTTATCTTTTACAAAAGCCGAAATCCAAACTACTGATAACAGCACGGCAGCAACTGGGAATTGTCCGCTTGCCAATTCAATCGACATGGCACCACCCAAATAGGCACAAATTAAATAGAAGCCTGTTTTGTAGGTTTTAGGGTAAAAGAATAAAGCTACTGATAACAGTTCTAGCACTCCAAATAGCTTAATGTAGGAACCTAAACCTCCTTTTGTTAAACCTTCCACCACTTCGGGTGCAGCTATAAGTTTCATAACTCCGCTCATTACAAGCATCAATGATGGGATAACCATCAGTACTATCGAAATAATTCGTTTTGTTTTTGTTGACATGATTTTTTGTTTTTTTTAAATTATGCGACAAATCTAGAGGTATTAAGTATCCAAATGGTACTACTTTCCTAAAGGATACTGGTATACTTTAGGAAACCACTATATAAAAGATAGCTTTAAGTGCTGTATCTTTGTTGCAGATTTAATAATCATGGAAACTGAAAAACACGATAGCCGAAAATGTCCAACTCATTTATCAACTGATGAATGCTCGAAACAGCTTTTACCAGTGAAAGACGCCTTGGATATTTTGAGTGGCAAATGGAAATTGCAAATTATACTTTCACTTACATTCGGAAAAAAACGTTTTAAGCAAATTCAGCGAGAGATTCCAGGCTTAACGCCCAAAATGTTGTCGAAAGAATTAAAGGAGTTGGAGATAAACGAATTGGCCTCTCGTCATGTTTACGATACATCACCCGTAACGGTTGAATATGAATTAACAGCTTATGGTAAAACCTTAAAGCCTTTAATAGGAGAGTTGCACAAATGGGGAACCAAGCATCGTAAAAAAATCATTGCTCGGAAATAAATTTAGTTAAGGATAGTATTCGTAATCGTAGGTCCAAATAAATTCCGGTTTGTCTTCTCGGTTGTACTCAATCTTTTTAGTACGTTCTCCTTTTTCGTTGTAAAAGATGGTTTCTAAAATGGATTTTTCTTTGGCTGTAAAGCCATAATAGCTTGTTTTTACATTTCCTTTTTTATCTGTTTTTGTAACACTTTCTTCATTTGTAATCGGAACAAAATAACTATCCATTTTAAAGACCTTTCCATTTTCAGAACGAGTGTATACATAAGCATATATACGCTTCAGATCTCGTTTATCGTCAAAAAAGTTATATTCTAATTTCTGAATAAGCAAACCTGTTGTGTCATACATGTATTCATATTCCGCAAATCGTTTGTGTTTGTCATTTATTAAAACCTGATTGATCAATTGATTCGATGGACTGTAGGTGTAATTTACTTTGTACTTATTCTCATCAATGGAATAACTTGGAACGAGTGCTCCTTTTTCGTAATGGTAATAGTCGCCCTTTATCCATTTGCGCAGGTATTTATTATACCACACTTCTTGTTTTGTCACCGAATCTTTATTGAGTTCATACCTTCTCAAATCGGTTGTATCACCATCCAATTCTACATATAAACTTTGTTTTAATTCTCCATTAGGATAATACTCTCGTTTCGATTTTAGCCAAGATTCTTTGTTTTCATGCTGACTAGAATCAGCCCATTGTCGCCATTCGGTAATGGATTTTATTTTTGGAAGCGGAGGGAAACCTAAGTCGCCAACATAGCTACAAAGAAGTACTATTGAAGCAAAACTCAATAAAAGGATTTTATTTTTTTGCATCTTTTATGTTTTTTTCTTTTTCAGTCGCTGTAGTACGATCTGCTTTTGCTTTTTCTTTTGAACCTAATTGCTCGTATACAACTGCTCTGTTTTGATAATTGATGTATTCATTGGGCGACAATTCAATTGATTTATTTAAATCATTCAAGGCTCCATTAAAGTCTTTTAATTGGATTTTTGCAACAGCTCTGTTACTATAGGCTGATGAGTTTGTTGGGTCAAGCAGGATGGATTTATTCAAATCAGCTAAAGCACCTGCATAATCTTTTAATACAATTTTTGTATCACCACGTTTATTGTAGGCTTGTGGATATTCCGGATCGAGCTCCACCGCTTTGTTCATATCTACTAACGCTTCTTTGAATTTCTTGAGGTAGTAGTTCGACATGCCTCGGTTGTTGTAGGCTTTTGCATTTGAAGGATCCAGTGATAGTACTTTGTTGTAACAGTCAATTGCTTCTTGATAGTTACCCAATTCATTTAGAATAAAACCTTTTCCTAAATGGTATTTTGCTTCCATCTTTGGATCAAAATCAGTAACAAGCAAGCTATTGTAATCTGCCAATGCCAATTTAAACTCTTTTAGTTCGTAGTACGATTTTGCTCTTCCATACAATGCAGCATTGTCGTTGGGGTTAATTGTTAATGTTTTTGAATACGCTTCAATGGCACCTTTAAAATCTCCTTGTTTGTTTTTTATATCACCACAGCCATTGATTGCAAAACTAAAGTTGGGATTAATTTCTAATGTTTTGTTTAAATCATCCAATGCCAACGTTAATTCATTCATTTCGGCATACACCAAGGCTCTTCCATAATAGGCATCAATAAAATCGGATTTAAGTGCTATTGCATTTCCATAATCCTCAATTGCTCCTTGGTAATCTTTTTTTGCGCCTTTTGCAACAGCTCTGCTGTTCATCGCACGGTAATCGGATGGTGTTAGTTCAAGCAATGTATTCAGATCCTTAATGGACGTTTCATAATCGCCAATTGCTTGCGAATAGTAGGAATGTTTTAAAAGGGCATTTGTGTTCTTCGGATTCATTTTCAAAAAGAAAGCCTGATCCTTTATTTGATTGCGAATATTGGGATAATCGGAAGTGTCGGTTGTTTGTGAAAAGCAATGATTGCTGGCTAGTGCAAATAGGAGTAAGGCGATTACGGTTCTCATTTTAATCTTCAAATTGATACAATGAAATTACAAAAAAACATTCAAAATGGAGGTTAATATCTTAGTGAAAGGTTGTGGATTGTTTATTTTTTAACCGCAAAGAGCGCAAAGTTATACGCAGTGTAACGCAAAGGATTGTTTAAGAAAGAACCGTGTGTTGTCATTTCGAGCGGAGTCGAGAAAGGAGGGAAGGGTTAATGGAATTAATTTCAATGCGCAGATGCTGGATCAATCCCGATAGCTATCGGGACAGCATGACATCCACACACAGTTTAATTATACAATTGAAATTTAACAGCCACGCCATTATTCCATCAACGTAACATTTCCTTTAAGAACACCCGATTCATTCGTTATTGTTGTGTAGTTCAATATCCAGAAATACGTACCTGCAGGGCATAATTTACTATCATGTTTTCCATTCCATCCAGTGGTAAGGTCTGTGATAACAGCTAATTTTTGTCCCCATCGGTTGTAAATACTTAACTCCGCAGTTACTATTCCCATATTTTTTACAGGCACAAATAAATCATTGTTGCCATCATTGTTCGGACTAAACACATTTGGCATTGCTATTTCAGTATCACAGTTTTGTAAATTAACAGAAACGGTATCTGTTACCGAACAAGTTCCATTGCTCAGTTCTACCCAATAAATTCCTGGTGTGGCAACTATTATACTAGCAGCTGTTGCGCCTGTCGACCAAAGATACGAGTTGGCCGAACCTCCTGCTAAGGTAAGTGTAGCACCATCACAAATAGGAATGTTGTTAGCAAGAGTAGGTTGAGGGAATGGAATAACCGCAACTGTAATGGAATCACTTCCTGCACACGTACCTGAACTTATTTGCACCCAATACGTTCCGGTTGTACCAATGGATATGGTTGATGTTGTAGCACCTGTAGACCAAAGATAGTTTGATGCAGAACCTGCATTTACATTGATACTTTGTCCCTGACAAAATGTAGTATCATTTCCAAGGTTTACTGCTAATGTGTTTGTATTTGTAATGGTAATGGAATCATTTTTTATACACGTTCCATTTTGTATTTGTACCCAATAGGTTCCAGGGTTTGTAATTGTTATGGC
>Ga0208626_1000244_pt1 | contig 20363 bp, 18 predicted proteins | sample LakWasMet10_HOW4_2_FD_183860 | JGI IMG/M metagenome (GOLD analysis project Ga0208626, IMG submission 183860) | Freshwater sediment methanotrophic microbial communities from Lake Washington under simulated oxygen tension - Sediment Metagenome... | ecosystem: Environmental > Aquatic > Freshwater >... | reverse complement strand
GTAACAGCGCTTTGTAGCAAAACACTGTTTAAAAAGGCTTTTTTTCTTTCTTTAAAAATCTATTAATCAATAGACTTACACATCGTGGCGGAGAGAGAGTCCGCCAAACTATAAAATCACAAAAACTCATAACACCTTACAGAGCCCGCCAAATATAAGGCTTTTAGATATTAGTTGTTTCTAATCGACTCATAAACTATCATAAAATCCAGCCCCATAACTACGGTAGGAACTACGGTAGGATTTTGGGAGGTATTGCGTTGGTATTTATTACTGCAACGTATCGTACGTTCGAATGAATAGTTGAAGGCTTCCTATCATGGCAAGGGTTAAACAACTCACTGTTAAACAAATCGAGAATATTAAAACGCCTGGCTATTATGCGGACGGTAAAGGTTTGTATTTACAAGTCAGTAAAACATTATCCAAGTCATGGCTTTTTATTTACTGGCGGGATAAAAAGAAAACCGAAGTCGGTCTTGGTAGCTTGTTTGATGTGTCGTTATCAGAAGCCAGAGAAAAAGCGCTAGAGCTAAACAAACAAGTCAGCAATGGCATAAATCCACTAAAAGAAAAAACTCGCAAGAAGCGAGAACTAGCACTTGCCGAAGCTAAAGACATGACATTTCAAGAGTGCGCCGATGCCTATATCGAAATAAATCGACACGGCTGGAGCAATCCAAAGCATGCCCAGCAATGGACTAATACTCTAATATCCGCTACTTGGTCAGCTATCCATTACCGACATAGATACTGCGCTAGTTACCAAATGCCTTGAGCCGATTTGGATAACTAAGAATGAAACCGCATCAAGACTGCGTGGACGCATTGAACAAGTGTTGTCCTGGGCAACTGTAAAACAGTATCGATCCGGAGATAATCCGGCAAGATGGCGCGGACATTTAGACAAGATATTACCTAAGCCGAGCAAGGTACAAACAACAAAACACCATCCCGCCCTACCCTATGAAGAAATTGCCGACTTCATTAGTCTGCTAAGACAACAAGAAGGTGTTGCCGCAAGATGCTTGGAGTTTACTATTTTGACAGCAGCCCGAACCAATGAATCTATTGGTGCCACATGGGATGAAATCAACTTAGATTCTAAGGTTTGGACAATCCCAGCAATGAGAATGAAAGCAGGCAAAGAGCATCGAGTCGCCTTGTCAGATAAAAGCATCGACTTACTTAAACAAATGAAAGCCAGTCAACTTAACGAGTATGTATTTACCAGCGGCAAGAAAAACCTTTCTAACATGGCGATGCTGGCGCTATTAAAACGGATGAATAGAAAAGACATTACCGCACATGGCTTTAGATCAAGCTTTCGAGATTGGGCAGCAGAATCCACGTCTTACCCAAATGAATTACTTGAAAAGTGTTTGGCGCACACGATCAAGAACGAATCAGAAGCGGCCTATAGACGCGGAGATTTACTAGAGAAACGATTCAGGGTGATGAATGATTGGGCGAAGTATTGCGAAACAAAAAGGGGCTTAGTCGGGAATGTCACGCCATTGAGAGTTGGCTCATTTAATTGATAAACAGTTCGGCAAGGCTTGCAGCTAATTTGAATTTATTTTTTATAAAAAAATTATTATTTTTATGTGCTATGAGTGTTTATAGGCGTTTATAGGCGTTTATAAGGATTTATGTAGTTAAAACGAGTAAGCGACAAAAATGTCAATAAAAATTTTTACCTGAGAATCGCCTAAATCTTGTGATATAAATACAGTCGTTGTGATTACTTACGCTATCTGTTGTGGCAATCAAAAATCATTTGCCATATATGTAGATATTCCGCGTTACATTATAACAATGAAAAAAACACCCCCAATCATCTGATTCGGCCTCAGAAACTTTTTCAGATGATTGGGATTTAAAACAACACCTTGATGCTTTTACTAGCAAATGAAAAACACTTGCCGGTAGATTATGACACTCAATGATACAACCGAGTCAAATTATTCTGCATTAAGGAGCAATATTTAAAAGGATATTTTTCAATGACAGCCAAACCCACGGCCTATAGACCACAATCTATCTGCAATGAACTTGAAATCTCTATCGCCACATTTTGGCGCTTAGTTAAAGACGGCAAACTTAAGACTGTAAAAATTAGCTCACGCTGCACCGCTGTATTAGCAGAGGACTTCGAGAGTTATCTCAACAGCCTAAAGTAAAAAAACCCTGGCTCTAATTAACTAAAGCCACGGGTTTTGTATGCTCATCTTGTCGCAATCCAAGTGCATTATAACACTGGCATGATGAGCATTACTCCTATGGCTAGGAGAATATTTCATGCAGAAACAAATTAGCAATATCGGGCGCTTGTTAAAAGCCAAATTAGGAAAACTCTTGGTTCTATTATCTTTGATTGGGGGGTTGCTATGGTAAGCAGCAATCCGGCTATAAATGAAATAGAAAACGCTTTCTTCATTCACGCCGCTGAAAATGGCGTGGTATTCACTAACCCATTGATTGCCGATGGTGTGTTGCAAAGAGTCCATGTTCAGGGCGATAAAGCAGGCACCAAAAATGGCGCCTATATCTTGCACTATGACGGCAACCCGTCAGGCTGGTATCAACACTTTGTTAGTGGTGTTTGTGGCACCTGGAGCTTAACCGGCAAACGTCAACCGCTTAGCAAAGCGATGTTTGCACAGATCGAAGCAGGCAATAAACAGCGTCAACTAGAGCAACAGCAGCGCCATACTAAAGCAGCTCTTAAAGCTCAGTCATTGTGGGCAAAATCAAAGCCCGTCAATCATTCATACTTAACCAAAAAGCGCGTAGAAGCTCACAATTCCCGCGTTTATGGTGATGCGTTAGTGATTCCTATCTATGACGAAAGCAGCAGCTTAGTAAATCTGCAATTCATCAATGCAGATGGTTCTAAAAGGTTTCTGGCTGGTGGCAAAAAGAAATCATGTTATTCAGCAATTGGTGAATTAAGCAGCAACACGCTACTAATCTGCGAAGGCTGGGCAACCGGCGCAAGTTTGTATGAACATACCGGGCATGGCGTGATTGTCGCTTTAGATGCGTGTAACTTGGAACCGGTAGCGCGTGTTATGCGGCGTTTATACCCAACTAACCAGATTATCATTGCTGGAGACAATGACGAGTCGGGCGTAGGCCAGAAAGCAGCCATAGCGGCGGCGTTAGCGGTTGGCGGCAAATACATCTTACCGGCAATCACTGGTTTTGACTGGAATGACGCTTTATCTATGGAAGGTGTGTAATGAACGAATCAACACAGCTTCTTATTGCCAATGCTGAATTGGAAATTGCCGAAACAAGCACTTTTGATTTATCGAACGCCATTAACCCAAATTCATTACAACCAGACCCACTACGCGCACCGCTAGCACCAGCTGATCCCTATCCAGTTGAATTGTTAGGTGATGTATTAGGAGCTGCCGCAACCGCCCTACATGAGACTATCAAAGCACCAATGGCCCTATGTTGCCAAAGCGTTCTTGCCAGCGCGTCATTAGCAGCGCAAACACATTTTGATGTGATATTGCCTTGGGGCGGCAAAAAACCATTGTCATTATTTTTACTGACGGTGGCCGAATCAGGCGAACGTAAATCGGGTGTGGATGATGTGGTGCTGGGAGCCGCCAAAGCTCAAGAGCGATTAGCAATGGAAACCTATCAAATCGAGCAGCAGCATTATGAAGGTGAACTAGCGCGTTGGAAAACTGCAACCGAGTCGGCTAACAAAGCAGCAGCAGCCACAAAGAATCAAGCAGCCAGTGACCACAGCGCAGCAGCAAAGCATCAAGCGGAGCAGAAACCAGAAGCACCAATAATGCCGCTTAGATTTGTGACTGATCCGACAGTTGAAGGCTTATTTAAGCTGTTAGCGGTTGGTCAACCCAGTGTTGGATTATTCAGTGATGAGGCCGGTTTGTTAATTGGCGGTCATGCTCTCAATAACGACAATGCTTTAAAGACGATGGCGAGATGGTGTAAGTTTTGGGATGGTTCCCCATTTGATCGGGTACGTGCTGGCGACGGTAGCGGTATTTTGTACGGAAGGCGTATGGCTATGCATCAAATGGCCCAACCAGAAGTTATGGCTAAGTTACTAAGCGATCCGATGGCAAACGACCAAGGGTTTTTGCCTCGTTGTTTGGTGGCGTGGCCTGAATCGACAATAGGCAGTCGGCATGTGGAAAGCTTTGAATGGCCCGGCAACCGACACGAAGTAAAGCGATTGTTTGCAAAATTAAAGGCATTAACCGAAGCTGAGCCGCGCATTGGCAAGACAGAGCAAGAGCTTGATCCCGTAGAATTACCATTAGACGAAGACACAACTAAGCTGGCGATTGCTGCACAAAATCAGTTTGAAACACTGATGCAAAAAGGCAATGACTTATCGGAGATTAGAGGTTACGCATCTAAAGCAGTTGAAAACGCGTGTCGTATTGCCGGAGTTCTGGCGGTTATTGAAGGTGGCATGGCAACAAGGTCAATTAGCAACACACACTTAGAGCGTGGTTTGGTGTTGGTGCAATGGTATTTGAAAGAGTCGTTACGCATCCGGGGCGCTGCCGTTGTACCGCAATCGGTCATTGATGCCGAATCATTATCTAATTGGCTTCAAGAACGTGATATGCGGCTTTTTAGATCGGTAGATGTGCTGAATCGAGGCCCAAGCCAGTTACGCAATAAAAAACGATTTATGGCGGCAACAGTTGAGCTTGTAAACAATGGCTATCATGCTGAAAACGAACCCGGCACGGTGATAGATGGTGTAAAGACTAAAACATCTTGGAGGGTTTTACATTATGTGGTTTAACCCCGCTGAATTGCTATCCAAGGCACCGCAACCGCTTGCGATTCCTGCGACTTTGCGATTTTGCGCCGAAATAGAACCTGAAAAATCGCAGAATCGCAAAAATCGCAGCCCGGTCGAGTTAGGAATCACTAAATCGGAGTTCATTGAAGAGCTACAAACCGATGACCTGGACGCTACACCACAAACTGAAATCATCGAAGAATTGCTATCAAGCAGCGCAACAATCGACCCCTTTAAAAGCATCGTGGCTTCATGTGGTCAATGTATTCACTTCAAGAGCTTCAATAATCATGGTCGGGGTTCTGGTACTTGCAATGCTGGCGTTCAATCCCCTGGCGTTAACTGGTGGAGCGATACCCAGCACCAATGCGATAACTTCACGACTAAGTTTGTCATTTGTTACAACCCGCTGGGCAAGGCGTTTGAAGTTGAAGCAAGAGACGCTGAACACGCTCAATTTTTGATCAAAATGAACCTTAAATTAACAGGAAATTAACCAATGACCTCCTCAGTGATCCAAATAAAAGCCAACCAAAATAATGCCCAACAATCCACCGGCCCGATTACCGACGCAGGCAAGCAAATAGTCGCTAATAATGCGATTAAACACGGCTTATTTTCAAAGCATTTACTGCTAAATGATGAAAGCCCGGAAGACTATCAGTCGTTACTCGATGGACTACAAACAGAACTAATGCCCGTGGGCACGCTTGAACAATCATTGGTTGAACGTATTGCCGTGACATTATGGCGGCAGAGGCGTTTGGTTAGGTCAGAAACAGCGCATATTAATTTAGCCAATTCTCCTAGCTCTATTGTTTCGGCTGTTAATTCCGAACTTAATCTAACTCATTCAGGCCAGGCAATAACAACGTATGACTTAACCGAATTTGATCAGGAGCATTACCAATGGTGTCAGGCCGTCATTAAGGAATTTAAAGAACTTGCCGAAGACAAGTTGTTCGATATGGAGTCTTTACAAAAAGAAGCGCCCTTAATGTACAAACAGTTGGCAGAAGAGGCTGAGCAAGACGAAGAATCCATTGAAGACTATCTTAAAAACTGGGACAGCCCGTTGGAGTTTTTTTATGATCAAATTAAATACTGCGAAGATGAAGTTAAAAAAGCCAAACAACGTCCTTTAGTATTGGAAATTGCCCAAACTGTCAGAAATAAAAAAGCGATTCTACAGGGCCAATTACGTGATGTGTTGGCTAAGTATCAAGTCATGCTTGATAACGAATTATATAAGGCGATTAAAGTCTTAAGAGAAACCCAAGCCTGGCGTCTGAATTCTTTAAATGGCTTTGTTTTGGAAAATGATAGTGATTCTGAAAAATAGCCTGAACTCAGTTTGTTAGTTTTTGCCAATAACATAAAGCAAAGCCAACCAGTTAATGTTAGTAAATGGCTTAGGTTGACCGTTCCAACCGATTAAACCATAATCCAACGCAATTAATACCCCTGAGAGTAAACACCTGCAAGCCTAGTCGGGTGAAGAAATCAGGGGTTTTTTATAAGACAGAGCACATGACCACACCAAAAAATAAGCAATCAAGCATCAATGTTCAAGGCACCGCAATCAGCGTACTTTCTCAAAGTGATGAAGACTATATTTGCATTACGGATATGGCCACTAAATTTGGCGATAGCGATCTTATTTACAATTGGATGCGTAATCGTAATACGTTGGAGTTTTTAGGGATTTGGGAACAATTACATAATCCGGATTTTAAAGGTCTCGAATTCGAAACCTTTAAAAAAGAGGCTGGGTTAAACAGTTTCAGCCTAACACCAAAAAAATGGATAGCAGCAACTAAAGCAATCGGGCTTCAATCCAAAGCCGGGCGTTATGGTGGCGGTACTTATGCCCATAAAGATATTGCATTCGAATTTGGCTCTTGGCTTAGCCCAGAATTCAAGCTCTATCTAATCAAAGAATTTCAACGCCTTAAAGAAAGCGAAAATCAGCGACTTTCCTTGGAATGGAATCTTAACCGTACCCTATCCAAGCTGAATTACGCTATTCATACCGATGCCATTAAAGAACATATCATCCCGAACCTGATTACAGCCGATCAGGAAAAATATGTGTACGCCAATGAGGCGGACTTACTCAATGCCGCGTTATTTGGTAAAACCGCTAAACAATGGCGCGATGAAAACCCGGACAATAAAGGCAATATGCGCGAAGAAGCCAACATAGAGCAATTGCTGGTGTTAGCTAATATTGAAAGCATGAATGCCGAATTTATCCGCATGGGGCTTTCTCAGAAGGAGCGCTTAAAAAAGCTCAATGCCATTGCGATTAGTCAGCTTCAAACACTTGTCGGCAATGCCAGCATTAAAAAATTAATGTGAGAATACCTTGTTGTACTGATGGATTTCATCAAAAGGCTTTATAAACCAGCTAGTTAATATTACAAAACCTGCTGCACAGCATATCCAGCGGATTACTTTTTTAAGGAAGAATATGTCGCTTTCCGAACAAGAAAAACAACGCCTGATTCAATTGATTGAGCAAGGCAAGCCCTTACCCGTCCATTACAAAAACCAGCTGTTTGCCGACGATGCCGATTATGTCGAACGCACTGCGGTATATGAACTGCAATACAAAGGCAAAAAATCCGAGCCGGATATTTTAAGCCGCACACCCGCCGCGCCGTTGCAGGAAATGCGCAGTTTCAATAGCGATAATTCATTCGAAGATGACTGGCGCAATTTGCTGATTTTTGGCGACAATCTGTTAGCCTTAAAGTCAATTTATAACGATCAGCGCGGTGCGAACCGTTACGGCACTAAAAATAAGATCAAGCTGGTTTATATTGATCCGCCGTTCGCCACCAAGCAGGACTTTATGAAAGACCGCGAGAAAGCTTACCGAGATAAAGTCATGGGCGCACAGTTTATTGAATTTATCCGTGAGCGGCTGGTGTTGTTACGGGAGATTCTTGCCGATGATGGTTCGATTTATGTGCATTTGGACTGGAAGAAAGGCCACTATATTAAGGCGGTTATGGATGAAGTGTTTGGCGAATTTAATTTCAAGAATGAAATTATTTGGAAACGCACCTCAGCACACAGTGACTCTAAGACTTATGCCAACGTGCATGATTTAATTCTATATTACTCCCGTTCAGAACAGACAAAATTGAAACCTCAATATTCTCAATATTCCGAAGAGCATCTAACAACGCGATATAAGCATGTTGACCCAGATGGAAAAAGGTTTACCGATGGCGATTTAGTCGGAGCAGGTTTAAAAGGTGGTGGTTATGAATATGAATGGAAAGGGGTGGTAAAAATTTGGCGTTGCCCTCAAACAACGATGCAGCGTTACGAAGCAGAAGACCGTTTGTACTATACAAAAAACGGTGTGGCTAGAATAAAAAGATATTTAGATGAAGTCCAAGGTGTTTCACCTACCGATTTGTGGCTAGACATTTACCCCGTCAATTCTCAAGCGGCTGAACGGGTGGATTACCCAACACAAAAACCAGAGCAATTTTTAAATCGCGTCATTACTTCCAGTTCCTCAGAAAACGACATCATCCTCGATGCTTTCGCCGGTTCCGGCACTACCCTAGCCACGGCTGAAAAGCTCAACCGCCGCTGGATAGGCATGGATTGCGGCAAGCTTGCCATTTACACGATCCAAAAACGTCTGCTGAATTTGACCAGTAATGTTGGTTCAACTGCAAAAGATGAGCGCCGAGAATATGAACGTGTCAGCGATTTTGTTGAACATTCGAAGTCCGGTAGTCGCGGCTTGCTGATGGCTTACGACAATGCGCGGCGCGGCGATTTGCTGATCACCGATGCCTTGTTGGAAGACCTCGCCGAATTCACCACTAAGCACTTGAGCGGCAACAAAGCCGAGTTTTTTTCGCTGGTGTGTCCAGAAGACAAATTGCAGTTGTCCCGCTTGGACTTAATTGAAGACACCGACGGCTTAAAAGCGGGTGAAAAAGCTGTGACAGTGGGTCGTATCACTTTCCTGATTTCTTTCGTTGAACCGAAAACCCCGACACCCAAGTCCAAGCCGCTTAAAGCCAAAGAGTTTGTGTTGCTGAATGCGGGCATTTACGACAAACAAAAGCTCTATGCCTTGCCTTGGGAAGATTACAAGCCATTTGTCATGCAGTTGTTTAGCTTGCGTGACGCGCCACACAAAATCAAAGCCTTTGATGCTGATGGCTATATCGGCGGTGATTCGGCGTTTGTTTGGGATTACCCGAATAACAAGGACATGGTGCTGGAAGAAAGTTTTGTCGATAGCCTGCACACGGTCACGGGCGGACAGGCCGGAGACCGCTTTTATATCATCGCGCCAATTGTTGCGATGAATTTTATGCAGGATGAAATCAAGCGCAGCAATACCCGTTACATTTTTCTGAAAGTGCCATTGTCAGTATTACAACGCTTACTTGAAAACAATAAGGCCGGTGCGTTATTGCAACCTTCATCTGTAGCAGATGTAAACGCGGTGATTGATGCTGTGGGTTTTGATTTTATTTCTCAACCGTTGGTGGAATGGTCGTGCTCAACAATGGTTGCCGAAAACCAAGATTTAGTTAATTTTGGTAGCCAAGAGCATGTCATCCAGCTGACACAATTCCGAGCCAATACTTTGGCGACCGACCCTGAAGATTTCCCGAATTTTGCCACGCTGTCGATGGTGCTAGTGGATTTGAACTATCAGGAAGACGTGTTTAAGTTATCGAAAGTCATTTGGGCTGAAGACTTGGTTAGCGAAGAGATAAAACGCCGAGAAGAAGCTCTAAAGGAAGCCATGGAAACAGAGGAATCAAAACTTTTTAAACAAAAAACTTCGGGCGGCTTTGAAGTTAGGGCATCAACTTGTGAAAAGCTGGATATTCGACTGCCCATTGATTCATGCGGCGAAACCGTAATGTTGATTCTGGTAGATAAATACGGTAACGAGAAAAAAATAACCATACAAGGAATTAACTAATGGCTGTCACTTATCGTAATGATGATTTTGTATTGCAGGTACGGGATGAAGAGGCAGCCGTCAGTAATATTATTAATAAATATGATGCATTTTTGGAGGCGTTAAGCGGAACACATTATGCATTTCAGACTGACGCCATCAAAACCGTATTGCGGTTTTTGCTGTCTAGCCATTATAAAAATACTGGGGATTTAGCCACCGAGAATTTTGACAGCAACACGAAGCTGCAAAGTTATTATGACGGCACGTTACATAATTATTTAACCAGTTTCGCCTTAGCAGATAAAAAATCTGTGAGTGTGGATTTGGCAACGGGCACAGGTAAGAGCTTTGCGATATATGGTTTGGCGCGAGTAATGTTAGCTGAAGGCTTGGTCGATAAAGTGCTGGTGTTATGCCCGACGCTGACTATTGAAGAAGGCTTGAAAGATAAATTTTTTCAGTTGAGTGCTGATCCAAACTTAACGTCCATTCTGCAAGAGTTAGACGCGGTTTATCTCAATCCTAGCATTAAAACTGCCAATGATCCGATTTTGGCGGGGGATATTTGTGTGGAAAATATTCATGCTGTGTATGACCGCACCGGATCTTCCATCCGAGACAGTTTCACGGGTAAGGGCGGCAGGACATTGGTACTAAATGATGAGGCGCATCATATTTTCAGTGGAGCGGATCAAGCAACCAAACGTTGGTTAGATTTTCTACAAACCCCTGACTATGGCTTTCATTTTATTGTTAACTTTTCTGGTACACCTTATGTAGGTGATAGTTATTTCTCAGATATTGTTTACCGCTATAGCTTGAAAATGGCGATAGAGGCGCGGGTGGTCAAGCAGGTTGATTATGCCTTGGAACGGTTAATCGGTATAAATTGTGGTTATGAAGAAACCTATCAAAACCATTTGCTGAACCGACAAGCTTATGGCGATAAATTGAAGCCAATCAGTATTATCGTCACGGAAAAAATCGCCTCTTGTGTTGAAGTCTGGCATGAGCTGGTTGATTTCATCGCTGCTAAAGAAAGCTTAACTCGTCAGCAAGCCGAAAAAAAGGTGATTTGGGTTGCGTCCGGCGTTCCTAGCGGCAATGACGGTGTTCGCGTAAAAAACCTGGTAGATAAAGCTGATAAAGTACGTCGTGATAATGTACTACTGTTAAAAACAGTTGATGACGCACAGAATCCGGTGGAATGGATTGTTTCGGTAAGTATGTTAACGGAAGGCTGGGATGTAAAAAACGTTTTTCAAATTGTCCCACATGAAAACAAGGCATTTAATTCCAAGCTGTTAATTTCCCAAGTGTTGGGGCGTGGTTTGCGAATGCCGTCAGGACTGGGCGGTAATGCAATGGTTAAAATTAATAATCATGAGCGGTGGACACAGCAAATTTCTGACTTGTACCGAGATGTTTTGGAAATTGAAAACCGGCTATCTTGGGGTTATGACGAAACACAGCAGGCTTTTGTATTTGATCTCTACAACATTGACTATCAAATTGTTCAGCAAACCGAAGAGGTCAAGTTAAAGCTAGCCAGTGAACCGGAAATCATTGATTATTCTCCTCAGTCGCGTCAATACGAAGAATCAACCACTTATCTCCGTTCGGGCAAGGTGACTACGTTGATTGATAATCGCGACCTTTTTACAATAGATGAAGCCGTCAAACGTATCAAGCTGTTTTTAAAAGATAAGGATGAAGAGTTATCTACTCGCTGGACGACGCAACGCATTACGGGCTTGATTCAAAATAATTTGGCGCGTACCCATCAAGAAACTGATTTTATTTCTCAAGCGAATCTTTTAAAAACCCAGTATTCCTTCGGGCCGATGTTTCGGGATTTGGGCAAGGTTTCAGCGCGTTATGAAATGAAGCCGAACAATTTGATCTTTGCCGATATGCGTAAGTTAAATCGGCAGTCTTTTTCTGAAGGCGCAATAAAAAATCAAACTCACATTTTTTATACTGAGAATAAAGAGCTTAATCTGGCCGATACTGAAAAACCCCTATGGAAGAACTTCATGGAGGTCAAGGAAATTGCCGCGAAATATGGCGCCGATCGTATTAAAGACGGAGAGGAATACTTACTTAGTAACTTACATCCTATTAGTGAATTAAATTTTAAATCATGTACTAATTTTATAGTTACTTCATCGGAGCCTGAAACAAAATTTGTTCAACATGTTTTTCAAAACATTAGCTTGTTTGATTCAGTATTAAAAAGCCCTGACAAAGGCTTTTATGCTTTCCCTTATTCTTACAAGCCTGAAACTACGGCTAAAACTCATACCAAGTCAGAAAACTTTAATCCTGATTTCTTTATTAAAGTTGCCGGTAAGCAAGAGGTGCTAGTTGTAGAAATTAAGGCAGATGGCGATGATTCAAATAAGAACAAAGCTAAACTACGTGAAGGAAAAAAACATTTTGTTGAATTGAATCGTAAGCTACAGGAAGTAGGCTGGCACTGGACGTATTATTTCTTCTTTCTAACCCCTGAAGATTATGCGCATTTTTTTAATGCCGTGAAGGATAAGCGTTACGAGAACTGGGACTCTAACCTGATGATTAGCTTAAAAGCTGGTTTGGCTGATGTAGCTGAAAAATAAGGGGGACTATGTCTGATAATGCAATATCACTAAGCCATTACAAGCTTTTTTGTGATGAAAGCTGCCATCTTGAACATGATAATTCTGATGTCATGGTGCTAGGGACAATTTGTTGCGCTGAAGGGAGTGTCGAGGCAATTAACCGCCAAATAAAAACCCTGCGCTACCAACATAATTACCAATCTGAATTGAAATGGACAAAGCTGCATTCTAAGCAGATTACTTTTTACAAAGCTTTAATTGATTTGTTTTTGGATACTGAAGCCTTACGCTTTAAAGCCACAGTGGTGCTTAACAAGAAGGCATTGAATCATGAGCAGTTTAATCAAGGTTCCCATAATAATTTCTATTACAAAATGTTTTATTACACAATTCGGGATTATTTGATTGCGGGAAATCATTACAAGATTTATCTGGATTATATGGATACGCAAGGCAGGGATAAAGCCAAGAAGTTAATGGAGGTTTTGCAGAATGGCACACCTGGCAACATTGATATAGCGGCTTATATTATTCGTTCCCACGAATCACAACTAATTCAGTTGTGTGATTTACTGATTGGGGCATTGTCATATATTAATCGTACTGATATTGCCCATGAAAGTAGGGTTAAAAACGAACTGGTCGATTATCTTAAAATTAAGCTATGCCACCGTTTGGATTTGGCTACCCCGCCTTGGGAGCAAAAGTTTAATATCTTCCGTTTCTCGCCTAGAGCGTCTTCATGTTGAGCGAACCTTTGCAATTGGGTAAAGTGGATGCCACTCAACTATTTGATTTTCTGTATGGCTTTTTTCACCGTGATTTTGTGGCGAATAAAACTTATTTGAATAAGGCGATTTATATTAACCCCAGAAGCAGCCGATTAGATGAAGGTAAGGAGCTGGATTTTTGGCATTTGACCACCCGTGAGAATAAACGGCAGGTGCGGCAAGGGAATCGCTGGGGTTGGATAAGTGAGGGGCGTTTTCCTGATTATGCCCGATCTGAGCGGATTGAGTGGGTTAAACAGATTTTGCTAAATCATGATCATTCGTCAATCAAGTTATTTTACCATCAGGAAAGTAACACTAAGCGGAATATTCGCCTTTATCTTTGGGCCTATCGGCATGATTTTGTGGTTATTTTGCAGAAGCTAGGGCGCAGTGATGCTTTTTTGGTGACCAGTTTCTATTTAGACGACAGTGGTAAACGCAGAGATTATGAAAAGCGGTATTGCAGTTACCAAGATAAGAACAATCTGGCAATTGCTGGTTGCGAATGGTTTTAATGGGGGTTGGTCGCCTATTATTAGGCCGGGCGAGACGGCCACCTCTTTCTACGCAATGGTAGGTGAGCGGTGCGAATATAAGCTTAATAACTGTACTATTCAAGTAATATTATATATCTAGTGCCGTCAATGGGAGCTTAGCTTATGTCACTTATTTCGTTTATTTCGTTTATTTCGTTTATGCTACCATTGCTACAAAATTATAATAATCGGAGTAAGCGAACATGACTGCATCTAACCTTGCACACCTGCCCACGCCACAAGAAGCGGAAGACGCTAAAATCACCAGTCGTGCATTATCAAAATATGCCAACAATGACCGGTTGCATCTAAAAATCGCCAGTAACAACAATGACTCTGACGATTTAATTCTGCCAGGCTATGCGATCAATTTGTTATTGGACATATTAACGGAAATGTCTAAAGGCAATGCCATCACAGTTATGCCGATTCATGCCGAGTTATCCACGCAAGAAACCGCAGAGCTTTTAAATGTAAGCCGCCCGCATTTGGTGGAGCTGTTGGAGCAAGGCAAAATACCGTTTAGAAAAGTAGGCACCCACCGGCGCGTTATGGCTAAAGATGTCTTCGATTATAAGCAACGCCTTGACGCAGACCGCCAACAAGCTTTAGATGAATTAGCCGCCCAAGCGCAAGAGCTGGGTATGGGTTATGAATAGTGGCGTAGTTTTCAGTTATTTATGATGCTTGTTGGGTGCAGTTTTGGGCATATTATTGAGAATTACGGAGCTTTCTCGCCGGTAGTAAGAAGTGATTTTGATTATCAAAATGAATCTTACCGCATGTTTGATAGAAAGGATTTAAGTACAATTATGATAACTGCGTCCTTGGGGTCTGCTATGACAAATGGCGCTGTAAGAGGTGCTACGTTTGGTGGATTAAATCCTGATGATGACCAAACGCGATACTCTAACGTAGCTTCTGCGTATTTAGCCAAAGACAGGCCAGATAAGTTATGCAAAATAATCGAAGGAAAGTTACTGGTAACTCCGCAGTGGGAATTTGTCTATCTTTGCAGCGACAAGCCCAAAATTTGACAAAAACAATGCCGATATATGATGCAGCACTATTTCAAATAATCATGGCCGGGTAACACCGGCTTTTTTTTGGGGCATTGGTGGTGCGAAGATTAACAAACCTTCAATACAGAGAATTAACCAATATCCTCAAATGAATAAATCAAACGGATTGAATTAAAAATAAGTCAGCTTCTTTTCAACCAACAAAATCAGATTGTTAGGCTTGATTAAGCTTTACCAGATAACAGGTTTTAACACGTTTTGAACGGGGTGTTGACGGGGCCGACCTAGCCTTGCAAGCTCAACCCATACAAACGTATTTTCGTGGCGTGACAGGCTTATTTAACGGTGATGTAACGGTGATATAGCGGCTAGGTTATACCCATGGTTAGTACAAGGGTGTTCGTGATGGTGTTCGCGCAATAACAACCATCTATCAACTATGCTTCAAGGCTTAAAAATAGCGAAGTAATAGCGAGATTTGATCCAAAACTGGATGACGACTTTTAACACTTTGCTAACAAGTGCTGCAAACAATTCCAGCAGCCAAGAAAAACACCCGAGGTTACCCCATGTTATTCGTGATCAGGTTTCTTCAATGAATGGCGATATTTTAACGACACTAGGGCAAGGTTACGGCAACGTAAAACAGCGATGTTTTAACGATACCAAGCCAAAACTAATTAGATGCGGCAACTTTGTTTCAGCCGGTTGTATTGCCCTAATTAACTAGATGCTAAACAAAACACTAAACAAAAAATCAGTTTGAAAACATCCGCACAAGTATTGAACTAGATCACTAAATCGCACTACTTTAGTGAAGAAACAATCACACCATGAATAAAGTGTCGGAATTTGTCGAACCTGAACAACAAGGTTGCAACGATGGTTACAGTTAAACAGTGTTTAATTGATTGGATGGTACGGCTTATTTGTGAAGTTATTCTTGATTGAATAATAAAAACTCAATCCATAACTACGGTAGGAACTACGGTAGGATTTTGATAGTTAACTCATTATTCATATAAAACAATGAGTTAATTCACTATATTGGCGGAGAGAGAGGGATTCGAACCCTCGATGGGAGTTAAAGCCCATACTCCCTTAGCAGGGGAGCGCCTTCAGCCTCTCGGCCATCCCTCCAAATTGGAATACTATTTTCGCTTAATTTTATTTTTTTTGCTAGATTTAAATTCGTTATTTAAATTTTATTGTATAAATAAAATTAATTTAGATATATAAATCTTAATATTTTATTCTTGAATATCGGATAATCCGGATTGTTCTTTTTTGATTCTTTCATATATTTCTTCTCTATGAACAGAAACGTCTTTTGGTGCATTAACACCTATGCGAACCTGATTCCCTTTGACACCAAGAACAGTGACGGTAACTTCATCACCGATCATTAAAGTCTCCCCCACCCTACGAGTCAATATAAGCATGGTAACTCCCTATTATTTATTAAACACCGGCCCACATTATAAGTCGGCACACAACTAAGATTGGCAATTATAACAGCTTTGTTTGATAAAAAAACTTATACGTTTGCTTCTTTATCCAAGTTAAATGCTGAATGTAGAACCCTGACCGCCAACTCTAAATATTTTTCATCAACAACGACGGATATTTTAATTTCCGATGTTGCAATCATTCTGATATTAATTCTTTCATCCGCCAGTGCCTTGAACATGGTACTGGCAATACCAGCGTGAGAGCGCATACCGACCCCGACAATAGAAACTTTTACGATACTGTCATCACCAGTTACTTTTCTAGCGCCTAATTCAGTACAAATATTTTCCAGTAAGGCCTTAGCTTTTTGATAATCGTTACGATGCACGGTAAATGTAAAATCTGTTGTTTTATCATCAGCAATATTCTGCACAATCATATCAACTTCGATATTAGCATCAGCAATAGGTCCCAAAATTTTGAAGGCAATGCCCGGCAAATCAGGTACACCAGTAATGGTCAACTTCGCTTCATCGCGATTAAAAGCTATTCCAGATATTAAAGCACTTTCCATTTGTGATTCCTCATAGGTAATGAGCGTGCCCTTACCTTCTGTAAATGATGACAAAACTCTCAAAGCAACATTGTATTTACCGGCAAACTCAACCGACCTGATTTGCAAAACTTTTGAGCCTAAGCTGGCCAGTTCCAACATTTCTTCAAAAGTAATTTTATCAAGCTTGCGTGCTTTCGGCTCAACTCGAGGATCAGTAGTGTAAACACCATCAACATCAGTGTAGATGTGACACTCGTCAGCCTTTAAGGCTGCAGCTAATGCGACTGCTGTGGTATCAGACCCGCCTCTGCCCAGAGTAGTAATATTGCCTAATTCGTCAACGCCTTGAAATCCAGCGACCACAACGACCTTGCCGGCATTGAGATCTGCATGCACTTTGGCGCTTTCAATGTCACGAATTCTGGCTTTGGTGAAGCTACTGTCGGTAAGAATTTTGACCTGAGAACCCGTATAGGAGCTAGCATCGCAGCCCAAGCTATGTAGTGCCATGCATAACAAAGCAATAGTGACCTGTTCGCCGGTAGATAGCAGCACATCCAATTCCCGATCGGTCGGTTGCGTCTGCATTTCTTTCGCCAAAGCCACCAATCGATTGGTTTCTCCGCTCATTGCTGAAACTACAACCACAATTTGATCACCCGCATCGTGGGCTTTTTTGACTTTCTCAGCGACTACTTTAATTCGTTCGACCGTACCGACCGAAGTGCCGCCAAATTTATAAACGTACAATGCCATGTTTTTTTAACCTTCTTTGGCCTTTATTAACCTAATTGTTCTTTTACCCAACCAGACACTTGCTCCAGTGCTGCAGAAAGCCCTGACGGATCATTACCACCAGCTTGTGCTAAATCAGGCCTGCCACCGCCTTTACCGCCGACTTTAGTGGCCACAAAGTTAACCAGATCACCTGCTTTAACTCGCCCCATCACATCTTTGGAAACACCGGCTGTCAAACTGACTTTGTCACCCTCAACTACAGCCAACACAACCGCAGAACTACCTAATTTATTCTTCAGCTGATCGACCAAGTCGCGCAACGATTTGCTGTCAACATCATCCAGCTTAACAGCCAATACTTTTATGCCATCGACATCAACAGCTTTGCCAACCAGTTCGCCACCCGCTGCACTTGCCAATTTTGCTTGTAAACGTTCCAGTTGTTTTTCAAGTAATTTGTTTTTTTCTAACAGTTGTTCAACTTTTTCCGGTGCGTTATCTGGAGAACTTTTCACCAAGCCAGCGATACTAGCGAGAGCCTTATCGCGGCTTTCCAACCACTCGATACAAGCACCACCGGTCACTGCTTCAATCCGGCGAACGCCAGCGGCCACCCCCGTTTCGCTAATTATTTTAAAGCTACCGATGTCACCAGCCCGAGCAACATGTGTGCCCCCGCAAAGCTCAGTAGAGAATTCGCCGATTTTCAAGACTCTAACTTCATCACCGTATTTTTCGCCGAATAGCGCCATTGCCCCGGCTTTGACAGCGTCTTCTTTGGCCATGACTTGTGCTGCCACCGGATTATTTAACCGAATTTGTTCATTGACCACGCGTTCTATCGTCGCAATTTCCGAAGCGGTTACCGGTTCGAAGTGCGCAAAGTCAAAACGCAAGCGTTCAGGATTCACTAATGAACCCTTTTGAGTGACATGCTCGCCCAATAGCTGTCTTAAAGCCGCATGCAACAGATGGGTTGCGGAATGGTTTAACTCGGTGGCCTTTCTGTCTTCAGCATTGACATGCGCGACAACAGATTGATCTGGATGCAAGCTGCCTGAAACCAATTTACCTTTGTGCAAAAACAGATTGCCGCCCTGTTTTTGGGTATCTGATACTTTAAATACCGCCCCATCAGCTTCGATAGTACCGTTATCACCCGCCTGGCCGCCCGATTCACCATAGAAGGGGGTTTTGTCCAGAACGACAATACCTTCATCACCATCTTCCAAGCTATCGACCGGCTGGCCTTTTTTAAATAAGCTCACAATCTTGGCTTGATCTTGCAAATGCTCGTAACCGGTAAATTCGGTTTGGCTGTCCAGCTTTATATCTTGATCATAATCAGCACCAAAACTGCTGGCTGAACGTGCCCGTTCACGCTGTGCGGACATGGCAGTTTCAAAGCCCGCATGATCGACGGTTAAATGATTTTCCCGCGCCACATCGGCTGTTAAATCGACAGGAAAGCCGTAAGTGTCATACAGCTGAAAAACGACTTCCCCAGGAATGACCGAGCTATCCAGCTTGGCTATGCAAGCTTCCAGAATCTTCATGCCCTGCTCTAAGGTTTCAGCAAAACGCTCTTCTTCTTTTTTCAACACGCGTTCAACTTGAGCTTGAGCTTGTTTTAGCTCGGGGTAGGCTTCACCCATTTCCTGAGCAAGCGGTTCAACCAGCTTGTAGAAGAAAGTTTCACGAATACCTAATTGATAACCGTGACGAATTGCCCGGCGAATAATGCGGCGCACGACATAGCCGCGACCTTCGTTAGAAGGCAAGACACCATCGGCAATCAGGAAAGCGCAGGAACGAATATGATCGGCAATCACGCGTAAGGAGCTTAGCGTTGTATCGTCGGTACCAGCTAAGGCAGCTGCAGCCTTAAGCAGTTTTTGGAATAAATCAATTTCATAATTGCTGTGAACACCCTGCAACACAGCAGAGATACGCTCCAGGCCCATACCGGTATCCACAGAAGGTTTGGGCAATGGCGTTAACGTACCGTCAGCGGAACGGTCGTATTGCATGAACACTAAGTTCCAGATTTCAATGTAACGATCACCATCTTCTTCGGGTGAGCCCGGAGGCCCGCCTGCTATATCAGAACCGTGGTCATAAAAGATTTCAGTACACGGTCCGCAAGGTCCGACATCGCCCATGGACCAGAAATTATCTTTGGCGCCGATTCTGGAAAACCGGTTTTTGTCAGCCCCAACATCTTCCAACCAAATTTTTTCGGCCTCCGAATCTTCTTCAAAAACGGTAATCCATAATTTTTCGGCAGGAATTCCCAACTCTTTGGTTAAAAATTCCCAAGCAAAATGAATAGCTTCTTTTTTGAAATAGTTGCCAAAACTGAAGTTACCCAGCATTTCAAAAAAGGTGTGATGCCTTGCGGTATAGCCGACATTTTCCAGATCATTGTGTTTGCCGCCCGCTCTGACACAACGCTGGCTGGTGACAGCCTTGTTATAATCGCGATGTTCCCTGCCTAAAAATACATCCTTAAACTGCACCATACCGGCATTGGTAAACAGCAGTGTTGGATCGTCGCCAGGTATCAATGAGCTTGAGGGTTGTATGGAATGGCCGCGCTCGCAAAAAAACTCCAAAAATGCGGCGCGCAGCTGAGCGCTGGTCATGTTCTTCATAGTGTTTAGTGATTTTTTAAAACAATGTTATAAAATTTAATCTGCAGCTGATCAAATAAGGCATTAATCATTTCGAAGGAAAAGCCACGCTGTACCAGGAATCGGCTACGTTTTGCCCATTCGCTGCGACTTAACAATCTATCTTGCTGATATTTTTTGTCATAAACCTGCTCAATCAAACCCATCCAGCTGCCGGCAACGGTTTGAACAATTTGATCGAGAGTGTTTATTTCAACGCCATTTTGTTTCAGTTCATAAGCTA
>Ga0208626_1000243_pt1 | contig 20380 bp, 8 predicted proteins | sample LakWasMet10_HOW4_2_FD_183860 | JGI IMG/M metagenome (GOLD analysis project Ga0208626, IMG submission 183860) | Freshwater sediment methanotrophic microbial communities from Lake Washington under simulated oxygen tension - Sediment Metagenome... | ecosystem: Environmental > Aquatic > Freshwater >... | reverse complement strand
CCCAAATCAGGCCAATTTCACTTAACGAATCGAGCAGCTCAACTTGATAATGCAGCGGCGTGTCATCGTCCTTTAAAAACCGCAGATCGCGACCATTCTCAGCCAGCTCGGCAAAGTAACCGAAATTGCCGGCATGCAGACGCACCAACACCGGCACATCGCTGAGGGTTTCCTGGATGTCAGCCCCCGTGGCTGCCGCATCAATGCTGACTTGTCGACGCGAGTTCCAGTCGTCGTTCCACCAAGCAAGTGCCAAAACTGGAAACAAGAGCCCAAATAGACCCATTAACAAATATCGTTTATTCATTGTTTGGTTTTTAAAATTTCAGGAAAAAGATGCTTTTATTTAGTGAGGTGCATCATCAGCAATCGCCAAGTATCGACTGCCGGGAGTAAACCTACTAAATTACTCATCTAAATTTATTAGCACTTATCATGCCCAAATAAATTTATAATTAATTCAATAAGTTAATATTTCTCTCTGCTTGAATAGTGCTGATATATCAACAATAGTTGCTGGTTAGCTGTTGATATTCCAGCAGTCTGCTTTGCTGCTAGAGCAGCACCTTTTGCTATTTAGCTGTTGCTAGGCATACAAAAACACACGTTATGTAGACTTATCGATAACTGCCACTGCAATCAAAAATGACAGCTATAACAGCTAATACAGGTGCTAAATAATAAATAACCCGTTGATTACCAATCAATTTACTAGCCATAACTGCCGTTAGATTCGTTGCGAATTTTGAACATCCTAATTCTTGGCCTAACCCTTGCATGTTAATAATTGCTATTTTGCTTTTTATAGGTTTAATGCCATGGAATCACCAATAAAACCCCTAGTATTCGTTTCGATAGCTTTAATTTCGTATGGTGCTGAAGCCTCATTGCTCAAGGACACAGAAGCCCAGCAACAAAACAAACCCCTAGTTATTGCTCAAATTGACAGCCTTAACGATGTAAAAACCTCAATCACATGCATTGGTAAAAACTGCCAAATCAATGCCATAACGACTTTGTCTTACAATCCGGAAAGCAAGCGATATACAACTTACATCGCTGCTAATAACGATCATTTAGTCAGTAAAACTCAAACATCTGTAACTGCATTAAAAGATGGGATAGTTGTAACTGCAAAACTTGTCAGGGATTGGGGATTTAATGCCCTTAGACGAGAAGCTAATAGCTACCAGCAAAAACTCAGTCAAGGCACAGAGAAAATGTTATTTGTGATCAGCAGTCACATTCCTTTGTCGACTGTCATCTGGGTATTTTTAGGCGGGTTATTTGGACTGTTAGCAACTCAGCGACGTAGGGAGTTGGGATAGCTAAATATTGGTAATTGTTGCCGCCATGTTTGAGGCATAGCGGCAACAATAGGAAAGATTAAAATCATACCGCCCTTCTAAACGTAACTGAAGGGCATGACCACTTATGGGAACCTCTAAAAATTGCACTTCGACAAGCTCAGTACCCATAGGGCATAAATGCGAACAGTTATCTTATTAAATCAATTACTTATCCGTTCGTGCTCGACTGCATGGATGCAGGAGGTAGAGCAATGCAGGAGCAGTTGCCGAGAGCCTGTCGAAGCCTGTCCTGAGCATAGCCGAAGGGCATGAATGGATAATTTTTAGAGGTTCCCTTATCTTAAACACCGCCTCCGCAACCGGCCTTGGCGTCTTTAACATCGCCGACACTGCAATCACCAAAACCGACCACATCAGCACTTAAGATACTCACTGTCGTTTTCTTATCTTTTTCATCCTTGCCGTCATTATTGTCGTCATCTTTATCATTGGATTGCGTCGCTGTTTTGGCGGCACTGGCTGCAGCACTGTCAGCGCCGGCAACGGTGACCGGCGCAGATACTGTTACCGGCACGCCTGTAGTAGCACCGGAGGACTGAATGTTGGATGCCCCAATAACTGCAGTGGCAGCAATGGTGATATTGCCGCCACTGATGCCCGCTTCACCTGCATCAACAACACCTTCGGGCGCAGCCAAGGTTACATCACCGCCACCGATAGCCTGAATACCACTACCGGAAAAAATTGGCGGAAACACCGTCTTGATATTGCCGTTAGCATCAATGGTAGTCACTGGCTTAGGTGCGGAAATTGCTGATTTGGCGCCTTTACCGGCATCAATATCACCTTTGGAAGACCAGGCTGCAATATCTCCGCCACCCATGGTAAATATTCTGGACTGGTTAACGTTTATATTGCCCTCAGCCAGAATATTTAGATCGCCCTGCTGCTGAACAACAATTCCAAGCTGACCGGCTTCTTTACTGACACCGCCTTGCTTTCCCGCTAAACCGACATCGACTTTGCCGCCAGGCACCGCCAAGTTGAGGTCGCCTCCGGCTAACGTTTTGATCTGACTAAACACCAAGCTCAAGTCGCCTGCGTAGTTATCACCAGGAAACAATGCTTGAATGGCATCGAATCCGCGCTTGTATAAGGCAGTTCGCTGACTTTCTGGTGCCGCGGCTGCAGCGGCTGCAGATTGTTTAATTTCCTGGAACAACACCGTCAGCAAGGTCGACAAATGCTGACGCTGCTCGTCTTCACTCAAATTTGCCAAGCCTTGCAGTTGAGTGCTGTAAACCGTCTGGTACTTGTTGATAAAACCGGCATAATCAACCTTGTCTGACAATCCAGCCAGCACGCTAATGCTTGCGCCATTATTAGCCAGCGCTTGATTAAATAAGTTACCAATCGTTTGAATTCCATCCGATCCGCCAAGACTAATATCGCCGCCAGCCAACACTTGTAACTGCCCAGGTCCGCCCAATTTAAAATATTGGTCATCCGAGGTCGCGGTAATAATCTTGCCATTGGCATCGCGGTCAGTAGCAAAGTTAATATTGCCACCGGCTTTGATTAAGGTCACATCGTTAGCTGCTAAGTTTTGCGCCAATATGTTCAGGTTTGAAATATCTTTACCGGCGATAAACGATGACGCCTGCGGCAAGTAAAAAGTAGCTAGCAGGTTAGTAGGAAATGCAATATTGCCATTCTTGGCCTGTATCAATGGTAAGGTTTGATCACCTTGATGCACAGGTGTCGTTGCATGCAGCTGGAACTGTAACGATGCCGGATTGAGCAGCTCTCTAGCCAGATATTTTGAGGCTGCTATGCTGCCTTCCACTTCAGCCGCCGGTTTTGCTGCCGTTGGCAATCTAGCAGGATCAGCGTCAGACATATTGACATATAGCTGGTTATTACCAGCTGTTGTATCGGTACCAATATTGCCATTTGCCAGCAGCGATAAATCTCCATTGAAAGAGGGAAATAAGGTCATGGAATTATTAATTCTTATATCACCGGATAATGCTGCAGCTTGCAGAGTTGCTGGATAAACCAGATATTCGAATTTACCTTGCGCGGAATTGGCTATGCTTTTTAACGTTTTAATAGCGTCAAAATCATTATCTAACACCACATTGCCGGACGTTGATATTAGATTTACGCCACTATCCAAGCCATAACTAAAGAAGCGGACATCAAACTGAGAACCTTTATCCGGCAGAACAGACTGTTCTGTCATGGTTGGATTCATTGCCGTCGCTAGATATAAATCCTTACGTGCTTGAACATTAAACGTTGCATCGCCAACATCAAGGATGACGCCTACCTTGGAGTTTGAGTTAGGTATATTGCCTTTGGCGATGCTGCCGCCGACCACTAAGGTACCTGTTCCTAAGCCGACATAATACTCACCACCAATAATGTCGTTACCTGCGAGCACCTGCAAATCGCCGCCGCCGTTGACAACGGCGCCATTGGCACTCCAACTACTGTTAACAACATCATTCATGACACCGAAAGGTTTACCGGTCGTGGGTAACATCACCGACAGATCATGTACATTGCCACCGGCCTGAATGTTGACATTGCCACCGCCCAGAGCCCCAACGTTCTGGTTGAAATAGCGAATGTGAGAGCTATTGCCGTTGGCGTCCAGTGTTAAGCCCCCTTGCCCTACATCGCCACTGACATCGATACCCCAAGCGGTTGGTCTATTATCGGTTCTACCGTCATTCCAAAAACCGCCGCGCACCAGCCAATCGCTAATTTGTTGACCGGTTTGCACACCCTGGATATTTCCTGCCGCAGTCAGATTAATATTGCCGCCTTGAGTTGGATATTCAGCATATAAATAATCTAAGCCCACTCGCATCTCATCGAAATAGCCATAGCGCAACAAGGCATTGAGCTGTGTACTTCCCAATCTGCCAAGATATTGCTCATCTGATTCTCCATTTAAACGAGTCGGCGCACCTGGTATGACGCCTGCCAGCAGTTGGCCGCGCGTGTAAATAGCCGGAGTTCCCATAGTGTAAACCGCCGCCGCAGCTTGAGAATTACTGGTGTCTTTTAGAAAACGTATATCTCCGCCCGCGGCTATTTCAATATCCCCGGTTCCTGTTCTTACCATCACTTGAGATTGATCAACAACAGATGAATGTGCCAGTTCGACGTTATTCCCCGCATTAAAACTGTAGCTCCATGAACGACCAGGCTGAATCAGGTCGTTGTGTAGATAAATTAATTCACCAGACTCATCGGTGATGTCTTGCCCTGGAATCGGGGCATTGGCAAAGGCATCAGTCAAACTTGCATTGATTTTTAAATTACCAACAGCGGTAAGTGTCAGAAAACCAGGTAAAGATTTGTTGCCTGCCGCATCGGCATACCGCCAGGTTGAATCCCAGGATGCGTTTGCAAATGACCAACTGCCATCCATAAAGTCCCAGCGCTCATTTAGCGCTAAATCACCGTCGCTACGCACTTCAATGCCCGGCAATATTTCAATCTCCGCGCCGGAGTTATTGGTCAATACCGGCCTGGCATCCATAAAATTTTGCGTATCGTTTTTCCAGGCGCTGATATTGGCAGCGTCAATTGCCGTTTGATTGTCGTAAACACGTGTTAATTCCAGTGCAGTTCGTAACGGATTTGCGCCCTGTACGGTAGTGTTAATTGCAGTAAACGCGCTGTCATTAGTGTTATCACGCCCGGTGCGCAGATGCAGCGCGCCGCCGGAGCCGCTCGCACCACCGGCAACATTGATCAAGCCCCCGTTGGCGGCTAAGTTCAACAGGCCATTGCCGGTGTCATCTCGATGCACAGTATCCAAGGTGACTTTGCCGCCATCATTACCAGCCGCGGTAGCATTAGCGTAAATTTTGCCGGTCGAGCCAAGAGCAATACCGTTTCTGCCGTAAATAGAAACTTCACCGGCTTTTGCGCCGGATGCATCAATTTGGCCATCAATCGTTACCGCACCTTGGTCTGCTATCAATTCGAATTCATGCGCTTTAACATTATCGGCTGCAGCAATGGTGACATCGCCGTTGCGCTGTTGCAGTGTCAGTTGTTCAGTAAAACCAGCTGTAGCAAGTTTATTGTTCAACGCGGAGAAACCGCCAGCACCAAAGTTATTCACATCAAGCAGAAAGCGGCCTTGACGAAGATCGGCCGCCGTTGCGGTAACGCCTTTAGCATCGATAGTGCCGTTCCAATTAAATTGGCCGTTGCTCGCTTTAACTGCCAACGAACCGGCATCACTTACTTGCTGGGTTGCGCCAGCGGCATTGGTCGCAATCTTGGCACCCGCCAGATTGATTGCCGCTCCGACATCCTGATTAACATTGCCTTGCGACGCCGTCAGCGACAAACTACCTGCTGCCGATGCTTTATAAGTATTGGCAAAAGTCACCACACGGCCAGACAAGTCAATATTGCTACCGTTAGTTAGATTCAGATCGCCAGTCAGCGCTGTTAACTCAAGAATGCCTGAAGGTAAATCAAATCGAGCGTTACTGCTGATGCTATCGCCAGTAACCGACCAACGCACACCCAGGCCAATATTGCGATTGGCGGGAATGCCTGCGGGGGAAGTCAAAGAAACGTTATGGCCGGTAGCGTCAATGCTGGTGGTTGCGCCATTACCGCCGCTGAAATAGCCGGCGTTTAAAGCTATATCGCCGCCAATCTTTAAGCTACCAGGCGCGGCAATCGAACTGTTGCCGGTAAGCGGATCGATAATCTGTCCTACGCCATTGATGCCTTCTGATGCGTTAAAGCTGACATTATTAAAGCCATTAATAGCGTACTGCCCGCTTCCCAGTTGAATTTCACGAGCGTTAAATACCAATGCGCCAGTGCCGGTTCCTGATCTTTCGGCAGTTGCGCCTTGATTAGATAGCTTGATCAGATCACCAGAAATAAACGATGTCTCACCCGCGTTATTGAAGCCGTTAATAGCCGCTGCCGAAATCGATACTTGTTTACTGTTTAAATTTACTGAGCCGTAAATATCAAAGTCGTGGGTACTATTTAAGCGTAAATCATCGAGATTAAAGTTGGTGTTGGCTAGCACTAGCCCCGGAGTATTTGCAGGGGCATTACCCACACTGATTCGACTGGAATTTAACGCCAGCGAGCCGCCCTGCATATCGATAACGCCGTCAAATACGGTGTTTTTGCTGGAATCTAACAGCGTCGAACCATCAGCTTTAATGCGCGCACCCGACTCCACAGTCAAAATACCGCCATTGCCGGTGATAGTCTTATCTCGCACCACATCAACCTGTCCGCCAGAAGATACCCGTAATAAGGCGCTATCGCTGCCGCCGTTTTTATTATCAACCAGCAAGGTTCCACCCGCAGTATTCGATTTGCCGTTGCTTTCTACTACGGCACCGCTGGCTAGTGTTACCTGGTTAATACCGGCAAGAAGAATTTCCTGACCTTTTAAACCAACATTGCCGTCAACTTTGACGCTATCGGTAGATACTGTGATTCGCTGTCCTTTTGCATCTTTAGTACGTTTACCGCCCAATAGCAGGCTGGGGGCATTGAGCTGGTTAAGATCATCAACCAACAACCCAACGGTGCCAGTCGCGACGCCGGCTAAATCCTCGCGTCGACCCAGTATTCTCAAATTGTCGGCGCTAATATCAACCTCGCCACCAAACCCTTGGCCCGCTGGATTAGCGATCAGCTTGGCTGTCAGTGCCAAACTTGTTTTAGCATTAATTGCCAAACTACCTGCGTCCTGAGGCAATTGCGGCTGGACAGTACCTTCGTTAATGGCTTGCTTGCTAAAAAAATCGTTAGCCGTGTAATTGGTGTATTCGGAGCGGCTACGGGCGATAGTGCCGAGTTCGACAGCAAAACCTTGGCTGCGCGCATTCTGAATGCCGGTACCGGCGACGCCAAAACGGCCTGCAACAATCGCTGTTCCGGCTAAATCAGTAGTCGTTTGGTACTGATCCTGAGTGCCTGCTTTAGGTGTTATCAAATAAGCGCCAGGCAACAATGCGTAATGAGCTGGTAACAAGGTATACCAGCCAGCTGCCAAGCCGCCTCCGGCATTTAAGAACACACTATTGCCAATCGCTAAGCCCGAAGAAGGCGATTCCAGCGGATCATAAGGTGCAAGTAAATTACTGAAACCAGGCAACACGGCAAAATTTTGCCTGTAACCCGGCGCTGTCGGATCCAGTACATCGTTGCTGCCACCGGAACCGGTGATAAATTCGTAGGCATAAAGATCACCGCCACCGGACAGATCAATCGTTGCACCGGCTTGTAGATCAACATCTTTGCCGGTCAATTCCAGACGTTTTTCCGGTGGAGTATTGATAACAATATTGCTATTTCCGACGTTATCAAGCGGATACAACCAGGTTGTGCCACCGGAACCACGGCCAAACGGCACCGTTAAACCCGCACCGGATACTGAGGTTACGCTGCCCGAAGTCAGTTGTAAGTTTTTACTGGCATTGAGGAAAAGCGCGCCAAACGGCACTTTAACGGTACCTTGTTGATAGATGTTTGGGGCATTGACAGTCAACTTTCCGCCCGCGGAATAAATGGGCGACGCAGCGTTGCCACTATTTAAAAATGTCACTGATTCGTTGCCTGAGCCGTTCACATTAATGGTGTAATCGGTCAGTGTCGCCGGATAAAGCTGATTAGCCTTAATCGTTAGGTCACCATTTAGATTCAATACCCCACGGAAAGTTTTGGCAGTGGAATTTAAAATTCCTCGTAAACGCAAATCGCCGGCACTATTCAAATTAACTTTGTTAAAACCGTTAAAGCCCAGGCCGCCCAACAACTCAATGGCTTGCGCATTTACATCCAGTTGCCCTGTGCCGCCGGTGGCTGTTGGTGCGATATTGGCGTTGGTTTGTGTTTGCGTTGAACCTAACGCGGCATAAGCAGTATTGAGCGTGACGTGCCCGTTGTTAGTTTGCAAACTTGGAGAATCAATAACAATTTGTCGTCCGGCATTCAGTTGGACATCGCCTTTAAATACGACGCCACTGGTGTATTGACCATTGACGGTTACCACGTCGGTATTGAGCAATAGCGAATCAAAACCCGCGGCATTGATGCGTGAACTTTTCAGTAATGCCCGGCCGCTGAAACTGTTTGCATCGATATTACCGCCTTGCGGCAAAGCATCGGGCACCACATTGCTATTATCAGTCGATACTTCAATTCGATAAGGCTGTGACACATTAATGTCGTCAGGAAATTTAGTGGTATTGGTTAACAGATAATCCGGCTTGTCGCGCAAATTACGATCAAGAGTTGCTGAAAAAGTACCCCCTGCTGCACCTATGCCACCGGCTTTGGCATTAAAACCACCATCAGCTAATATGCCTTCACCGGCTGTAAAATTGATGCTGCCGGCATCGGAAGCGATGTCGCGCACTACTCGCTGCAAGCCCTTGCCGGCTATTCCAGATTCAAGAAAATCCAGTTTTTCTGTGGTGCCGGACACATCGATTAATGACCCTGCGCGAGTGACGATGTAACCACGCTTAGCGGTTAAATCGACAGCGCCGCCTGACAACACATCACCGATTTTTAAACCGTTAGTGCTAAATTGCTTGTCAAAAACACCCTGCGCCAATAACTTACTTTCCGCACCCAGCCAGATACCCTGAGAAGGTAAAAACCCGGTAACAGCTTGTGGTGTATTGATTTTTAAGGTTATTTTACCAGCCGGAGTTTTGATGGTGCCGTCGACAATAATTGACGTATCGGAATTAAGCTCAACCTTACCCAGCGTATCGGTTTGTATGAGCGCACCTTTACCGACTCTTAACACTTCCTGAGTGTTTAGGCCGGACAAATCAGCGAATGTGAGTTTTAAATTGACCGGGTTTCGTAAATAATCCGGCAATGAAACCGCCTTACTGACTGCCAGCAAGCTTCCGCCACTGGTAGTTGTCGCATTGGCAGTGAGTTGACGGTTGAGTTGTAAGGGTTGGAGTGTAACGTTGTCGGCTACCTTTAAGCCGTAATAATTGGACGTAATGTCATAGCTGGAAAAGCCACCGCGCTGGAAAAAATCCGCAGACAACACTAACGGTTGCAACGTTGAACCCGCATGAGTCGGAGCGGCGCTCACTGGTCCGATAACAACTTCATTGGCACTTAACGCCAGGGTGCCACCTTGCTGTAAACCCCAGGCCTGTAAGTCTCCATTTAGCAAAAGACTGCCGGGTTTTACCTGTGGGTCATGACTTTCTGCAGCCAGTGTTATTGAACCGCCATCTCCAGCCGTCACTTTAGCGTTGCTTTGTTTCCAGGCTCCACCGTTAGCATATATCCGGCTACCTTGAGCCAGAATCAAATCTCTCTGCTCGGCTGCCAGATTGACAGTGCCGCCTTTGATATTTACCGGGGCTAAACCTCGACCTTGACGCACGTCCAATAAATCATTAACCCATAAGCCGCTGACATCAATCAACGCCGATGCACCCAAGGTAGTGCCGCTAGGCTGCAAAATGTTCTGAAGTCTAATAGGCTGTAAATCGACAGTGCCGGAAGGCGTAACGATGGCGCCTTGTATATCAAAGTTTTGTGCCGACAGACTCAATCGACCTAAGGCAGGCAAATTCAACACGGTATCTTTTGTTATCGCCACCGAGCCGCTGGTCTTAATATTGACATTGCCAACTCTGGAGTTTCTTAACATTCCGGTATTGATGGACAATGCAACAGGTGGTTGTCCGGGGGCACCGCCATTTCTTCTGGCCAGTTTATCGTCGACAGTTAATATTTTTGCCGCTGCGTTTTGATCAAAAACAACATCTTGCTTGCTGTAAACCTCAAGATTACTCAAATCAATGTTTAATGAACTACCGGCAGCTCTATGTTCCGGTAAACGCTGCAACGCTCCGGCAATGGTTTGTCCCTGTAATTGGCCATCCAACACGGCCTCATACGCTGTGATGTTTAAATCTCCGCCTGCTTTGCCTTCCACATAGCCGGGATCATAATGCGTTTGGGTGATGACTTTATCGTATTTTCGGTTGGGATCGGCCGTGGCAATATCGTATACCTGACCATTAGCGCCCAATTTAGTGTTGTTAACCGTTCCGGCCTTATAAGCCACCGAACCGCCGGAAAAATCCAAGGAACTGCCGGCTTTAGCAATCACGTCGCCACTGGAGTTAAGATTAATGCTGCCGCCTTCGGTACTGCGCTCATCAATGTTGCGAGCGATTCTGTCCACCGCACCTTTAACATCGGCAATGGGAATGACGGCGCTTGTTAGCTTGCCATCAACATAAGTTAGATCGGCATCACGAATATCAACAGCAACAGTTTTGCCGTACAGCACGCCGTCTTTTTGCAACGGTGAATCGCGCAATTCGTTTTTACGTAGCTCGACGTTCAAGATGTTTCGATCAACTGCCAGCTGCACATTTTTAACGCCCGACACATCTACCTTACTGCCTTCTTCAAGGTAAATACGTGCGTCGTGTTTACCTGGCACATCATCTACCGCATTAATAGTGACATCGCCCGCATGGGCTTGCACTGTCGACTGATTACCTAAAACAATTTTATGCCCGCTGATTTCTATCTTGGAACGTTTTTGTGCTTGCGCATCAATTGCCGTGGCCGACTTATCGCTATCGAGATCAACGCTAGTCAAGCTGCCTGCCGTTAAGTTGACGGTTGCACGAGTACCATCGGCGCGCAGGGTGTTTTTGTATTTTAAGCTGCCGCCGGTTTGTGCCGGATTTTGAATGCCTTCTCGAGCCAATAATCGCACTGAGCCATTAAGCTGTACCGAAGTTGTTGCGGAGGCAATGCCTTTTTGGTTCACCGCAAAACCGATCAAGCTAGCGTTACCGCGTTCGGCCAATACTTTACCGACGTTATTGACATCACCACCGGTGCCCACTTCCACCAGCAAGCCGCGAATATCCGAATCAGTCCCTGCTTCTTGTAAATAGACTTTGTCTTTGGCGGCGGCAAGAATTGTCTGACCATCCGGGGTTTCTATCGTGCCTTCGTTAGTGATGCTGGGTGCAGCGATAATCACCCGGCCGCCCGGTGCATTGGTTTTGATGTGCGCGCCTTTCTCGACAAAAATCTGTACCTTAACCTTCTGACCATTCTGGTCGAGAAGAAAACTGCCATTGGCATTCTTAAGATAAATTTCGCCATTGCCTTTTAAGGCGGCTGCTTTATTAAGGTAATCTGAGCTGTTTTTGTTAAGGTCAAATACCTTGGTGATGCCCGCCTGGAAATTGGCGTCACTGATGCCCAATGTGCTGGCTACCAGGGAGTTAACATTGACTTGCGAATCCTTGCCGAAGAGGAAACCATTCTGATTGATTAGATACACCTGACCATTAGCGGTCAGTGAGCCAAGAATTTTACTGGCATCATTTTGATGAATATTGTTAAGCGCGACCGCATTTGCAGACGGTTGATCAAAATGCACACTGTTGTTGGCGCCGATATTGAAACTTTTCCAGTCCAATGTGGCCTTATCGGTGACTTGCTTGATGGTCATGGCATTGCCAACGACACTGACTGCCGCCTGGCCAGCCGCTTGTCCAGATATAGCAATATCCACCGGGGTTGGCGTGAGTTGTACCGGCGCGGTGGGCACCGGCAATTCGGCTTGCGCAGGCGCTACGCCGGCACCAATCACAAAGCCACCGGCAATTAATGCCCGAATGGCTGATACCAAAGGTTTTTGCTTACTGACAGGTACGTCGTAAAGCGGAAGATAACGATTAACCATACTGAGAATTTCCCAAAAATAATGAGTACCTCGAAAACCCTGCACTTCGACAAGCTCAGTGCGAACGGATGTTTTCATTTACCTGTTACGTTCGTGGTGAGCTTGTCGAACCATGCTCGTAACGGGTTTTTCGAATTACTCTAATGTGGCCCGATCAACGACGACCGAGAATCAAGACATCAACTGATTTGGATAATTGCCGATAGTTTTTCCATAAAATATTTACTGCGTCCCAACATTTTAAAAACAGCACGCGCAAAAAAGCCCTGACATGAATCAGGGCTTTTTCTAAAACAGCTAAAACCAGTTTGTTCAATTTCTAACCTCTTTGCATTGACAGTGCTTAGAAAGTCGGAGGATGTCGTAAAAACACTTTAATCAGCTAACTCTATAAGTGTAGGAGCGGGCCATGCCCGCGCTAAATAACAAACGCGGGCAAGGCCTGCTCCTACAAATAACCTTGAACTTTTAATTTAAAGTGCCTTTACGACATCTTCCTACTAAATAAAAACGCTCTGAATAAGCTTGTTCAGGATCACCAAAAACCTGAAACCCAACCTACCCAGAGCTTCTTACACCTACTCCATATCCTATCGATCTGTCCTATTTTCCGTTTGATCGTCCTTTATAAAATCCGTTTCCGGCCACGCCTATGACCTGTCACCATGATTGTTATGCCATCGTTGCGACGGCTCCGCTAGATACACCTTAACTACTTCAGACTGTTAAAACCTCATAACACCCTAACCAGCACTTAATCCATGTCTCATCCTCTCCCCTGGATGACGCCTTGCTTGGCTCCTAAACTAGCGGTTACTGCTTATTTCAATTCAAGAACGTTGGCAGGCGCTACTGCACTCTTAAAAGGTCTAGGCACTATGCCCAAATGGGTGCTGGTACCGTTGAAATGGGTTAACCCAACAACCGGGTTCGCTGAATCAAACGGAATAGTCGTCGCAACGTTATCGGTTCTGGTGGTTGCAAAGACGCCGGACTGACCATACGGCTGTACCAGAGTTGGATTAATATCCGAAATAACAGCAGAACTCTTTAATGCGTCAGCAAACGCAGTCAGCAAGTTGGTTTTATTCGCGCCCAGAGCCGGCTGAATTAATACTTCACCTTCCGCCCAGTAAGGATAATTACCAGAAGCTATGTTTTCGATAGTGCCGGCATAGCCGTCAATTCTGATATAGCGCCAGTCTTGCGCTGGTGTAGCATTAGCCGCTGCTCCATTGCGATCACCGCTATTCAAAGCAAAGCCCCACAATTTGCCAGTTGCTGAATAATTAAGTGTGCTGATATTGGTACCCGCTTGCCAATCTTTTAACAAGTCGTCAGTAGCTCCAGCGCCGCCAGGAGAAGTTACATAGGGTTCTGCCGTTGCTTTAAGTGCAACACTTGTATCAGCTGCTGGTGCAAAGCTGTTAGGTGTAAATGGATAATTCAACAGCTTGGCATAACCCACCGCACCAATTGCCGCGCCGGTGTTACGTCTACCGACACCGACAGTGTATTTGGTTGGCGCCAACGTCGTATAATTAAGTCCGCCGTTAGCAGTAGTTTTAGCAACATCACTCAAGGCATAAGTGGTATTAGTGCCGACATCGGTAAACTTAACATTATTCCAACTTTTGATTTGACCTGACAGCAATGAACCTAAGAAATTACGACTCAGGTTCGGGATATATCTTGCATCAGTGTATTCACCCAACTTGGTATCGGTGTCTGCAGGCAATTGACCGGTTTTCCATTGCGCAATTTGCAAGGCTTTATATAAATCCAACGTCACCCCAATTCCGTATACCAAACCACCGGTAGGTGCCCGCGTCGCGCTCAGGTTACCAACCGTATAAGTTAAACTCCACGGCGATGTGTTGGCGTTAGTACTGATTTCCTTGACTGGCAATGGGTAGTTTTGAGTATTCGGTTGCAGTAAGGACTCTGCATCTACACCAAGAAACCCCCCATCAGAAGGTGTTGAGATCAGGTAGTTGCTCCAAGAACTTTGGGTACCATTGGCATTGGCCGTAGTAATAGCCGCTTTATATTTGTTGGTGCCATTACCGACCCAAGCACCTAATGCGCCTGAACCAACTACACCAGTCAGCGTAGCTGACTTAAATATATCCAGATGATCCAACGCGATATTACCCGCTAACGGCACCACACCATAACCAGCGGCGCCCAGTGAACGTTTTTCCAGATAAATCTTTTTACCGGCTAATCCAGCCGGCAGGGCAGCTGGCACGCCGCCAGGCCCAGCAGTGGATCTACCGATAAAGTAATACCCGGCAAAACGCGCACCTATTTTGCCGTTGTTATCATCTTCAAAAGTATCCAGTGTGCCGGGCTCTGACAATACGTTAAGAACCGCTGAAGCATAGGCCTTATCTTGCGCAGCACCGCCTGAGGTATAGACCTTTAGATCAGGGGTAGGATTATCCCAAGGCGTAATCGCTTGTGCTGTTTGTGTACCAACCAGCATGGATACGGCTACCGCCAGTGTTTTTAATTGCATTGATTTGTTCATTGTAAAATCTCCACTACATTCCGTATGAGGGTGACTCCGAGCTATCCATGGAATCACCCGATAAATTTAAGCCGCTACAACCTTAGCGCCGCGACGAGTAAAACCCAGCATACCTAATATGGCTGAACCAAACAGCCATACTGCAGCAGGAACCGGCACTTCACTAACACCTTGATAGGTCAAAATATTGTTAGCACTCAAAGTAAATGTACCCAGCTGTACTATTTGGTTGTTTAATTCATTAAGCTCGGCATTTGAAATCCAATAAAAATTAGCGGATGCAGCTCCGGTAAATGATGGGGCACCAGGCCCGTTACCCAACGTAGCCAAACTTGAAAGGTACTTTTCATAAAACGATGTACCATCAATTGGATTTATTGAAGCTATTGGCGCTCCGTTAGCAGCTGTAGAGGCATTGAGCCTATTAGTCCAAGCACCAACCTTACCGGTAGAATCCGCTTCTGTTTGAATCGTCGAAAAGTCTTGCTGAGCAAAACTAGTAGCCGCTTGACCAGTGGACAGCACCCCCCACTGCGCGTTATTTGGATCGTTATAGAACGAACCATAAGTGCCAGCACCGCTTTTATCAACATTAGACAGGTTGACGCCGTCAAATTGGTAACTAGCCACGACAGACCATTTAAAATTGGCTGTATGGGAAGCAAAACCTGAAAACAGCGAACCACCCAACGCACCTAGATCCCAAGACAGGCCAGCTGCGACACCTTCAGTGCCGTTTTGAAACGAGGCATAATTAAGGCCAGCGTGACCAACGGCCAAATCCAACACAAAAGTTTGCTTGGTAACGCTATCATCAATTTGAAAAGCAACTGACGATGGTGTACCAACAGTAGTTCCATCAATCCATGCCGCCGAGGCACTGCCCGCCGTTAATGTCAGCGCTACCGCCGCTGCTAATTTATTTAATTTTTTCATAATAAACACCCAAAAAATAACGCAAAGAAACAAAAAGAGAAGAAGAGCGCAGAGATCATGATGATTGCCTGCTTAATATATAAAGCAGAATTTAGGCCAAAATATAAAGCACTGATTTAATTGGCTTTATAAAAATTAATTGGGGCATTGCTGCTGGAATAACAGCAATAACTGCTGACTTACTGCTGGAATAACAACAGTTTGTCGTTTTGTCGGGTGGTTTCATTTGGGGAATAACGATGTTTAAAATGTCTAGCTTACCGGCAAGGCGGCAAGTTTTAGAACTGCGAACCAGCATCGCTGATTGAGCAAAGCAGATGCATGATCGGACTCAGGGATTTTCCCATTCATGGCTCGACAAGGCTCGCCACGAACGGGAAAATTTACAGCGTAATAACGAAATTTTTGGTCAACGCTTTGCGCGCCAACCTGCTCAATTTATCGATAAAGATTGAGGTAAGGCTTGAATAACAACTTGTTTTTGAGCTTGGTTTCAGTAGGTAATTCTTGATAGAACGCCCAACCGTCACGGTCTTTTGCATCAACCACGCCATCATTATTTAAATCCAGCGCTACCAATGGCGTTTTCGGCACATTGCCGGTGTAAGCATATTTTGGTTGTCCGTTGTAACCTTCCCAAATGTTTCTAACATGGGTGTAATGACCATATTTGGCTAGCGCATTAGAGGCTTGCACACTGCGATGGCCAGTTGCGCATAAGACATAAATCGGCTGATCTTTGTCAGGTAAAACGGATTCAACGTAATCGACAAAGCTTTGGATAGATAAGGTGCCGTCTTTGCCATCTACCGCTAAAAAGCCGACTTCAGGATCGACAGAAATGTCATAACCAATGTAGTCGGTTGAATCGTTAATCTCGGACGGACTACCGCTAACATGTGGAAACGGAATGCTATAAGCGCCGGGAGGATGACCCGCAACATATTCTTCTACCCGACGCACATCAAGAATAACGGCTTTTTTAGCCTCACGGTGCTCGCCGTGTTTATCATGATCGTCTGATTTATTAGGGCTAACATCCAGCCACGCTTTGGCAGCGCTAATTTCTGATTGATACAAAACCGGGTAACCATAACGATTGCCGGTAGTTTCATCAGCCATGGCCGGCGATAGCGCCAACGCGCCGATGGTCAGCAAAAATGCTTGTTGTAAACGTTGCTTCATACAGTAAACCTCAATTGATTGATCCATGATTGGTAAATGGGAAACTTCCCCAACTGTATGTCAGCAATAGCAATGCCAAGCTCTATTTGGCGATTGAAGCAACACGCTAGCAATTGAGACATCTAGCTATTTTGTTATTGACCGGCGTGGATTTCCAAATCGAATCCAGCCTTAGTGCAGCTCAGTGGACACACGATCAACAAATCTTGGTGTTGCATGAGCAACAACAGTTCTTTGGGACCAAAAGATGGGCGTCGCACCCCAAATAACGTTTAAGTAGGGGCGAATTCATTCGCCCAGGGCGATTAAAATCGCCCTTACAATTGAATATTTTCAAACATATCCTTAATGAATTTGAGCTTGATAAATTATGCATACCTGACCTTCCAGCCAAACCCTACTTCATCAACATTTTTAAGCTATAATTGGGCCCCTTTTTATTGCCTCTTGTAGCCGCCGTGTCGAATAAAACCCACGATATATCAACGTTTCAGGGACTTATTCTTGCCTTGCAGGAATACTGGTCAGCTCAAGGCTGTATTTTGTTACAGCCGCTAGATCAGGAAGTCGGTGCGGGGACTTTTCATCCCGCCACCTTCTTACGCGCCATTGGTCCTGAGCCCTGGAATACCGCTTATGTGCAGCCATCGCGGCGCCCGACTGACGGTCGTTTCGGCGAAAACCCCAACCGCTTGCAGCATTATTATCAGTTTCAGGTAATGCTGAAGCCGTCGCCTGACAACATCCAAGAGTTGTATCTGGGTTCGTTGCGCCATCTGGGTTTTGATTTGCTCGAACACGATATTCGCTTTGTCGAAGACAACTGGGAATCGCCAACATTGGGCGCCTGGGGCTTGGGCTGGGAAGTCTGGTTAAACGGCATGGAAGTCACTCAGTTTACTTATTTCCAACAAGTCGGCGGCCTGGAATGTCGACCGGTTACCGGTGAAATCACTTACGGTTTAGAGCGCATTGCCATGTATTTGCAAGGCGTTAAAAGTGTTTATGACCTGATCTGGACCAAAACCCCGCACGGCACCGTCACTTACGGCGACGTGTTCCATCAAAATGAAGTGGAAATGTCGGCGTTCAACTTTGAACATGCCAACGTTGATTTTCTATTCGGCTGCTTTGATACCTACGAGCAAGAATGTCAAAAGCTGATTGCCGTTAATCTGCCGTTGCCTGCCTATGAAATGGTGCTAAAAGCTTCGCACACCTTTAACCTGCTGGATGCCCGCCATGCCATTTCAGTCACCGAGCGCCAACGCTATATATTAAGAGTCAGAGCCCTGTCCAGATCCGTCGCCGAAGCGTATTACGCCCGCCGGGAATCGTTGGGTTTTCCGATGTTATCAGCGCAGGAAGCAACATTATGACGACTAGCAACCATTTACTTTTCGAGTTAGGCTCAGAAGAGCTTCCACCAAAAAACCTGTTGAAACTGAGCAATGCGCTGTTGAACAATATTGTTCAAGGTCTTAACGCCGCAGAACTTACTTTCAGTGCCAGCAAGGCATACGCCACGCCTCGCCGTTTGGCGGTGTTGATTGAAAATTTATCTGCCGCGCAGCCTGATAAAACGGTAGAAAAACGCGGCCCCGCGATACAGGCTGCCTTTGCACCTGACGGCTCACCAAGCAAAGCAGCACTGGGGTTTGCTACCAGTTGCAACACCAGTTTCGACCAGCTGGAGCGCTTAAAAACCGACAAGGGCGAATGGCTTAGCTTTACCCAGCAGGTTAAAGGCCAAGCTACTGAACAGTTGCTTCCAGATATTATTCGCCAAAGCATTGCCGATTTGCCTATCGCCAAAAGAATGCGCTGGGGCAGCAATACCACTGAATTTGTTCGGCCGGTACATTGGGCGGTATTACTGTATGGCAATGCGGTAATCGACACGGAAATTTTAGGCTTGAAAACCGGTGCGATTACTCAAGGCCATCGTTTTCATGCGCCGCAAGCGATAACGATTTCCCAGCCGCAAAATTACGCAGACATTCTGTATACACAAGGCAAAGTCATTGCTGATTTTGAGCAACGTCTTACCTTAATACGTGATGCCGCACATCTAGCAGCCTCTGCAGTAGGCGGTTTGGCGCATATCGAAGAAGATTTACTGGAAGAAATTGCCGCCTTGAATGAGTGGCCGGTGCCGATTACCGGCAGTTTTGATACTCGTTTTCTTGAGCTGCCGGCCGAAGTGCTAATCACTACCATGCAAACTAACCAGAAGTATTTTCCGGTTAAGAGTGCCAAAGGTGAGTTGTTGGCCCACTTCATTACGTTTAGCAACATCGAAAGCAGCAATCCCGAATCTATCCAACGCGGCAACGAGCGGGTGGTAACTCCGCGGCTTTCTGATGCAGAATTTTTCTGGAAACAAGATAGAAAGAAATCCCTGGAAGAGCGCGTAGAAAGCTTATCGACCATTGTTTTTCAGGAAAAACTGGGCACTATTAGCGACAAAGCCCACCGTGTTATCAAGCTTGCGGAAAGCGTTGCCAAGCAGCTCAATTTCAATGTCGAACTGTCCAAGCGCGCAGCGCTGCTGGCCAAAACCGATTTGATGACGGAAATGGTCGGCGAATTCGGTAATTTACAAGGTTTGATGGGCCGCTATTATGCGTTGGCTGATGGCGAGCCGGTCGAAGTCGCTTGGGCGCTTGAAGAACAATATTTTCCTAAGCAATCCGGTAGTCCGACTGCGACTAGCGCGATAGGAGTGGTACTTGCGATTGCTGAAAAGATCGATACATTAACCGGCATTTTTAGCGCCGGCTTGATCCCGACCGGCGATAAAGACCCTTATGCATTACGCAGGGCTGCGCTGGGTGTGTTACGTACTGTCATTGAAAACAACTTGGTTATAGATCTGCCAGAGCTTATTGATGTGGCCTTGACGCTGTTTACGCATGAGTTTGATATTGAGGCCACTCGCAATTTGGTGACCGATTTTATTTTTGATCGCCTGAAAGGCTACTGTCTGGATCAAGGCTACAGCGCCGATGAGTTTGATGCTGTTCTTAGTGTTAATCCGACCCAGCCACTGGACTTTATTCAACGTTTACAAGCGGTTAAAAACTTTAGACAACTGCCTGAAGCAGACAGTCTGGCAGCAGCTAACAAGCGTATCCGCAACATCCTGAAAAAATCTGATACACCGGCGGCGGCAAACCTTGGCGGCCTAGTGGATCGATTGATTGAGCCGCAAGAGTTGGCACTTTTGGCTGCAGCACAATTAGCCGCTAAAGACATTCAGCCGTTGTTGGCAGAACGCGACTATCAAGCGACGTTGAATCGCTTGGCGGCGTTACGTAACGATGTCGATGCGTTTTTTGATCATGTCATGGTGATGACTGATGACGCTGAATTACGCGCCAACCGTTTGGCCTTGCTTAATTTTTTGTCGGACCAGTTTTTAACTTGTGCCGATATTTCTAAATTGCAGGCCTAATTTTTTACCCCCGTTAAAAAAAATGGGGGATTTTCAAATACTAGCCTCCCAACCACATAACGCAGCCGTTTTTGAGACTATCGATGAACAAGCCAGCTAACGTAAACAGAGAAAAAACCTTGCGTGTTTATCTCGGTTCCGCCTTGTTATTTGTTTGTATATTTGCATCCGCCACCATCATCGGC
>Ga0208626_1000238_pt1 | contig 20644 bp, 17 predicted proteins | sample LakWasMet10_HOW4_2_FD_183860 | JGI IMG/M metagenome (GOLD analysis project Ga0208626, IMG submission 183860) | Freshwater sediment methanotrophic microbial communities from Lake Washington under simulated oxygen tension - Sediment Metagenome... | ecosystem: Environmental > Aquatic > Freshwater >... | reverse complement strand
GGCAGCTCTTTATTCATGCCCCTAGATTCACCCGGTGACACGGGTGGTTTCCGACAGCCTTGTGGAAACAACTTCTCCAAGCGACCTCGTGTCGCAAATTTGCAGTTAAAATGAGCCAGAGAATGGTAAATGCGAGCCCGAAGGAATAAACGCAAGCTCAGTTGTAATTAATTCGAGCTCAGTGGAATTTTCAGTTGGTTAATTCGAGCCAAAATCAGCGATAAATGCAAGTTGGGCCGTTTTCAAACGCGAGCTGTACAATTAATAAGACAGGGATTCTCCAATTTGCTTACTATAGAGGTGAGAATTGCATTTAGGGCAGATATTTCCTCCTGCTTTATAACCTTCCCAATGAGAATCACACATTACACATACAAAATTAACCAAGCTGTTTAACGGCTTTTCTGTTCCGAAATCATAAAATTTGGCCAATTTCTGGCTTTCTGGTGTAAATGGCTTTGGAATTGAATGCTTTGAATGATTGGTAGGGTTAAGAGGAATAATATTGTATGTAAGATTCACAGCCCCTTTCTCCAAGCTTTCAAGCATGGAAAATGCACATTGCTCAAATCGTGGATGAAATATCCACCTTTTTGAACCCTTGTCATGAGTCAGAAAATCAGCCAGTATTCCATGATAGGTCTTGCTCTCTGATTTGGCGGATTTGAATTTACACAATAACGAATCCAGAGAGATTTCAATTATCCCGCATTTTGTATCTTCAGGGCTAAATAGAGCATCTGGTACAACCCTCCCGGGGTGGGTGAAATAAATTACGAACTTGAACGATTCTATGGATCCGATAAGATCAATGGCCACACCAGAGAATGTGTCTTCCACTTTAAGGGCTTCGATCGTTATATTTCTCTCTTTTGTAACGATAAATTCCTTGTTCTGCCTATACCTAAGTATACCTTCGTAATACTCTATTTTCCCTATCAGTTCTGGCAAGTGGAGAGTTAATTGATTACCGATTAGCTGCCGTGCCATCATACGCAGAGACAAATAAAAAGAATACTCACATTCGTTTTTGGTTTCCTTGTAGACCTTTTTGCTGGCATGCCCAAAATGCCAAACATTCCTATCGCCTTGCCTAGCTTCTAAAGGCGTATGGCACGATGGGCATACACAGCCGCATTGCTTTCCATTAGGGACATCATAGACATCAACAAGCTCGTCGTCAGATACTCTTAATCCAAACGGTATCTTATTTAAATCACTCACGAATCTTTTTCCATTCTTCTTGAATAATCACTTCTGAAGCATCATCTGGATGCGTAACACAGAGGAAACCCGCAATTTGCTTTCCGGAGCATGCAACCGAAAAGCGTTCCGGATCACCATACCAAGACCGAAGTGCAAATCGATCAGATCTTCCTCGCGCATCGCCGCGACGGTAGTTTTCTGCTCATCGTCAAGTATAGACATTAAACGTTCGATCGCCTCGTCGACAGTCTCCGGCGGCAGCATGTGTTGTTCAAGAAAGTCTGGCCAATTTTTGGTCAATCTAATTCAACTCCGCTGTTTGCCATGGGTAGCGCTGGTAGGCTCCCAGACTTATCCAGAAATTTTGTGGATAGTACGATAGCCGGCATGCCAGGGGAGGGCTCAGGCTTGGGATATTGATCAGCGATCGCCTCGCAACGGTCATTACAATTTACTTAGAACGCATGTTATCTCATCGGTGATTAACAGTCTGGTGTTAATTCCCGCAAAATCAAAGGCTTAGTATAAAATTATTTTGTGCAAACTCCATTGTAACGCATTGATTTTTAAATAGTTAAAAAATTATTTTGGACAGTTTTTTTGATGAAATCATTTCAAGAATTAGCATCAATTGACCACGATATTTACTAGCTTGCCCCTGTGCTAAAGGGTTAGGTTAGGGGGCATTCGAAAAAATGGGGCAGACAGGATTACTTTCCCGTACCTGTAATCCGATTGGCGCCGTCGCCCTCAACCCCGACTTGGCGACGCGAGAAAACTTGAGGAATGCAGCATGATTTTTGCGATAACTATCTTGAACAACATTGGGACCTAAATCGCGACCGATGCGGCGAGTGCCTCACGCATCCTTTTTACTTGACATGTTGATTTTTCATGCCACAATTTAGACTTGAAAAATCAACATGGGATTATTTAAATGCTAAAAATCTTGAAAGTCGAGCACGAGGTAAAGAACCGTTTAGCGTTGTTTGATTTAAAAAAGGAGCTATTGGCCGAAGTTGCTATCAGGGCAATTTCCCAAAAGCGGAATGCTGTTTCGAACCACCCGGTCAACGCCGCCGGTACTTTTGCTTACCATGAAGGCGTGCGTTCTATGCGCGATCTATTTGTTGACGGGGCAACGTGGACAAAGTTGGTCGAGAACGGCATCGAATATATCGAAAACTCTGACATGAAGTTAAGGGTTATTTATCAAAACGTGGATTACGCCTGTAATTCATCCCACGATCCGCAGCCGCTCACCAAGCGCGGAGGCTCGGCCAAGAGTAAAGCCATCAGTTCCAATCAGGTTGATTTATTCGGACGCGAATCGACCAACCCCAATGTTTGGGTGATTTGCGTGAGCGAAAAAGACGGCGTTGTGAATGCCGAGTTGTCTAAGCCGACTCAAATACTGGAGAACGGCGAGTTTTCACAATTTAAGGAGCGAATTTTCATTTTAGAAAATCACGACATGAACGGCCCAAGCCCAACGAAAGGATTGAGCGATTCCGAATCTACTTATGACGACGATGTTAAAATTAGCTTTAAGGGTTAGAAAAGATGTTTAACCCGCAGCGGCTTTCTTTAGCGAGAAAACGCAGAAAGCACACGAAAAAGTCGCTAGCAGAGATTATTGGCGTAACGCCCTTAACGTTGACCAGACTCGAGGCCGGCGAAAACCAGCCGGAAGAAGAAACGATTAAAAAGTTATCGAGTGCATTGAATTTTCCGATGCAATTCTTTTTCGGGGACGATATCGAAGGGATAAACTGCGAAGGCGTTAGCTTTAGAAAGTTATCGACACTGACCATCAAGGACCGAGACGCATCTTTGGCAAGCGGCGAGTTTGGCGTTATGTTCGCAGATTGGGTAGCGAATCGTTTCAATCTACCTGAATTGGATATTCCGGATTTAAGTGCTGATTACACGCCAGAAAGTGCAGCATTGGCGTTGCGAGAATATTGGGGCCTAGGCCAAAGTCCGATCAACGATATTATCAAGTTGTTGGAATCGAAAGGCGCAAGGATGCTGTCCCTTAAGGAAGATATTAAGACAGTGGATGCATTTTCCTTTTGGCGCAATAAAACGCCTTATATTTTTCTAAATTCTTTTAAAACGGTTGAACGCAGCCGATTTGATGCGGCTCATGAGCTTGGGCATCTTGTCATGCATGTTGGCGGCAGGTTAGATCATGGGAAAGCAATTGAGCGGGAAGCGGACACTTTTGCATCGTGTTTTTTAATGCCTGAAGGCGATGTTAGGTCTGAGATCGTAAGGAATCCGACAATCGAGTATTTGATCGAGAAAAAGGTTAGATGGAAGGTGTCTTTAGCGTCGCTGTGTTACCGGCTTAATAAATTGGGTATTTTGAGCGATTGGCAATATAGGAACTTTTGTATCGAAATCAATCTGCGGTTTAAAAACACAGAGCCCAATTCGGTAGGGACTATTTCGTCGACGTTATGGGAGATGGTTTTTAAGGAGTTGTGGAGTAAAAAAATCACCAAGTCGACAATATCGAAAGAGCTAAATATTCCTTTGGATGAGCTGGAAAAGCTGGTGGTTTTTAGAAACGACGCTTATGTAAAAAATGAGAGCGGCGGGAGGGGGTTGGCAGCAGTTAAGTAATTCTGCACATGAAACTCGACAAGGCGTAGGCCGAGAAGCAGTTTGATCAATGGCTTGCGCAGGTCAAAGCATTGGGATTGGTGAGTTTTGACCCGTTTGTTATCACCTTGAGCAACTGGCGCGATAAAATCACCAACTATTTTTACGGCGACAAACCAGCGGTTTCGTGGAAGGGCTGAACAACAAGATCAAAGTCATCAAGCGTCGCTGTTATGGGATTTATAATCTGGGGCGATTGTTCCAGCACATCTGGATGGATGTCCAAGTGTCTCGCACGTTGTTTGCGAAACACTAGATGATGTTGTGGCTACCACGGGAAAGACGGAAGATCCAATTATTATTTTATTGTCATCTATACATAGCAATAATAATAAAAAATTGCTAAAATTTGTGGATGAAGGTATCAAAAGAAGAGCTGATTGCGGTGTTGGCCCAATTCAATCCCTGGTGGCGCGGCGAACCTATTGCCGATTTACCGGGATGGCAACGTGCGGCTTGGCGGCAGTTAAACCGTTGGGTGACTAATCCGCCCGTACATCGCGCAATACTGTTGTCCGGGGCACGCCAAGTCGGTAAAACGACATTGCTGCAGCAGCAGATCGATGCACTGCTGAAACAAGGCATCGTTGCCGCCAATATTCTCTACGCGACCTTCGATCATCCCGTACTCAAGCTCGCCGGCATTGACGCGGTGTTGGAAGCCTGGCGTGAGCGTGAGCCGCGTGTTGATGGTCCTGAGTATTTGTTTCTCGACGAAGCTCAGTTTATCCGAGATTGGGGCACTTGGGTTAAACATCAGATCGATTTCAACAAACAGCGCCGCATTGTCTTTACCGGTTCGGCCATGCCTTTGGTTGAAGTGGACCAGGAGTCCGGCGTCGGCCGCTGGCATACCATCCGGCTGACCACGCTATCGTTTTACGAATACCTGCAAATCAAAAAAGTCCAACTGCCGCCATTGCCGCCGTTAAAAAGTCTGACAGAACTGTTCGACTGGACGCCAACGCAGTTTTACCGGGCGCAAGAAATCGCCGCACCCTATGTCGGTCATTTCCACGAGTATCTGATTCGCGGCGGTTTCCCGCAAACCGCTCAGGTGGAAAGCATCACCCAGGCCCAGCGCCTGCTGCGTGAAGACATTATCGACAAGGCGCTCAAACGCGATATGACCGCGCTGTTTGGTGTGCGTCGGATCCTCGATCTTGAGCATACCTTCCTTTACCTGTGCATGCATGACGGCGGTTTGCTGAATATCACCGATCTGTCCAGCAACCTGGAGGTCAAACGTCCCACCGCCCAGCATTTCATTGAATTACTGGAGGCCTGCCATCTGATCTATCGGCTACCGCCATTCGGTTACGGCAAGGATGTCCTCAAAGGGCGTTTCAAAATTTACTTGGCCGATGCCGCGATCGCGCCCGCCGTATTGCTCAAGGGCAAAAGTATCATTGACGATCCTGCCGCACTGGGTGTGGCTACGGAAACGGCGGTGTTCAAACATCTGTTCGCGCGTTTTTATGCCCAAAATGTACGCTTCACCTACTGGCGGGGCAAACAAGAGCGCGAGGTTGACTTGGTTGCCGAAATCGGCGGGCAATTTATCCCTTTCGAAGTCAAATACCGCGCTCAGCACACCGGTGCGCGGGAATTAAAAGGATTGCTCGATCTGTGCGAGCAAAAAAAAATCGCCCGCGGTTATGTCGTTACTAAATCGCTTGACGACTTCGGTTTGATGACCGGCTTGCCGCAGACCGGCGAAACCGTCACCCAAATCATGCGCTTGCCTGCACCGTTGCTGTGCTACTGGATGGGAGCGTCGGAATTGAATCAACCTGAACTGAACGACTGATCAGGTAAACACCTCGGAACAACAATTATATGGATCAAAGCCAACTCAAATGGATTGCAGACTTCATCTGGAACATCGCCGATGACCGTCTGCGCGATGTGTACGTGCGCGGCAAATACCGCGATGTGATTCTGCCTTTCACCGTGTTGCGCCGCCTCGATGCGGTGCTGGAATCCGCCAAAGATGCCGTATTGGAACGCAAAAAATTTCTTGATCAGCACGGCGTGGTCGATCAGGAAGGTGCGTTGCGCATGGCGGCTGGTCAGGCTTTTTACAACACTTCGGAATTTACCCTGTCGCGACTGGCAGCCAGCAGTCAAGGCCAAAGATTGCGCGATAACTTCATCGATTATCTCGACGGTTTTTCGCAAAACGTTCAAGAAATCCTGGCCAAATTCAAATTCCGCGACCAGATTCAGACCTTGGTCGATGCCAATGTCCTGGGTTATCTGATCGAAGATTTTCTCAATCCCGACGTCAATCTGTCGCCGCAACCAGTGCTGGATGGCGATGGCCGCATCAAACTCCCGGGACTCGACAATCATGGTATGGGCACGGCGTTTGAGGAATTGATCCGCCGCTTTAACGAAGACAACAACGAAGAAGCCGGCGAACACTGGACGCCGCGCGATGTGGTCAAACTGATGGCCAAGTTGTTGTTCGTGCCGATCGCCGACCGGATCGAATCCGGCACCTATACCTTGTATGACGGCGCTTGCGGTACCGGCGGCATGCTGACCGTGGCCGAGGAAACTCTGCTGGAACTGGCTGCTAGCCATGGCAAGGAAGTGTCGATTCATTTATTCGGGCAGGAAATCAACCCAGAAACCTATGCTATCTGCAAAGCCGATTTACTGCTAAAGGGCGAGGGCGAAGAAGCCGAGAACATCGTCGGCGGCGCCGATAAATCTACCTTGTCGGCCGACCAGTTCCCTGCGCGTGAATTCGATTTCATGTTGTCCAATCCGCCGTATGGCAAAAGCTGGAAAACCGACCTGGAACGCATGGGCGGCAAAGCTGGCTTTAGCGACCCGCGCTTCATGGTCACCCACGACGGCGACCCGGAATACAAACTGATTACCCGTTCCAGCGACGGTCAGTTGATGTTCTTGGTCAACAAGCTGCAGAAGATGAAGCACAACACCCCGCTGGGTAGTCGCATCGCCTTGGTTCATAACGGTTCGGCGCTATTCACCGGCGATGCCGGCCAGGGCGAAAGCAACATCCGCCGCTGGGCCATCGAAAACGACTGGCTGGAAGCCATCATCGCCTTGCCGCTGAATATCTTTTACAACACCGGCATCGCTACCTACATTTGGGTGCTGACCAACCGCAAGGCCGAACACCGCGAGGGCAAAGTGCAATTGATCGACGCCAGCCAGTGGTTCCAGCCCTTGCGCCGTAACCTGGGCAAGAAAAACTGTGCGCTCGGTGAGGCTGACATTGCTTGCATTCTGGAGCATTACCTACAACTGCCGCCAAACGATGATGAAGCGGCAAAGGCAACGCCAGAATCCAAGTGGTTTGATAACGCCGATTTCGGCTACTGGAAAATCACCGTCGAACGGCCGTTACGCCTGAAGAGCCAGCTCAAACGCAGTGCGATTGAAATCCTTCGCTTTGCCTCCGGCGATGAAACCTTACGTAGCGAAATGTACGGTCGTTGGGGGGAGGAACTCTACGATCAGTTTGCCAAATTGCGGCCCGAGATTGAAGCTTGGCTGAAAGGCGACGATAGCGACGACGATGCGGACGATGGTGATGACGAAGACAGCAAACCCGCCAAAAAAGCCGTGCCGGAAAAGCGCCGGAAAAAACTGCTTGATCCTGCCACCTGGCTGCGTGACAAAGCCCTGGTCGAACTGGCCCGTTTAGCGCAGCAGGAACTCGGCGAAGACATCTTTGACGATCACAACCAGTTCCGCGCTCGTTTCGATGCGGCCATGAAACCGCTTGACAAGAAACCCAGCACTTCTGACAAAAGGATCATATACAAAGCTGTGAGCTGGCGTGATGAAACCGCGCCGCCGGTGATCGCCAAACGCACCAAACTCAAGGCCAATGAATTCTTCGAACCCGGCTACGACGGCGCTTATCTGGAGCAAGACGGCAAAGACCGCTACATGCTCGAATACGAAGCCGATAGCGATTTGCGCGATACCGAACAAGTGCCGCTGACCGAGCCCGGCGGCGTCGAAGCGTTTTTTGTACGCGAAGTGCTGCCGCATGCCCCCGATGCCTGGATTGCGATGGACGCCACCAAAATCGGCTACGAAATCTCGTTTGCCCGTTATTTCTACCGCCCCGCGCCGCTCAGGACGCTGGAGCAAATCCGCGCCGACATTCTGGCCCTGGAACGGCAAACCGAAGGCTTGCTCCATAAAATCGTCGGGGCGGCATGAACGGCTTCAGCTACTCGGTGGCTGGATCATCAGGCAGGGTGATGAAGTATTGCCTTGGTGCTTAAAAGGTGTATTATTTACGCATAAATGACGTTTTTTAGCCGCAGGAGAACCGCATGGCAACCGACAAAGAATCAGTCCGTCTCAGTTTGAACTTATCGCCCGAACTCAACGAACGACTAGAACAACTTGCCTCGTCCAATCACACCACCAAGGCGGAAATCCTCCGTAAAGCGATTGCCCTGTATGACGTGGTTGCCGAAGCCAAAACAGAAAAGAAACGCTTAGGCATTCTCGACCAGAACAAGAAACTGCTGACTGAAATTGTCGGCATCTAAATTTTCATGAGCGATTCCACTCAGGAAAATGGCGGCAATTCGCCGATCAACTTAAGCCAGATTGTTGGCCGGGATCACCGCTACGAATTATCGGTGAATAACGAAACGCCGGAAGATGCCGCCGCCCGGCGCGCGCAGGAAATGGCCGACGCCGACATGAAACGCAAGATGACCTTCGCGTTGTTTTGGTTTGCGCTGCTGATTGTTGGCGTTGTCTTTATCGGCTGCGTTTATACCTTCTCGACTGGGATGCCGGAAGACAAAAAATGGGCGGCCGGTATCGTCAGCGCCATCGCTTCGGGATTGGTCGGCTTTCTGGTCGGGCAGGGCAAGAAATAAACTTGCCGAGAAAATGCTGGAAATCTCATCATTCAAACCTTCAAACAAGGACATACAAGTAATGGATGCTGCGCGCTACCCAGAATATCGAAAACCAAAAATGCCTTGGCTTCCCGAAGTACCTGTGCATTGGGTTGAGCAACGTGCCAAAGTATTTTTTCGCGAAATCGATGAACGCTCGCGTAATGGCTCTGAGGAGCTGCTGTCAGTATCACATTTGACAGGTGTTACGCCTCGCAGCCAGAAAAACGTCACTATGTTCAAGGCGGAAAGTTACGTCGGACATAAGCTTTGTCGTCCCGGCGATATTGTGGTTAATACGTTGTGGGCATGGATGGCAGCGTTAGGAGCCGCTCGTCACACCGGATTGGTTAGTCCGGCTTATGGCGTCTACAGACCGCATAGCCCGGTTTCATTCAACCCGGCTTACCTCGATTATTTGCTGCGCACTCGTGCCTATGTGTCTGAGTACAATTGTCGCTCAACAGGAATCAGGGCATCGCGATTGCGACTATACCCAAACCAGTTTCTTGATATTCCGCTGATTCAACCGCCGCGTGCCGAGCAGGATCAGATCGTCGCCTATCTGCGGGTGCAAGATGCCCATATCGCCCGCTTCATCAAGGCTAAGCGTGAACTGATAGAGCAGTTGAACGAGCAAAAGCAAACTATTGCTCAGCATGCTGTGACAAAGGGACTTGATGCAAACGTCCCCCTAATCACATCCGGTCTATCTTGGCTTGGTAACATACCAAATCACTGGAAAGTTCTTCGAATTAAAGCAGTTTTAAACGAGTCATCCACGCGAACAAGTACAGGGGACGAGGTGCTCTTGTCTCTTTCTAGGTACAAGGGCTTAGTTCCATTTCATTCATTGAGCTCAAGACCACCAAGTGCAAAGGATTTTTCGAAGTACAAGCTTTGCAGACCGGGGCAGCTTGTGATGAATCGAATGCAAGCATGGTCTGGGTTATTCGCTGAGGCAACCACAGTTGGTTTAATTAGCCCCGATTACAGTGTATTTGACGTCAAACCGATATCCACAGCGCGCTATCTGGAATATGTCTTCAAGACAAAGATGTTTATTCAACAGTTTGCGATCGAATCCACAGGGATCGGCACCGGATTCAATAGGTTATATACTCCACAATTTGGAGCGATACCAATTGTTTTGCCGCCAATTGATGAGCAAGTTTCTATTGTAGAGTGGCTCGACCGGCAGTTTGTGGATGTTAACAATGCAATCGTGCGTGCATCTGATGAAATATCTCTTATTAAGGAATACCGCGACCGCCTTATTGCCGATGTCGTTACCGGTCAAGTTGATGTTCGCGATTGGGTGCCCGTCCCGGATGACGAGGTGGCTGGCGAGGATTTAGGGGCGTTGGCCGAAGATGACAACGAAAACATTGAAGAGGATGAACCCGATGGCGCCGACTGACACCAGCGAAAAAGGCCTGGAAGCCCTGATTGTTAAACATCTCACCGGTCAGCAGAACCCGGCCTCTGCAACGGACAACGCGATCCAATCGAGCATGGGCTATTACAGCGTTGGCGGCTATCAGTCAGGTCAGCCGAGCGATTACAACCGTGATGTGGCGCTGGATGTCGTCAAGTTGTTAGGCTTTCTGCAAACCACCCAGCCCAAGATCGTCGAAACCCTGGAGTTGACACAGGACGGCATCAAACGCACCCAGTTTCTGCACCGCATCCAGGGCGAGATTGCCAAGCGCGGCGTGGTGGATGTGTTGCGTAAGGGCGTCAGCCACGGCCCGGCGCATGTCGATTTGTATAAATTCCTGCCGACGCCGGGAAATGCAAGTTCTGCGGAGAATTTCGCCAAGAATATTTTCAGCGTGACCCGCCAACTGCGCTACAGCAACGACGAGACCGCGCGCTCGTTGGATTTGGCGATTTTCATCAATGGCCTGCCGGTGGCGACTTTTGAATTGAAAAACTCGCTGACCAAGCAAACGGTAGCCGACGCCATCACCCAATACCAAACCGACCGCGACCCGCGCGAATTGCTGTTTCAAATGGGCCGCTGCATCGTGCATTTTGCGGTCGATGACAGCGAGGTGGCGTTTTGCACGCATCTGACCGGCAAGACCTCGTGGTTTTTGCCCTTCAACCAGGGTTGGAACAGCGGCGCCGGCAATCCGCCCAATCCGGACGGACTGAAAACCGACTATCTGTGGAAGCAGGTTTTGGCCAAGGAATCGCTGGCCAACATCATCGAAAACTTCGCCCAGATTGTCGAAGAGGAAGACGAACGCGGCAAGAAAAAGCGCAAGCAGGTGTTTCCGCGCTTCCATCAACTACGCACGGTGCGGGCCTTGTTGCGCCGTTGCGGTGCTGAAGGCGTGGGAAAGCGCTATCTAATCCAGCATTCGGCCGGCAGCGGCAAGAGCAACACCATTGCTTGGTTGGCGCATCAGTTGGTGGAACTGATGCGGGCCGACGATGCCAACAGCGCCCAGTTCGATTCGGTGATTGTCATCACCGATCGCCGTGCGCTGGACACGCAGATTGCCAAGACCATCAAGGGCTATGACCACGTCGCCTCGATCTTTGGCCATTCCGATAGTGCCGAGGAGTTGCGCGGCTTTCTGCGCAAGGGCAAAAAAATCATCGTCACTACGGTGCAGAAATTTCCGTTTATTTTGGATGAGCTGGACGACCTGGGTTCACGACGTTTTGCGTTGCTGATCGACGAGGCGCATTCCAGCCAGGGTGGCAAAACCACGGCCAAGATGCATATCGCCTTGTCCGCCGCGCCCGGCGACGATGAGGACGACGAAGAGTCGGTCGAGGACGCGGTCAACAAACTGATCGAGTCACGAAAGATGCTGGCCAACGCCAGTTACTTTGCCTTTACCGCAACGCCGAAAAACAAAACCCTGGAGTTGTTCGGCGAGCGCTACCAGGAAGGCGACGAAGTGCATTTCCGTTCGCCTCCAGAATTGATCTACACCACCAAACAGGCGATTCAGGAAGGTTTCATCCTGGATGTCATCAAGAATTATACGCCGGTGGACAGTTTTTACCGCGTCGCCAAGACCGTGGAAGACGACCCGGATTTTGACAAGGTCAAGGCGCTAAAGAAAATCCGCCATTACGTCGAATCGCATGACAAGGCCATTCGCCGCAAGGCCGAAATCATGATCGACCATTTCACCGCGCAAGTGATCGGCAAACGCAAGATCGGCGGCCAGGCACGGGCGATGGTGGTCTGCAACGGCATCGCGCGGGCCATCGATTATCACCGCGAAATTAGCGATTATTTGCGGGAAATCAAGAGCCCGTATAATGCCATCGTGGCGTTCTCGGGCGAGCACGAGATCGGAGGCAAGAAAAAGACCGAGGCGGATTTAAACGATTTTCCCAGCAAGGACATTCCGGCCAAATTGGAACAGGATCCGTATCGGATTTTGATTGTCGCCAACAAATTCGTCACCGGTTTTGACGAACCCTTGCTGCACACGATGTATGTCGATAAGCCTCTGGCCGGAGTGCTGGCCGTGCAGACCTTGTCACGGCTGAATCGTGCCCATCCGCAGAAATACGATACCTTCGTGCTGGATTTTGCCGACAATGCCGAGGCGGTGAAGGCGGCGTTTCAGGAATATTACCGTGCCACGGTGCAGGTTGGCGAAACTGATCCTAACAAGTTGCACGACCTGAAAAACGATCTGGACGGCCATCAGGTGTATGCCTGGTCTCAGGTGGAAGACTTGGTGGCGTTGTACGTCAAAGGTGCCGATCGCGACAAACTGGACCCGATTCTGGATGCTTGCGTCGAGGCGTACGTGAACCAGCTGGATGAAGACAGCCAGATCGAGTTCAAAGGAAAAGCCAAGGCCTTCGTGCGCAATTATGGTTTTCTCGGTGCGATTCTGACCTACGGCCATCCGGCCTGGGAAAAGTTGGCGATCTTCCTGAATTTCCTGCTCCCGAAGCTGCCGGCGCCGAAAGAAGATGACCTGTCCAAAGGCGTGCTCGATGCCATCGATATGGACAGTTATCGTCCGGAAGTCAAAGCCGCGCTGAGCATGGAAATGGCTGATGTGGATGGAAGTGTGGAACCGGTACCGACCACTGCCGGCGGCGGTGGCGGAGATCCTGAAATCGACAAGTTGTCCAACATCATCAGGGCATTTAACGACCTATTCGGCAACATCGATTGGAAGGATGGCGACAAGATTCGAAAGGTGATTACCGAGGAAATTCCACAACGCGTTTCTCAGGATAAAGCCTATCAAAACGCCTTGCAGCACTCCGACAAACAAAATGCACGCCTTGAACATGACAAGGCGCTGAACCGAGTCATTCTTGAGTTACTGGCTGATCACACAGAGCTGTTCAAGCAGTTTAGCGACAATCCTAACTTTAAGCGTTGGCTAACAGATACCGTGTTTAATACGACTTATCAACCAAATATGGTTAAAAATAATGTTTCACAACAGAACCTTTTCTGAGTTATGAGCCAAATAGAACGCCAATCTGTCAAATTTCAACGTGAAGCAAATGAATGTCGCCTACAGAACCGCCAAGGCGAAGCTGCTGGATTTCGATATATTGCGCTAAAAACGAAAATCCGAACCGTTGGAATGCGCACAGCAGTTCGAGCTGCTGGTCGCGCTGAAAAACAATGCCTCCCCAGAGGCAGAAGACAATTTTACAATCTTGAGCAATTGGCCATAAGCGCCTAACAAAAAGTTTACATGTATTTTTTTCTGGCGTGCCCAACAAGCAAAGGGCTGCTGACCAAGAAATACCTGTTGATTTGTTGCTAAGCGCTTAGCATCGAATTGCGCGTCGTAAAAAAAGCTACCCCAGAAGAGCTGGCAGACAGGATCATTCAGCAGGAAGCGGCTTAATTTTTACCATGCCATCGAGATCAACAAAAACAGTATCGTCTGCAGTGTGGTAAACAGGGCGCAATTTGATTTATAGAACGATAAGGATTGAAGTTAATTAAGTTCATTTTTCTAAAAATTGTATTAACTATATGGCAACTGAGACTAAGCGAAAACAATTCCATTACAGAAAGGCTAGATTTTTTAATCCGGTTGGTCGTACTTTACAAGACTTATTGGAGGAAGCATTAACCAAACTAACACCAATAAAAAATCGTTTTGAACATCTAAACGATTCTCCAGATGAAACATGGCGTCGCTTTATCAATACTCATCGCGCTGCTATGGGAATGCAATTCGGCAATTTAATGCTCTATGCAGACAAACAAAATAGAGCAATTATTGCGATCGATGAAGGTGCAGATGAACTAAATATCGAGCAAATTGCGCCACCAATATCCGAAGATGGACGTCGCAGAGAGTTTTTGGATTCGATTCTTTACTATGGGGTAAAAGGGAATCATATTGTATTGCTTCAATCTATGGCATTACGCGCTAGAGAACTCGAACTTCATCTGAATTGGCTGTTGCGAGAGGCTAATCTTATAGACAAAAATAATGTTATTTATTTAAATAACTTCGCGCCGCGAATGACTCATGAAAAAATGGAAAGGGCGGAGGTGAAATCAGTTAAGCTTGGAACGCCATTATATGACCATTATCAAGAGGTTTCTGAAATACCAAAAGTTGATAAAAAATCAATAAAATTTAGGCCTTTTGGAGAGGGAATTGATATTCTTAAAATATTAGCATCTAACCGTTTTGCCGAATTATCATGGGATGAACTTGAGGCTTCTTCAAATCTTGAAGTTTTTGTCGAAATAACGTATAAACGTCAAACCGATGAGCGCTCGCAGCAATTGTTGAACCGGTTAACAACAGCTCTTAGACATGCTGGCGATGAAGATATCCGTATTGAATTAAAAGATGGCTCAGTTGTCAATGGATCTGAGCTACAAATTAAAGGTTTTAAAGGTATTTTATCGCATAATGGTTTGGTAGACCCGACTGATGTATTTTCAAAAATGAACGAATGGTTATTGGATAATTTGGAAAGAGGGATAATTGATGCCGAGTGAAAAATATGACTACTTCTACTATATCAATACAAGTTAATATTATAGGTGCGCTAACTATATCTATAGGTGGTGTGTATTTATTAATTAAGGATCCAATATTAATTGATAATTTTTTGGGTAAGGCGGCAATTATTTATACATTGCTTGGTGCGATCGTCACAATAATTTGGCACGGGATAAATCGGCTAAACAGTTTTGATGATTTGGATGGATTGAAAAAAGAGCATATAACAATAATTCAAATAAAAGTAACTTCAATAAAGAAGTCTCTTCATGGTCGCGTTATATGGCTTTTATTGACAGCCTTGTTCTTGTTTGTTTTCTCAATTATAAAAGACATAATTCCTTGTAGTAATATTATATTTTCAGTTGTTATACCATTTACATTAATGACTATATGGTCAAATATTGTAAGTTATGGTAAATTCTACCTTCTAATTGATGAGCTTAGAAGAAAAGTAAGTGAATTGCGGCAAAAGGAAAAGGCTAGAAAAAAGCTAATTGATGAATTAATAAAAGACCGTCAATCTCAGCCACTTATATCTGACCCTCATTTGGAAAGCTATAAAAAGATATTTGAAAAATAAAAGTGGATCCATTAGCAATATGGCTTCCTTTTACAGTCAATTCTACAATTCTGCGATAGAAGTTAAACATGTCTAAAAATTATTATTTCTAACATTAACGCGTAAAGCGGATTCGCAGAAAGGCAAACTGTCATACAGCTTACGGCACCATCGAAATCAACGAAATCAACGAAATCAACGAAATCAACGAAATCAACGAAATCAACGAAATCAACGAAATCAACGAAATCAACGAAATCAACGAAATCAACGAAAACTGCACAATCTGCGGCGTGGTAAAAAGCATATCGTTATACACATCTCGGTGGGGCAGATGGCTCCTTAGCTACAACTCATTGATTTTTAGTTCATGACAACATAGGCAAGCGCTATTGAACGCCGTTCCAAGTGCTTGATGCGCAAAGACCGACCAACTTGTGTATAACGAGATGCGTATAGCCTAGCGAATTATCCTCAACTACTCAAGCCAGGAAAAGGCAAAATAAGCTGCTGAGCATAGGCTCAAAAAATTGGCAATGCTAAAAATCACTTGGCGCCTAATCATTGATTTTCCGCTAAATGAACGCGCCAGTAACATAGCAATAAGAACGCCGGCTGTCGACATTGCAACATAACTCCAAAGAACAGACGCCGAATACTCAAACGATCTAACCAAGGCGGGTGAGGGCATAGTTTTCTCCTACTTTCCTATCGTTATGGCGAAATAGTCCCGATAAGGCCTGGAATAGAGGAGGCCGCCCCTCTAGTGCCTTGATTTGTTTTTTGCATCGAGATCGCCCATCCCGCTTACCGTCATATATCTGATGCTGGTAACATAAAACGCAGTGATTCAACCGGCGCTGATAACGGCTATTGGCGCGCGTTACCAAGTGATCAAGACGATCGAACCGCGCTTTGTTATCTATTGCTAACACATTTTGCTCGACCGACAACGCAGCGTAATGGTGCGGTGCTTGATCTATCAGAATGTCATTGTCCATTTCCCAAGCATCCCGCGCTTCCATTCGATGTATGCAGTTTGCATCGAGACGATCAAATCATGGTTAATATCCACCTCCACCATTCCACATAAATTACGAATTAAAAGGCCGCCAAGGCAATAAGCCATCGGTCCACCGCCTGGTCAAGCCCGCCAAAGGCTTGATCGCTCGAATCTCGCCGCGCTTCCCCACCTGTTACCAGATATTCATTGTCCAGCCCCTCCCGCTAAGCGATAGGCTGATTACTTTGCTGCCGATATTCAGTCGCACGCCTTTGGCCATTCTCGTTCTTTGCTTGAATCTAAACACCATAGCCACCTCTATCTAGCAAATAAATTAAGTCTAAAGCTTGATTATATTCACATTAGCTTAAGTTCTGCTTTGGTAATCCCCATAAGGGAAACTCTAAAGTTACAAAAAAACAGAATTCCAGCCATTCAGCGCGATCAAAATCGGCTTTTGAGCATAATTTTATGATTTCATGTGTTTTTCATTGGGTTTTTAGCCCTGTTCTGCGTCTTCTAGTCGCAGGTATCTTGCGGAGGGTGCAAAACCGCCTGTTATAGGCCAGGTTCATGAATCCGATGCACATTTCAGCGCGGGCGAGACCGATGCAACGCATGGCCTTGCCGCCCATTGAGCCATCCAGGCAAACATGTGCTTGACCCGGCAGCGGGTTTTGGAACGGGGCTTGTTGCCTTTGCTTTTTCCTGGCGGTCAGTGGCTTGCCGCGAGCGCCTTTGCGATGGATCTGGCTGCATGCAGTAGCCTTTGGCTTCCAAGTCCGCTTCGGTGTCCTCCTAGCGATAGGCGCTGTCGACCTAAACAGAACAGCTGGTGTTGTCGTCGTCCAGCAGATCCTCAAGTAGTTTGGAGTCGTGGACGCTGGCGTCGGTGTCCTTCTGGTCGAGTTTTATCTCAGCCCAACCCTCGGACACTTCGCCAGCCTTGATGCGGGCATTTTCGTTTGGCGTGTTGCGCTGCACGGGAGAGCTTGACGAAGCTGGCATCTACCAGCTGACCTTTACGGGAGATCAATCCGGCCTGGTCGAGCTGGCGGTTGAATTCATTGAACAGCTTTTGGGGCGATTTGAATTCTTTGAGCGACTCCCGAAACAACCAGAAGCTGTTTTGATCCGGGCATGCTTAGCGTCTGACAGACCGATAAAGTCCTCTTGGAGAGGGGAGAAGCCTCGCTCAGGGAAGTATTATTATGAATAATTTTTTCACTTTTTCAGTGAAAAATTTCACTTTTCAAAATCACTATTCATGATTACTCCAATTATCATCAGATAATTAAAATATCGCTGTATCTAATAGATACACTTCGGTCTTGACGCCCGATCGCTCTGGCCGGTACCGGTCGGACCGGCCAGAGCGCAGCGGGTCTGCTGTTCCCCTGGCAATCCGCCGCACCGGTCATGTTGCAATAGTTGCTTGGTCGATTGTCTCTATTAAATACACTTTTTGTGGTCCTCCAAAATCGGAAACCAAACAGATCTGAGTCACTTTGTTGTTGGGATCATCGATACTGTCTGGTATTTCGAACAAGACTATTGCTATACCAATCCACTTTCTGGATGGTGCACTACCCATCGGAAAATCATCACATTCCAGGGTTCATTCCCAACTTTGAGGCAATACTTTGGCAAAAGTCGGTTTCAATAAAATGCTCAGCAATATTAGGCCTATCCTTTATTGTTAGATTGGCTTTCGTAACTGGATAGCCATTTAGCTTTACATAACAGGCCAAATTTTTCAGCTGGCTTATTTGCGCTGGCCAGACCTGCTTATCACCCTGGGCATCGGGCAAAATTTTTGATGCCCAGTCAGCTGTGTCAGGGTCCGGCGCCCGGAAAATCGCATGAGTAGAGCAAAGGCCGGCCAATGCCTCCGCGCCGTCTTTTTTATAGACTTCACGCAGCTGAGCGACCGATTGAATTCCCAAAATGCCGGCTGCGCCGTACTTTCGCCCCATCGACAATAACCTAGGAATGGACGGCATTTTTTGCAGGCTGGAAAGCTCGTCAAGGACGAAAAAAATTCGTCTTTGCCGGTCCGGTTTCATCGACAATAGGGCTGCGGCTGCGAAATCCAACCAGCACGACAAAAGCGGTTTGAGCGCCGAGTGATAGTCGATCCGACTGCTAATAAAAAGCCAACCGTTTCCATCTTCTTCAATGAATTTTCGGATCGAAAATGGGTCTCCTTTTGCCGGCAAAAGCTTCAGGCACCGCACGTAGGCCGCAGCACTTGCCCGAAGCGAAAGTGCCAATTTTGAACCGGACTCATCTCCTGGTATTAATGCCGCAGCCTCAGTTCCTTTGATTGCTTCGGCTAATTCGCTCATGTCGGCTACCAACATCAATTCGAGCAGACGATTCAAATTAAAATTGCCTTCCCGCCACATTTTTAATATAGCGCCTGCGATTAGTGCTCTGGCAGCATCGGCCCAAAATCGATCACCTTCGCCTTCAGGTACCAGGCTCTCGGCGATGCTCTCGACGTCAAATTCCGAGGCACACTCTATCCAAGGATTCCAAGCAGGTGAACGGCTATCCATCGGATTTAAGATCGTGTCACCTTCACGATAAAATCGCGCAATATATTCACCATTGAGGTCGAAAATAATAGCACGTTGTCCTCTCGCTCGAATCTCATCAAGGATGCCGGATATCAGGTCTGTTTTACCGGTGCTAACGGCACCGCTGATCATCATGTGCTGGGTCTCGGTATCACGTATAAGAGGCACATTTCCAATATGAATATCCGAAGCCTTCCCGTTTCGTTTTATTCTGTTGATCAGTTTCTCGGCTTCAACAAAATCTTCTTCACCGCCAAATAGCTGTTTAACAAATCTAGACAACATTATTTCTCTCCAAAAATGAACTAATCCAAACATGGATCACTGGAGATATCAGTTGCTTGGGAAACGATTTTTTGAAATGCTTGAAATGCTTGGCAGCACAGGGCAGCTATTCGATGAAGAAAGTGTCACATTATGTGACACTTTTTCTTTGATGATAGAAGGTATCGAAGCACATTGTCCTATACAGACAATGTGTTTTTGCTAAGAATTTGGGCGTATCAATGAAAAATTACCGCGATTCACGTAAGACATTCACAGGGGCGAGGGAAGCGGTGTTCAAAAGTGTATCTATTAGATACACTTTTTGCTGACGCCGGCCGGTTGCCTCGATTATCTTCGGTCGCCCGTGGCGGTCAAACTGCGATGGAATGAGTGTCACATGATGTGACACCATGGCCGTTTGTCACCGTTTTCCTGCTTCGGTTCGTCGCCATTCATGTTTCGATAGCCTCCGCCGGTCGGCTGTATCTTTTAGATACACTTTGCCCTTGATGCCGAGCCATCGCAGCCGGGTCGCCGCGGTGGAGCGCAGCGGGCCGGTTGCCCTGGCCGTCGCCGATCGGTCGCGCCGGGTTCCTGCCTCCGCATCGCCGGCAACTTATGATAGCCTTCGCCGGTCGGCTGCATCTTTTAGATACACTTTACCCTTGATGCCGATCCATCTCCGCCGTATCGCCGCCGGTCAACTTACGATCACCTTCGCCGGTCGGCTGTATCTTTTTGATACACTTTGCCCTTGATGCCGAGCCATCGCCGCCGGGGCGTCGCCGGTCGAGCGTAGCGGGCCGGTTGCCCTGGCCGTCGCCGATCGGTCGTGCCGGGTTCCTGCCGCCGTATCGCCGCCGGTCAACTTATGATCACCTTTGCCGGTCGGCTGTATCTTTTAGATACACTTTGCCCTTGATGCCGAGCCATCGCAGCCGGGTCGCCGCCGGTGGAGCGCAGCGGGCCGGTTGCCCTGGCCGCCGCCAATCGGTCGCGCGGGGTTCCTGCCGCCGTATCGCCGCCGGTCAACTTACGATCACCTTTGCCGGTCGGCTGTATCTTTTAGATACACTTTACCCTTGATGCCGATCCATCTCCGCCGGGTCGCCGCGGTGGTACGCAGCGAGCCGGTTGCCCTGGCCGCCGCCGATCGGTCGCACCGGGTTCCTGCCTCCGCATCGCCGGCAACTTACGATAGCCTTCGCCGGTCTGCTGTATCTTTTAGATACACTTTGCCCTTGATGCCGAGCCATCGCCGCCAGGGTCGCCGCCGATCGGTCGCGCCGGGTTCCTGCCGCCGGATCATAGCCGGTCAACTTACGATAGCCTTCGCCGGTCGGCTGTATCTTTTAGATACACTTTGCCCTTGATGCCGAGCCATCGCAGCCGGGTCGCCGCCGGTGGAGCGCAGCGGGCCGGTTGCCCTGGCCGCCGCCAATCGGTCGCGCGGAGTTCCTGCC
>Ga0208626_1000237_pt1 | contig 20676 bp, 19 predicted proteins | sample LakWasMet10_HOW4_2_FD_183860 | JGI IMG/M metagenome (GOLD analysis project Ga0208626, IMG submission 183860) | Freshwater sediment methanotrophic microbial communities from Lake Washington under simulated oxygen tension - Sediment Metagenome... | ecosystem: Environmental > Aquatic > Freshwater >... | reverse complement strand
CGGTTGCGAATGTCCAAGCTGCTTTCAGATTCTTAACGTTGCCTTTGTTCACTTGTGACAAAGCGCTGTAGCCTTGGTTGTTGTGCTGACCGCGTGGGTGTGCCCAGTTGTTCGCGTCTTTCATCGCTGCTTCTTGATCTGCAGCTGCTGAGGCTACCAATGGCGCTGCCATTGTCATACCTGCAACTAAGCCAAGTGCTAACTTGATTTTGTTGATTTGCATATTAATCTCCAAAGTTAAACTACTAAGGTTTAAATAAAATTAATTTCACTGCAAGCCGTGGATCTTTTCTGATGTATTCTCAAAATTTTCACAACTTACTGAAACAATTTTTTAGCACGTCAAATGTGCGTGAACGAAACTATATAACAGTAAATCACGAATTGCAATATATTGTTTACAATTTAGTTACATTTAAACTATTTGTATATAAATTGAGTATTTCCACACGCAGGGTATAATGCGCTATTTGTTAAAAATCCTTTTATAATCAATCAGAAAGATAATAAATTTCCATGAATAACTTTACTTACAATTTGTATCCGGAACTGGATATTCTAGAAAACAGAAGCATTAAAGTTGATGGTTTGCATGAAGTTTATTATGAGATCTGCGGCAACCCCGAAGGCAAGCCGGTCGTATTCCTCCACGGCGGCCCCGGCAGTGGCTGCAATCCTGCACAACGCCGTTTTTTCGACCCCGCACATTACCGTATCATACTCATTGACCAGCGAGGTTGCGGCCGCAGCCTGCCTCAGGGTGAAACAAGAAACAATACGACCGATAATCTGGTCAGCGACATTGATTTAATCCGCAGCGAGTTAGGCATCGACAAATGGCTGGTATTTGGTGGCTCATGGGGCAGCACTTTGGCGCTGGCTTACGCGATACGTCACACTGCGCGCGTAACAGGCCTGATTTTGCGCGGCATTTTCCTGAGCCGCCCGAGTGAACTCAGCTGGTTTCTGGGTGAGGTAAAAACGTTTTACCCGGAACCGTGGCTTGCACTGTGCGAATCTATCCCTGAAAGCGCAAGGCATAACCCGCTCGCCTATTACAAAGAACTGATTTTCTCCGACAATGAACAAGTGAGCATTCCTGCCGCCATTCGCTGGAACACTTTCGAAGGCAGCATCATGACCCTATTGCCTAGGGCATCCGCTAATGAAAGTGAAATAAACGGGCAAGTTGAATTGGCACGCGCCAGAGTGCAGATCCACTACATTGAAAATAACTGCTTCGTAGGCACACGGGATTTAATTGCCGAAGCCGGGAGTAAATTGGCACAGACACCGACCATCATCGTGCAGGGCCGTTACGACATGGTGTGCCCGCCCGTTACGGCATGGGAGTTGAGCCAGGCCATGCCGCATGCTGAATTCCACATGATTGCAGATGCAGGTCATTCAGCCATGGAGGCCGGCACCACTTCCGCACTGGTGGCGGCAACTGAAAAATTTAAGTACATTCCCTGAATATAGATCATGATGGCAGGGCTTTTGCACCCGAAAGCCTCCGCATGAATATAGTTTATAGTTAAATAAAAAATGCCTGTATGAAAAAAATAAGATTCACACCAAAACCAAATGTACAGCTGAAAGCCAATTTAAACCGGGCAATCAGCATGCCGCGCACAGCTTATGATAATCAGCGCTACAACACACCTATGTTTGTAGCATTCGAAATGTTCAAGGCTTTTCAGCGCCACAATGCATTCGGCCTATCGGCATCGCTCTCCTTTTACGCAATGTTCGCCCTGATTCCACTGGTACTGCTCATGTTCTTCCTGTTAAGTCAGCTGGTATTCAGTTCAGATTACGCCATCGTGAAACTTGCGATCATCACCGGCAACCTGGTGCCTCAGCTCAGCAGCGCAATCATGGTTGAAGTTTACAGCGCGGCTAAACAGAAAGCGGCCTGGGGTGCGATCGGCCTGTTTATCCTGCTTTGGTCTGTCACGCCTTTGGCAAGCTCGATGCGCTCAGCCTTTTACAATATCAGCAGCTTGGTTGAAGCGCCGTCGTTTGTTCAACGTAAGATTAAAGACATTTTTGCGATTCTGGGCATGTTGCTGCTGTTCTTCCTGTTTACATTTGCCGGCCTGATGCTCGAAAAAGTCGTGGTATTCTTAGGTGCCAATCACCAGCTACTGGAACATGGCATGTTAGCAAGCCTGACCTCGCTGGTACTCACTACATTATTGATTGCCGCGTTTTATTTCGCTTTTTTTCCGGTACGTTTAAGTATCCGGCATATTTTCATCGGCGCACTGTTCACCGCAATCTTATGGCTGCTGATGCGGCCGGCATTTACGCTGTTTTTATCCGTCAACCAGTCTTATGGCTCGGTATTCGGCGGCATGAAAAACCTGTTCATCTCCATTACCTGGCTTTATTTTAATTTTGCCGTGTTCCTGCTCGGTACCGAACTGATTGCCACATTAAGAAAAAAAGACGTACTGCTGCTGAAAGGCCTGTTTGACGACAACAGCGCCGCACTTATCACCGGTAAAGAAAATTACACCAGGCAGCTGATGCAGCACTATGGCAAGACCTATCATCAAGGTGAATATATCTTCCATACCGGAGATGCGATCAGCCAGCTTTATTACCTGCTCAACGGCCAGGTGAAAATAGTGCAGAATGGCAACCTGCTGCGCACGATTGAACCTGACAACTACTTCGGCGAAATGGCCATGCTCTCAAACACGCCGTCGGTTGCCGATGCTGTTGTGAGTACAGAATCCGCTGACGTCATCTGCATACGCACAGACAACATCGAAACCCTGTTATTAGATGAACCTAAAGTAGCCATGCGATTTTTGCGGCAGCTTGCCCGCAGATTGCAGCAGCGCAGTGAATAATTTTGTTTTAGAATGCAGTAAAAATATCCGGCAAATCATGTAGGACGAATTTTATTATGGCAAAACCAGCGCAATCCTTTAATCAGCAGCCAAGCCAGCTTGAAATGCAGCCCGTATTGCAGCTGCTTAACTCCGGAAAACTTGCCGATGCTGAAACAGCAGCCAATAAATTAGCCACGCGTTACCCCAATGCATTTATCCTGTTCAACATTCTCGGCATTGCCCAGGACGGTTTGTCTAAATTCAGCGATGCCGTAAAAAGCTATAGCAAAGCGATCGCCTTGCAGCCAAACACACCGGACCTTCATTTCAATTTAGGCATTGCACTCGCAAACGTAGGCAGGCTTGAGGAAGCGGGTAACAGCTATCGCAAGGCGATCGCACTCAACCCTAAATTTTTCGAAGCCTATGGCAATCTGGGCACGGTTCTGCAAAAACAAGGGCTGCTTGAGGATGCGATCAGCAACTACCGTACCGCATTAAGCATTCATGAAGACCCGCGCGGCCACTTTAACCTGGGCACCGCATTGCGTGACGAAGGCAAGCTTGATGATGCGATTTCGCATTTCAGGCAGGCCATCGCCATGTTTCCCAACTATGCCGATGCCCATAACTACCTGGGCGAATGTCTGCGCGACCAGGGCAACATGGAAGATGCGATCAGGAGCTATCAGGATACGCTTGCGCTCAACCCCGACCATGCCGGCGCCAATTACAACATGGGTGAGTTTCTTTATCTGGCGGGACGTTTTGATGAGGCCGCTGATTTCCTTGAACGCTCGCAGCTTGATGACTGGCAGGAGCGCGCACTGTACTGCCTGTATAAAGCAGAACGTTTCGACGAATTCAAAACCCGGCTGGATGAAATCGTGCGCACCCATACAAAACATGACGCGCCATTTTTACAAACACTGTCTACACATTACGCAAAAAATTTCGACACGGAAGACAATTACAACTTCTGTAAAAACGGATTTGAATTCGTTTACCAGAACAGCATTCAGGAACTGGCGCAACCTGGCAGCCAGTTTCTTAAAGACCTGCTCAACGACATCAACAATACGGCGATAGAAGTCCGCGCGCAAGGCATGATTATCAACGGCAAACAGTCTGCGGGTAATCTATTCAAACGCCCGGAAGCTTCTTTCAGGAAACTGGGAGAACTGGTCAAGCAAGAGTTTGTAAACTATAAAAAACGCTTTGCGGGCGCCGATTGTGAATTGATTAAATCATTCCCTAACGAACTGGAATTTACAAGCTCCTGGTATGTCCGGCTGCGCAGTGGCGGCTTTGTAGACCGCCATATACATGAAGTGGGATGGATTAGCGGCGCAGTTTACCTGGTATTGCCGCAGAATAAAAAAGACCCATTGGAAGGCTGCTTTGAATACGGCCTGCATGGCGATAACTATCCGCAAAAGCACGAAGATTTTCCGGTAGGGATTGCATCGCCGAGTGTAGGGGATATTGTGCTGTTCCCTTCATCACTGTTTCATCGCACCATACCATTCAATTCAAATGAAGAGCGCATCTGCATCGCATTCGATTTAAAACCGGAAGGCGATATTTTCAGGCACTCCAACTATTAAGGTGCGATTCCAGCGCAAGTCAGCGCCATTACTCTGACTTACGTACATCGGCAATCATATATTCCAGCCTGGCCTCGGCAATGTCGACCTGTGTTTCCAGAATCGGGTCTATGCATTTGCTGCCGAAAATAATCTTGCCTTCCAGATTAGCCAGACTGCTAAGCCGGGTGTAATCCTCGACGATGCAGTTCTTGATCATAGCGCCACTTTCAACCACACAATTCGCGCCAATGACGGCAGGCCCGATAATGGTGGCTCCCGCTTCAACCCTGGAACTGCCTCCGATATAAACAGGAGGCACGATATTGACATCATCAAAGTGAATACTCGTGTTAATACCGGTATAAATGCCCGGCAAAACCTCTTTACCCGGCATTTTAAACCCCGCAACCTCGCCGCTGAGTACTTTGCTGGTAACAGTCCACACATCCTGTATATTGCCGATATCCAGCCACTGAAATGGCAGATTGATTGCATAAAAGGGGATTCCCTCACTTACCAGCTTTGGAAATAGCTCACTGCCGATATCGTAAGCCACACCGGAAGGGATGTAATCAAATATTTCCGGCTCAAAAATATAAATACCGGTGTTTGCAATATTGGATACTGCATGTTCAGGATCCGGTTTCTCCTGAAACTGTACGATACGATTATTCTGATCCAGTTCGACGATGCCGTATTTAAACACCTCATCCGTTGGCACTTCTCTGACGATCACACTCGCAATCGCTCGTTGCTCACGATGAATCTCCAATGCCTTGCCGATATCCAGGTCAATCCATGCATCGCCGCAGAGTACAATAAATGTTTCATCAAAAAAACCTGAAAAATCCTGGATTTTCTTCATACCGCCGGCAGAGCCAACGGCAGCGCTCACTGCAATACCGTCTTTGATATAGCCCTCATATGAATAAGCCATACTTACACCAAACTGCTCACCATCCCTGAAGTAATTCTCTATGATAGGCGCCAGATGGCTGGTATTCACCATAATTTCATCGACACCATGCTTCTTGAGCAAATCCACAAGATAAGCCATCACCGGCTTTCTTACCAAAGGAATCATGGGTTTAGGTATTTCGTGTGTAATGGGCTGGACCCGGGTTCCCTTGCCAGCACCAAGTATCATGGCTTTCATATTTATTCTTAATTTCTTAATTTCTTAATTTGTATTCATTGATTTCAGTCGGCCGACACTATTGGCTTAAAGAAGGATGCACCTGCCTAGAGGCTGATCCGTCCTTGCTATTTAGGTTGCTGACAACATAACAAGCAGCAATATGGATCAATACAGCGGTTACATCTGGGAATTAAACGCCGCTAGCCTTAGTCAAGATAGAGTAAAGCTGATCTTTCAAGTTTAACTTCTCTTTCTTGAGTGTTTCAATTTCCGCATCTGTAGCCTGCTCAACATTCGTTTCGATATTTTTAATCTTCTGGTCAATTTCATTATGACGATCAAACAGTTTTGTAAAGTGCAAATCATTGTGCTTTAGTTGAGTAATCAGGTCACGGTATTCTGGAAACATAAACAATCCTTTTAATTTGAAATTAAGGGTCAACAGCCGATTTTACGCGATTGCCATGGTAACTTCTACCAGAAACAAGCAGTTGTTGACCTACATCAAACCATCTGACTTAGCACGCCGGCTTATTATTTGGCACTTTTGAACTCATCCCAGGATGCCTCAGAAACCTTATAGGTTGCCCCGGCTTCAGCGATTGCATGAATATCGACGAAATACGAATCATCACTGACGTTCTCGCAGTGTGCCTCTGCAGCGACCTCATCCCTGTGGATTTCAACCGGGAAGCGCCAATAAATTTTCTCTACAGTATTGCCTGTTTTTTGATATATGTGGGAAATCAGATTATTTTCCAGCACATTGGAATAACGGAATCGTTTTAACGGCTGCGACTCAATTAATGTGACAAATCGCTTATAGCCATCCAGTTTAAAACAGGTGACACGCACATCAGCCCCGGTATGGGTAAAATATTCAGTAATAAAATCTGTGATATTTTTAACTGACTTCTCCAGCGCCCTGTTTCTACGGAATAAATAAAGAACGTAGGCAAGTAAAACAATGATGTCAATGGCAACAATGTAAGTTGCCAATGAATCCAGAGTTAGCGTCAATGTGATCATGATAAAACCTTACATCCCCAACCAGTATTTATTTTTAGTGTTGTGTAAAACAGTTTAATACTATCACTAGTTGTACTGGCTTAAGCAAAAAATGACGGTGATGGCACCGACCTGAAATTACATATTGAAAAACAGCAGAAATCTTTCCCGGAATTTTGCACTTCAGCATTACGCATGCCTAAGCATAATCATGCTTACTGGATCTTGGCGTTAACAAACTGCCCGGCGCTTGGATGCAAAACACCGGGAAATATCAACGCCTGGAAATAACAGCCTGTAAAATTCTATTACTGAATGAAATGTTACGTAATCTCATAGCAAAAGTTTTAAAGCCTGGCATTAAACTAGGCTGCAGCGTCAGTTTCACATTTTTTGATGAATGAATTCTTGGCAGCGCCAGAAAGCTTTTTCTCGGCAGCGGTAGTACCGCAGGCAGCAATTGCCGCATCTTTGTTACACTTTTTGATGAATGAATTTTTGGCAGCACCGGCCAGCTTTTTCTCGGCTGCTTTAGTGTCACAGGCAGCTACAGTTGAATCCTTGTTACATTTTTTCAGAAAGCTGGTTTTAGCAGCGCCGGCTAATTTCTTTTCAGCAGCTTTAGCGTCACAGCTAGCATCTGCAGCAAATGCCACATTAGCCGTCAACAATCCAAAAATAGCCGCGATGATGATCTTTTTCATTTACAGTCTCCTATAGTTATTAAATGCACGCAATTTGCGCCTGAATATTACATCAAATTACACTAGCGACTAACGGGTAAATTTACTTTCATTTTTTTAACACAACTCCAATCAATTTACATGCTGGTGAACGAGCCTGTAAGTTAACTCTACATACAATCCGCACATCACTGTTAACCTACTCTCTGCCTTCAAAAAGGCCGCTGAATCACTCCTCCGTCTGCGCGTTTAATAACACCGGAATTACATACGGCACCATTAACCGCATCGTTGCAGGAGCCTGGTCGAAAGCAAACCTTACCCAGCCTTACATCGTGATTCTGAATACTGATATGTGGGTTTTCAGCGAGCCGGATTTTGTACGGTAGATGCCGGCGCATGGAGATTGCCGTAAAGAAAGATTCTTTGAAACATGGAACCACGCCGCAATGTTTATGCAAGAACGCAAAATTTTTCCGGTGAAGACGGATGTATCGGACTTGTAGCGCAAAATCATATTATTTGCATGCATTCATTACACCTGCACCCGCATCATGATTCAACTTTGAAAATCCGATACCAAAACCATGCCTGATTTAATACATAAACAAAAACTTATTCACGTATTTGGAGTAATATTTCTTAGTTATTTACAGTTCTTAACGTTATGCCATTGAGAACGTGACCTTAGCTTGTTAATGTTACGCAGACATCTCAAGTTAAAAGACTTTATTAACAGAATTGCATTAAGCAGTTAACAACGGCGTTAGCCAACGTTATGCAGGCAAAGCGCTGAGCCAACCCAGCAAGACTAGCTGAATGAACCAGGAATCAAGAATATGGATCAAACAAACGATCATGGCAATGCGTTAATCAAGAAGGAAATTGAATCACGGCGCGCCTTTCTGTTTACTCTTGAATGGTTATTAGCGCTTTTGAATCGCTACGCAAGCTCTATACAATTTGACCTGGTGCATATCGAACTAGGCAGCGACCACGAGCTAGGCGAAGCGTTTGGCGCACAGGAGGCCTTCAAACAGCTTGCGTTGCTAACAACCTCACTGACAAATGATTTCCGCAAGACAGACCTGATTACGCGCAATGTGACGGATTACTGGATCATCGTGCCGTATGACAGCAACAAAGAGCAAATACAAAACAAGATTGTAGAGATATTCAACGCAGCAAAACATAAAGACCTGAATGTAATCAACCGCGAAATTTCGATTTTCTCATTACCGCTCGCATCATCTGAAACCATCACCAGACTTGTCTCTGCAGTTGAATTCCTGGCGTATCTGAAAGCGAACAAGAAACAACTTGCCAGCCAATCATTCAAGCTTTCTGCTAACTTTGAATGCATTAATGCATGAATTAATGCCGTTTAGATGCTCAGCCAGCAAATGATTGCTGGTAAAAGCCTAGTGCTTGGCTGCAGGCTTTCTACCAGGCGCAGCAGATGGAATATAGCCGGATATGCGGCATAGCATTCCTTCAACCGCCACACCGTTTTCAAAATTTGTGACGTTACAGCTGGAAATTGCTTTGGTTAATTCCAGCGCAGTAATCGAGTTACGCACTTGCAGAAGGGGGATTCCGGTTTCGTCGGCAATTTCCCTGTCGCATCGCTGCCCGTGCTTTTTTATATTTTCGAGTACTAATGCGTTATACATTCTAAACTCCTTATTTACTACCAATTGAACCAGCTTAAATGACGCGCCCATGCACCATGCATAGGCACAGTGCCAAAGGGATCACAGGCACAAGTAAGCGAATACTTACACTTAATCAAGCTTATGATTTTTAAGTATTTTTTAATATACGACATTGTACGCTATAAAGCTGATCCATACCAAAAAAATAACCAACGCCTTCATAGCGTGAGCCACAGCTGAATCCCGTAAACCATCGATGTCGCTGCTGGAAAGAACTGCCTTTGACATTTTTAAACGTAGTGGCAAGGTATATACGAAGGTTATCCTGACACCAAGGCGCTAGCTGATGCAGCTGAGAGCTGGAAAAATAGCGCCTGATAGTATCTCGTGTACGCTGTTCGTTGCTGTTTCTGACATGGCACTTCTTCTTTACGAAAACAAATTCAACCTGCATTACATATAAGATGGCTAGAATTCCGCATATTTGGGCGCAAAAAAGCCCGCTGGCCAATTAAGGTGCAACGGGCGAAAATAATTAATATGCTTATATTAATTCAGGCTAGCGCTCATTTTTGTTTTAAGTTCTGTAACCCAGCCTACACAAGGCTCATCTATCGGTGCGATTTCTCGCCTTTTTTGGGTTAACGTCTCCACATACGCCATTAGCCAATACTTTGACAGTGAGCTTTCATCTGCTAATTTAGTATTTAATACTCTGTCATAAATGTAAGCAACCCAAGCATCATAGGTAAGAATCTGGATTTTCAAGCCATAACCATCTTCATAATCAGTAATTTTTTTCTGAATCTCATCATTCCTTATCGGATCCATTGTAGTTACGAAGCCAAGCGTATCAATTGACGGATGATGAATAACTTTTTCCATCACTTCATCAATCTCATCTCGCAAATAAGCTTTTCCATACTTAGCATCCCAAGACTCTATAATTTCATAGTCCTCCAATAATTCAATATCACCAACATTTCCATGTTTTTTATTTGCTGATCTCATTTGTGATAGAGGCTTTAGTGTTAAAGGTTCAAATGCCCCTGTTTCCAATGCAGCCTGCAATAATGCATGCATACTAATTTCCATAAGCCTAGCCGCATAATCTGAATCATTCACATGAGATTTAATTAAATTAACAATACTGAGCTTTGACGGGGTAGTTGCGACGAATTGATTACATAAAGCTATTAACTCTTCAGAAACTTTAATGAAATACTCTGCCTTATTAAACAAAAGGCTAATGAAGTACATTAATGAATTTAGCGGATCAGTAATTCCAGACTCTAAAGACTCAACAATTGCCAACCATTGATCCCTTGCGCCTCTCAGTTGCGCCTTATATAAAGGAGAATATGGATAGTTCTCAGCCAAACTGCGAGTCATCATAAATCCATCGGCATTTAGCTTTAAAAGATCATACTTTCTTAGAGCGGGCGTAACGTAATTTTTATCTAATGTTCTCATAGATATACCACCTTGCCATGAGAATGAGCTTTTACTAACACCACCTTTATGTAACCTTATGCTTTGCTCTGGCTCTATAGACTTAATGCATAATTGCATAACTGTTAAGCCAATTAATGCCCTACCAACCTCACTAGTTACTGAGTCTACCAGTAATTCGAGGCAGATTTTTGTAGCTTCATCGATCTTATCGAGTTGTAAAACAACTTTTTTATCTCTTATTTCAACGATAATTTTTTCCAGAAAGCCTGCTTCAAATTTATCTTTTACAGACTTATTTCTTTTTTTTGTTTGCTCTGAAATAACACCCTCTTCAAAAATTTCTTTTGTTTCTGGTGCAGAAACATATTCAGACCTATTACTATAAACTACAAGATATTTCTCAAAATCTTCAGGCATTCAATAACCTCATAGCTCAGTAAGCCTCTGTAAGCTTCTTTCATTTAAAGTTGGAAATGGATAAGGAACTAAATAATGGTCTTCCTTAATTTGTTTATTGGTACTTTTGTTTCTTATTTCAAAGCCTATGGTTTTCATTTCAAATAAAACTTGTTTCAGCCGCTCTTTCCCTAAACCATAACATGCAATTAATTGGTCAATATGAATTGTTGTTCCTACACTGACCCCTTTAGTAACTAAAGAGGCTACACGCCAAAAGTCATCAGTTTTCAAGGACTCATCATGTATCGACATGTAAAGATTAGTTGTGGTTCTGTATTTATAATATCCAAATAATTGGATTAGATCATCTTTGTGAGCATAACTCATAATTGATCTCTCTAAAAACTTCCATAGTGCTAATAAAGATTTAGGATTACAACTATTTGACTGCAACGTTATTTTTTTTGTGCCTATAGAATTTTGCTGCTCTGGCGTTAGTTCAATGGTAATTACGTAAGCGCTCAATTTAGTATTTTTATCACTTAAGATTATTTTCCATTCAATATTAGTAAAATCAAAATCAAACCTATAGGTATCAGACTTTAATTTCGCTTCTTCAGAGAGCTTAAAGTCAGTAGATAAATAACAAATTGAACTTCCAATAATTTCCCCATTATGCTTTTTTGTTTCATCATTTTCTAAAGTTTTATTTTTACTTATTTGAAGATTAGCTTTATTTTTATAAATTTCGGTTAATGTTGATTTACGTTTTCTAAAACCAAGTTTTTGATCATCTGACAAATACTCTATTGAAAAAGGAAGTTTAATACCAAAGACCTGATTCAAAATTGATGCAGCCAATACACGTCCAATCTGTGGTGGAACTGAATTACCCAACTGATGAACAGCTATTTGACGGCCACCCATTAGCACATAGTTATCTGGGAAAGTTTGCAACCGTTTTATTTCTTCGACCGTGAACTGCCTATTCTCCCAAGAAAATGGGCCGGTATATTGGCCACCTTGAGCTTTAATTGTTCTTACTGGTGTATATGGGTCCGCTTTATATAAATAATCAGAAAATTTAGACCGCCATCCAAATATTGGTTTTGGGTGCCCCATGCGATCGGTGTAATAACTATAGTTCAAGCCAGGTGGTATCTCATCGAGCAAATGACCGTGCCTGCCATTTATGCCTTTTTCACATTTTGATGTATCCAACCCATTAACGGCCTGACCCGCTGTATAGTAAGGTCTATGATCGGAAGAATCTGGCCCATGTGATGGTTTGGGGAAATAGAAGTGTCCTTCGTCACGAATTCCAACAATGATTAGTCGCTCCCTGTGCTGAGGTACTCCATAATCGGCAGCATCAAGAATTCTCCAAAATAATTTATATCCTGCTCCTCTGAAAGCATCTTGTATCAGTCTCCAAGGTTCTCCTCCTTGAGCCCCCACAATTCTATATACATTCTCGAACAGAAATCCCTTTGGCTTTGTCTGCTTTAAGATTCGTACATATTCTTCAAATAATGTGCCTCTGCTGTCATCAATACCGTTAACACCTGAGGCACGCGCACCTGCAGCTGAGAACGTTTGACATGGCGGACCACCTATAATGAACTGTAAATCCTCATGACTTGGAATATACTCTCTGATATCTTTACAAACTACTTTTGTCCCATACAGCCTTCCATGTTCTGCGGAATTCTTAGTTAGGGTAGCTACAAAGTCCTTCTCGATTTCAACACATTCAACAATATCAAAACCCATGTCATGGAATGCAATATCAAGACCACCACCGCCACTAAATAAACTTAATGTCTTGATTTTATTTACTTTATTAGAAATCACCCAGTTATAAAAACGCTCACCGAATTTGTCAGGCCAACAATCCTTTTCTTCCATATCCATACTAGTTAATGCATCTTGAAACCAGCTACCATCATTACCGGCTTCAAATAATTTCTGTTGATTCATCTTGACAGGTCTTTCGCAAATAACTTTTAGTATTTATTTTGTGTTTGGTAAAATTATCCAAAGTTCAGTAATATTTTATATCCAATTTTAATTATTAATTTTTAACTGGAAATAAAAGTTTTTATAATCAATTTCTAACGCAGTTACTCTATAAATTTATTCAATAAATAACAGAAACGAAAATGAAAAAGGACCCAGATTTCTCTGAGTCCTTTTATTTTTTGGTGGCCCCCCTGTGAGTCGAACACAGCACCAACGGATTATGAGTCCGCTGCTCTAACCAAGCATGAGCTAGGGGGCCAAAACTTTCAAGCTCGCTATTTTAAACTAAAATAACGGATCTTGGCCTGTCTAAATCAACTAATCCTGGCCTGTTTCCAAGAAGCTTCTTAATCTTTCAGAGCGGGTAGGATGACGCAGCTTACGTAATGCCTTGGCCTCGATCTGACGGATACGCTCGCGTGTCACGTCAAACTGTTTGCCTACTTCTTCCAGTGTATGGTCGGTATTCATTTCAATACCGAAGCGCATACGCAAGACTTTTGCTTCACGCGGGGTCAATGATTCAAGTACTTCACTGGTTGCATCACGCAGGCTTGCATAAACCGCAGCATCCACAGGTGCCAGTGTTGTACTGTCTTCAATAAAGTCGCCTAAATGCGAATCTTCATCGTCGCCGATCGGTGTCTCCATGGAAATCGGCTCTTTGCTGATCTTCAGGATTTTACGGATCTTGTCTTCAGGCATTTCCATTTTCTCGGCCAGTAAAGCCGGATCTGGTTCCACACCTGTTTCCTGCAGGATCTGGCGACTGATACGATTCATTTTATTGATCGTTTCAATCATATGCACAGGAATACGGATCGTACGGGCCTGGTCAGCAATCGAACGTGTAATTGCCTGGCGGATCCACCATGTTGCATAGGTAGAGAATTTGAAACCGCGGCGGTATTCAAACTTGTCGACCGCTTTCATCAAACCGATATTGCCTTCCTGAATCAGATCCAGGAATTGCAAACCGCGGTTTGTATATTTTTTGGCAATAGAAATCACCAGGCGCAGGTTTGCCTCAATCATTTCGCGCTTGGCGCGGCGGGCACGTGCCTCACCGGTTGTCATTTGTTTATTGATTTCTTTGAGTTCTTTAGTCGAGATACCGACTTTGGTTTCCAAATCAATAATACGCTGCTGCTGGTCAAGAATAGAGTGATTAAAGCGCGCCAGTTTTTCTACGTATGGGTTATCCGCTTTAAGCTCTTCTTCCAGCCAGTTCAGATTGCTTTCGTTGCCCGGGAACGATTTGATGAAATGCGTTCTAGGCATGCCTGATTTTTCAACACAGAAGTCGAGTACTTTACGCTCATGGCCGCGCACGGTCTCTACCAGATCACGCACCTGGTCACAAAGCGTTTCGACCTGTTTTGGTGAAAAGCGGAATGCAGTAAGCTCTTCCAGGATTTCTGAAAGGTATACCTGATATTCAGGGTCTTGTGAGCCTCTCAGCGGCAGGATTTCCATCATCTTCAGGTGTGCTGCACGCACGATGGTAAAACGCTTGAGCAGTTCTTCTTTAAGCTTGGCCAGAGCCTCTGCCGAGATTGCCGCCGCTTTCGCACCATCGGCATCTTCATCCTCGTCATCATCTTCAACCTCTGGCTCAACTTCATCTTCAGCTTCAGCCGTCATGCCATCATCCAGGCCGATGTCAGAATCGATCAAACCATCCACCAGGTCATCAACGCTGAGCTCGTCTTTTTCTACTTTTTCAACCAGCTCCAGCAATGCACCCACTGTGGTCGGGCAGGCTGCGATTGCCTGCACCATGTGTTTCAAGCCGTCTTCAATACGGCGTGCAATCTCAATTTCGCTTTCACGTGTAAGCAGGTCAACCGTGCCCATTTCGCGCATATACATACGCACCGGGTCGGTAGTGCGGCCAAAATCTGAATCTACAGTCGCCAGCGCCTGCTCGGCTTCTTCCACTGCGTCATCATCGGTCACCGCCGGCGGTGCATCAGACATCAACAACACTTCAGCATCAGGCGCTTCTTCGTACACCTGGATACCCATGTCATTAATCATGCCGATAATGCCGTCAATCTGCTCGGACCCCTGCACATCATCAGGCAAGTGGTCATTAATTTCGGCATAGGTGAGGTAACCACGCTCTTTGCCTAAAACTATCAAGCTCTTAAGACGGGTGCGGCGTTCTTCTGCGCTTACTTCATGCAACTCCGCACTAATAAACTCTTCTGTTTCTTTTTCAGCTATTTGATCGCTCTTTTTTGGTCTTGCCATGACTTACCTCTAAATTTAGCTTCTGCCATGCATAAACCAGCCAGCATAGCTATTAAGATTACCGAACCGCGTATTATACCAGAATTAAGCCCTATTTTGGCTGGGTTTATTGCCGACAGATTTCAACAAAGCAATCTCATCTTCCGTCAGTGCGCTTAAAGGCTTTTCAGCGATTCGCGCCAGCAAACTGGTTGACTGCTTATGCGAATAAACGTCTTGCAACTGCAGCCTGATGCCCGCCAATTCTTTCTCAAAATCCAGCGTTTCATCCAGCATCATCAGTTCACGCCCCAACTCAGACAGAACCTTGACCTCAACTCTAGCCTCAAGTTCATGCAGTATCGCTGCTGAGTTAGAATGGGGATGAAGCAGACAAGTTTCAATAGTGTACTTTAACAACACGTCCTCATCTGCCTGACCATCGACCAAAGCCAGGTCAGCCTGCATCGCAAGCGACGACCGCCTCAGCAAGATCAGACAAAAACGCCTTTGCAGCGACACCGTAGTGCGGGTCAGCTTGGGTCTCGCCTGCATCGGAGGCTTGTTCACATCAGGCAGCTTGAGCAGGCTATGCATTTCATCAGCAGACAACTGCGCCAGCTCAGCAACTTTCTTGCGCAGGTACATCGCACTGCGCGGTGCATTAATCTGTTTCAGAATAGGTTCAGCGTCATTCAGAAAGCGCACGCGGTCTTCCTGACTCTGCAAAGGGTTATTTTCACTCAGGTGCTGCAGTATATATTGGGACAACGGCATTGCTGTTTTCACTTCGGCCTCAAATTGCTCTTTGCCAAATTCGCGCACGTAAGAATCCGGGTCATGCTCTTTCGGTAAAAACAGAAAGGTAAGCCTCAGGCCGTCAGTCAGCGCCGGCAGCGCATTCATGGCAGCGCGCCATGCGGCGGTGCGCCCGGCATTGTCACCATCGAAACAGAATACGATTTCATCGGCCTGCCGCATCAATTTAGCAATATGGTATGGCGTAGTTGCCGTGCCAAGTGCAGCAACCGCATATTCAATCCCATATTGTGCCAATGCCACAACATCCATGTAGCCTTCGACTACCAGTGCGCGGCCGGCGTCGCGTATCGCACGGCGTGCGATGAACAGCCCGTAAAGCTCATGGCCTTTTTGAAACAGGGGCGTTTCAGGAGAATTATAGTATTTAGGCGTGTCTTCTGGATTGATTACACGCCCGCCAAAGCCAATCACCTGGCCCTTCTGGTCGTGGATTGGGAACATGATGCGGTCACGGAAACGGTCATAACGCCGCCCCTGATCATTTTCGACCACCAAACCCGCCGTGGTTAAGGCTTCACTGTCATAATGCGGAAAAACACCCTGTAGATTTTGCCAGCCGGCAGGGGCATAGCCAATCTGAAATTTTGCTGCAATCTGACCACTGAGGCCGCGACTTTTCAGGTAATCAATCGCACGCTGGGATTTTTTAAGCTCAGCTTTATAAAAATTCGCAGCTTGCTGCAGCGTCTCCTGCAAACCCACCACTACTTTCTGCGCGGGTCGATCTGCATCCCGCGTTTCCTGCGGCACAACCAAACCCACATTCTTAGCCAGGTCCTGCACCGCTTCGACAAAGCTGACCCCTTGATACTCCATCAGAAAACCAATCGCCGTACCATGTGCGCCACAGCCAAAGCAGTGATAAAACTGCTTGGTAGGACTTACGGTAAAACTGGGGGATTTTTCATTATGAAACGGGCAGCAGGCAGAGTAATTGGCACCGGCTTTTTTGAGCGGCACACTTTTATCGACCACATCAACAATATCAACGCGGTTCAGGAGTTCTTGAATAAAGCTTTCCGGGATCAAATTTATCTGCTTTTACCAAAAAAATAACGACGTTGATTTAATGACCGAATGGTAATTTTAGCCCAAGATTACGACCCAAGTAAGTACAAAACAAGAAAGTAAGCGAAAACAAAAAAGGAGCTTACGCTCCTTATGATGTTTGCTTGTTTACAGCTTTACTGCTTAACCTAAGCGGGTCTTGATCAACCCGGATATTTTACCCATATCGGCACGGCCAGCTACCAGCGGTTTAATCGCCGCCATGACCTTACTCATATCTTTAATACCAGCAGCACCTGTATCCACCACAACTTTTTCCAGGATGTCTTTAATTTCATCTTCGGTCAGTTGTTGTGGCAAATAGGTATGCAGTACGCTGACTTCAAACTTTTCCACATCAGCCAGGTCATTGCGATTCGCCGATTCATACGCTGCGATAGAATCGCGACGTTGTTTAAGCATTTTCTCAATCACAGCAATTACATTGCTGTCATCAAGCTCAATGCGTTCATCAACTTCGCGCTGCTTGATCGCAGCCTGTAGCAGACGAATCGTGCCTAAACGCGCGCTGTCTTTTGCGCGCATGGCAGTCTTCATATCCTCAGATATCTGAGCTTTCAATGACATACTGATGACTTTACCAAGAATTTCTTAGTAAAGTTTTGCTGGCAACGTTTGTTTCATCAAGCGGCGATATTGGCGCTTAACAGCAGCAGCAGCTTTACGTTTACGTTCCCAAGTTGGTTTCTCGTAGAACTCGCGTGCGCGAAGGTCATTCAACAAACCAGTTTTTTCAATCAAACGTTTAAAACGGCGTAAAGCAACGTCAAACGGCTCATTCTCTTTTACACGTACACTAGACATTCGGTCTCTCTTATCTGCAACAATTCAATTATAAGGTCATGCTCAAGTTTCGCCTTTTCAGGCATAAACATGAGAAAAGTCCGCCATTTTAATCGTATAATTGGTTTTGTTCAATTACTTTCTATGTAATTGTGTTGTAAATGTTCTTTTTAGGTAAAGTTGGATACAAAAAATGTTAGTGCTTGGCGTTGAATCTTCATGTGATGAAACCGGTATCGCCTTATATGATACTGATAATGGCCTGCTGGCGCACGCCCTGCACTCCCAGGTGGAGATGCATGCCGAATACGGCGGCGTAGTACCTGAACTCGCTTCGCGTGACCATATCCGCCGCGTATTGCCGTTGACCGAGGCCACCCTCAAACAAGCAGGAAAAACACTGCAGGATATTGACGCCATTGCCTACACACAAGGCCCCGGCCTATCTGGCGCACTGCTGGTTGGCACCAGCTTTGCTGAAGCTCTGGCTTATAGCCTGCAAGTGCCTACCATTAACGTGCATCATCTTGAAGGCCATTTACTGGCGCCATTGCTGGAAGACAATCCGCCGCAATTCCCTTTTGTTGCATTACTGGTATCGGGCGGCCACAGCCAACTCATGCGCGTGGATGGCATCGGCGAATACGAATTACTTGGCGACACGCTGGATGATGCCGCAGGTGAAGCATTCGACAAAACTGCCAAGTTACTGGGCTTGGGTTATCCTGGCGGCCCGGCTTTATCCAAATTAGCGCAAAGCGGCAAACCAAATTTCAAGCTGCCGCGGCCGTTGCTCAACAGCGGTGATCTCAATTTCAGCTTTAGCGGACTCAAGACCTCAGTACTGACATTGGTGAACCAGCAACAGCCTTTAGATGAAGCTACCAGAGCCGACATCGCCTATGAATTTCAGGAAGCCGTTACCGAAGTACTAACCACAAAATGCATGCATGCATTACGTGATACCGGGTTGGACAATTTAATTGTTTCAGGTGGCGTTGGCGCCAATGCCAAACTGCGCGAGAAATTGAATGCCGCCACCAAACGCAGGGGCTGCAAAGTAAGCTACCCGCGCCTGGAATTCTGCACCGACAACGGCGCCATGATCGCTTTTGCCGGCGCCATGCGCCTGATTGCCATGCAGGATGCCAGCCCAAAAAATTACAGCTTCAGCGTCAAACCGCGCTGGAACCTGAACGAACTACAGGCGCCGTAACAACAGCGCCTGTAGTTAAGAAAACACTGTATAAACTATTTCTTCCTGCCAAAGCCGGACTCAGTGCCGGCCAGCAATTTCTGGATATTGGTTCTGTGACGCCATATCAGCCATACCGACATCACCAGCACTGTCAGCACATAGTCCTGGTAAGGCAGCAAATACCAGGCAAACACTGGCGCCAGTGCCGCAGCTACAATTGCGCCTAACGACGAGTAACGTGTCGCTGCAAAGACTACAAGCCAAGCCGCAAGCGCCGCCAATCCTAACCATGGTGATATCGCCACCATTACACCCAACGCAGTCGCCACACCCTTGCCACCTTTAAAGCCATGGTAAATCGGGTACAGATGTCCGAAAAACACCGCCAGCGCTACCGCACTCACTACCCACATCAGCATGCCTGACTGCAAAGCCAACCACACCGGGAACCAGCCTTTGAATGCATCACCCAGCAATGTAAGCACCGCCGCGGATTTTTTACCGCTGCGTGCAACGTTAGTCGCACCGATATTGCCGCTGCCGACCGAGCGCGGGTCTGGCAAACCATAAAGTTTGCTGATTAAAATACCAAATGCGATTGAACCCAGCAGATAAGCTGCCACGATCCAAACTACCGGCACTAAAGTTACAGGAATAAAACCTAACTCATTCATAATAAGATGCTCTAGAATCTGACTAATCACATTCTAAACCATAGCAAAATACTAGGCACAATATTTTATGGACACCATATTCTTAAGCGAAGTCAAAGTACAAACCAAACTCGGCGTACCCGAGTGGGAACGCATGGTTGAGCAGACCATCATTCTCGACATAGAAATTGGCTACGATTTAAGCAAAGCCTGTAGAAGTGATGATGTCGCCGACACCATAGACTATGGCGCGGTAGTAAGCCGCGTTCGTGAAACACTTAAAGAAAACAGTTTTCAATTGGTAGAAGCTTTAGCCGAACATATCTGCCAATTGATTTTAAAAGAATTTAGTGCGTTGAACGTGAAAGTAAAAGTGGCGAAACCAGCGATATTACCGGGACTGAAAGCGCTTGGCGTTATAGTTCAACGTTGCAAATAGCACTTGGATTGCTAGCAAGAGTTGTGATTATACTTTTCGACATTAATTAACTATTAACTTATACACCACATCCCCTTGCACCACGCCTAGCAACGCAGACATAAAGGGAGTTTTCAGCAATCGGCTGTTTGAGCGTAGCGAGTTTCCGATTGCTGCCCTTTATGTTGAGTAGCGCAGGGGAGCCGAAGGCCGTGGTGTGGGGTGCCGTTTTCTTTGGTTACTTTCTTTTCAGGCAGTTAAAAGAAAGTAACTAGCTGTCGGGCTACCCCCGACAAAGCAGGCTAAAAACTTCACCATTTTACCCCTCCCCAACCCTCCCCCTTAAAGGGTGAGGGAACTTTAACCGCGTGGATGATGCACCGAATGCAGTTTTTTCAGGCGCTCACGCGCCACGTACGTATAAATCTGCGTCGTTGAAATATCCGAATGCCCCAGCAGCATCTGTACCACACGTAAATCTGCCCCATGATTCAACAAATGTGTTGCAAAAGCATGGCGCAGCACATGCGGCGACATGTGCTTGCTGATACCTGCCAGCAAAGCATAGCGCTTGATCAGATACCAGAATGCCTGCCGTGTCATTTCATCGCCGCGGTTAGTAACAAACAATGCATCACTTAGCCGCTTTTGCAGGATTTCTGGACGCGCTTCTTTTAAATAACGGCCGATCCAGTCTGCGGCCT
>Ga0208626_1000236_pt1 | contig 20705 bp, 16 predicted proteins | sample LakWasMet10_HOW4_2_FD_183860 | JGI IMG/M metagenome (GOLD analysis project Ga0208626, IMG submission 183860) | Freshwater sediment methanotrophic microbial communities from Lake Washington under simulated oxygen tension - Sediment Metagenome... | ecosystem: Environmental > Aquatic > Freshwater >... | reverse complement strand
TTCGCCGTTTGCTGGCAAGGAAGGCAAATTCCTGACTTCGCGGCAAATCCGCGAACGCCTGGAAAAGGAATTGCAGCATAACGTCGCTCTGCGCGTCGAAGACACCGGCGACCCGGACAAATTCAAGGTTTCGGGCCGCGGCGAATTGCATTTGTCGGTCCTGATCGAAAACATGCGCCGGGAAGGCTTCGAACTCGGCGTTTCGCGTCCGGAAGTGATCCTGAAGGAAGTCGACGGCGAAAAGCACGAACCGTTCGAAATGGTCACGATCGAAGTCGAGGAAATTCACCAGGGCACGGTGATGGAAAAACTCGGCGAGCGCAAGGGCGATCTGTTGAACATGGTGCCGGACGGCAAAGGCCGGGTGCGTCTGGAATACATGGTGCCGTCGCGCGGCCTGATCGGCTTCCAGACCGAATTCATGACCTCGACTTCCGGTTCCGGCCTGTTCTATCATGTCTTCGATCATTACGGCCCGATGAAAAAAGGCGAACTGGGCGTCAGAAAACGCGGCGTGCTGGTGTCGATGACGCAAGGTAAGGCGCTGGCCTATGCGCTGTTCGCATTGCAGGAACGCGGCGAGTTGTTTCTGGTGCATGCCGATGAAGTCTATGAAGGCATGTTGGTCGGCATCCATTCGCGTGCGAACGATCTGACCGTGAACCCTTGCAAGGCCAAACAGTTGACCAACATCCGCGCAGCCGGCACCGACGAAAACCTGATTCTGACGCCGATTCAGAAAATGACGCTGGAACAAGCGCTCGAATTCATCGACGAGGACGAACTGGTCGAAGTCACGCCGAAATCGATCCGTTTGCGCAAAAGGCTGTTGTTGGAACACGAGCGCAAACGCGCTTCAAAAGGCTAACAACGGTCGGCAAAGCAGGCACCGAAATCGCGAAGGCGGCGCCTTCGGTTACATCGTTCCCACGCTCCGGCGTGGGAATGCAGCCGGTGGCGCTGCAGCGTCACACAGCGCAGAAGCTGTGCAAACCCATTTATGCCCTATGGGTACGCCGGAGTTTTTTCCACCCCATTCCCTAATGTCAGGCAGCTAACGCCATGACACGCATGCTACACTCCTTCCATCCTGTCGTTGCGCGTTGGTTTTTAGACCAATTCCAGGCACCGACGGACGTTCAAACTCAGGCCTGGCCGGCGATCCAGGCAGGCCAGGCGACGCTGATCGCCGCACCAACCGGTTCCGGCAAAACGCTGGCGGCTTTTCTCGCGGTGATCGATCAACTGGTCAAACAAGGCGTCGAGGGCTTTCTGCCCGATCAGACCCTGGTATTGTATATTTCCCCTCTGAAAGCGCTGTCGAACGACATCCACAAGAATCTCGAACTGCCGTTGTCCGGCATCGGCATGGCGCTGCTCGAAGCCGCCCTGCCCGGCGTCGTGATCCGCGCGCAAACCCGCACCGGCGATACCCCCCAGGCCGAACGCGTCGCGATGAGACGCACCCCGCCGCATATTCTGGTCACCACGCCGGAGTCGTTGTACATCCTCTTGACCTCCGAATCGGGCCGCGAGATGCTGAAAACGGTGCACAGCGTGATCGTCGACGAGATTCATGCCTTGGCCGGCAACAAGCGCGGCGCGCACCTGATGCTGTCACTGGAACGGCTGACGCAGTTGGCCGAAAAGCCGCCGGTGCGTATCGGTTTGTCCGCGACGCAAAAGCCGCTGACCACGATCGCGCGTTTCCTGACCGGCGACCGGGGCGACAACTGCACGATCATCGACACCGGCCATATCCGGCAGCGCGATTTAAAGATCGAGGTGACCGGTTCGCCACTCGAGGCGGTGATGGCGGCCGAGGTCTGGAGCGAAATCTACGACCGCCTCGTCGAACTGATCAACGATCATCACACCACGCTGATTTTCGTGAATACCCGGCGTCTGGCCGAACGCGCCTCGGCCGCTTTGGCCGAGCGTCTCGGCGAAGAATTCGTGACCGCGCATCACGGCAGTCTGGCTAAGGAACACCGACTCGATGCGGAAAACCGGCTCAAGCAAGGCAGCCTGAAGGCGCTGGTCGCGACCGCCTCGCTCGAACTCGGCATCGACATCGGCGATGTGGATCTGGTCTGCCAGCTCGGCTCGCCGCACGGCATTGCAGCGTTCCTGCAACGGGTCGGACGTTCCGGGCACAGGCTCGGCGCGATTCCAAAAGGCCGGCTGTTTCCGCTCTCGCAGGGCGACCTGGTCGAATGCACCGCGCTTTTGCATGCGGTCGCGCACGATCAGCTCGACACGATTATTATCCCCGATCACCCGCTCGATGTGCTCGCCCAGCAAATCGTCGCCGAAGTCGCCTGCCGCGAATGGCCCGAGCGCGATCTGTATGACGCATTAGTGAAAGCCTGGCCGTACCGGAACCTGACGCAGGAGCAATACACCGCGGTCGTCAAGATGCTCGCGGACGGCTACCACACAAGGCGTGGCCGGCGCGGCGCCTATCTGCACCGCGATGTCGTGCACGGCATGCTGCGGCCGCGCAAGGGCGCGCGGCTAACCGCGATCGTGAACGGCGGCGCGATTCCGGATCAGTTCGATTACGACGTGATCATGCAGCCGGAAGGCCTTTTCGTCGGCACCCTGAACGAGGATTTCGCGTTCGAAAGTATTCCGGGCGACATTTTTCAGCTCGGCAACAACTCCTACCGGATGCTGAAGATCGAGCAAGGCAAGGTCTATGTCGAGGACGCGCACGGCCAGCCGCCGAACATTCCGTTCTGGTTCGGCGAGGCGCCGGGGCGCAGCCGCGAACTGTCCGAGGCGGTGTCCGATTTGTCCGAAACGATCGACCAACTGCTCGAACAAGGCGGCGATGCCGCGCACGACTTTATTTTCAATCGCCTCGGCCTGCCCACGGCCGCCGCCGAGCAGCTGCAGCATTATCTTGCGACCGCGAAGGCCGCGCTGACCGTGCTGCCGTCGTTCAAACACATCATCTTCGAACGCTTTTTCGACGAGACCGGCGACATGCATTTCGTGGTGCATTCGCGCTACGGCTCGCGGGTCAACAAGGCCTGGGGCCTCGCGCTCAGGAAACGTTTTTGCCGGCGCTTCAATTTCGAACTGCAGGCGGCCGCGACCGAGGACAATATCGTGCTGTCGCTCGGGCCGACGCACAGTTTTCCGCTGCTCGAACCGGCCGGTTATCTGAAGGCCGCCTCGGTCAAGAAGGTGCTGATTCAGGCACTCTTGGCCGCGCCGATGTTTCCGACGCGCTGGCGCTGGGTCGCCAATACCGCACTCGCCGTGCCGCGCAACCGCGGCGGCAAGAAAGTACCGGCGCCGTTCCAGCGTAACGACGCGGAAGATTTGATCGCGGTGATCTTTCCGGACCAACTCGCCTGTTTCGAGAATATCGCCGGCGAGCGCGAGATTCCCGAGCACCCCTTGGTTGATCAAACCCTGTGGGACTGCCTGCACGAACTGATGGACATCGACGGCCTGGAGGCCGTGCTGCAAGGCATCGAAAGCGGCGCGATTCAGATCATCGCCCGCGACCTGACCTCGCCTTCGCCGCTGGCACTGGAAATCATCAATGCCCGCCCCTATGCCTTTCTCGATGACGCGCCGGCCGAAGAGCGCCGCACCTTGGCGATCCAGCAGCGCCGCTTCGGCAGCCCCGAGGATGCGGCCGAGATCGGCCGGCTCAACCCGGAGGCGATAGCCGGCGTGCGGAGCGAAGCCTGGCCGGAAGCGCGCGATCCGGACGAACTGCACGATGCCTTGAACGTCCTCGGCTTCATGACCGAACCGGAAGGCTTGCAAAACGATTGGCCAGAACTGTTCGCGGCCTTGCAGCAAAGCCGGCGCGCGACCGTGATGAATCTGCCGCAAGGGCAAAGGCTGTGGGTCGCGGCCGAACGCCTGTCCGAATTGCAAGCGCTGTTTCCGAAGGCCGATCTGGCGCCGGATATCCCGGCGGTGCCGCTTGATCGGGAGCTAACCGAAGAGGACATCCTGCGCGATCTGATCCGCAGCCGCCTCGAAGGACTGGGTCCTGTCACCGCCGAACAACTGGCCAAACCGCTCGCCTTGCCGATAGCGCCAATCGAGAGGGCGCTAAACGCCCTGGAGCAACAGGGCGTCGTGCTGCAAGGCCGCTTTACGCCAGGCGCCGCAACGACCGAATGGTGCGAACGCGGCCTGCTCGCGCGCATCCACCGCTATACCCTGAAGCAATTGCGTAAGGAAATCGAGCCGGTCGCTCCGAGCGTCTACATGCGCTTCCTGTTTCACTGGCACGGCCTTAATGAACCGGGAAGCGGCGAAGCCTCGCTCGCCAAAGCCTTGCAGCAACTGGAAGGCTGCAACCTGCCCGCCTTCGGCTGGGAACATGACATCCTGACCCGGCGTATCAAACCGTATTTTGCTTCCGAACTGGATCAACTTTGCACCTCGGGCAAATTCATCTGGCTGCGTTTGAAAGCGCTCGGTGACAGCAGCCCGAAATCCGCCGGCAAAAACACGCCGGTCGCGCTGGTCGCGCGCGAGCATATGGATTCCTGGCGCGCCTTCGCGGCGCTGCCTGACATCGCCTCGCTCGAACTTTCCGGCAATGCGCTGAAGGTGCATGCCGAGATCAAGGAATGGGGCGCGAGTTTCTTTCAGGAATTGGTCAGCGAAACCGGCCTGCTGAAGACACAACTGGAGGAAGCGCTCGGCGAACTGGCCGCCGCCGGCCTGATCACCTCGGACAGTTTCCAGGGCCTCCGCACCCTGGTCACGCCGCAAAAGATCCTGCACCGGCGCGGCAAGCGCTATCCGATTTACGATCCTTTCGCCGCGGCCGGGCGCTGGTCGCTGCTCCGCCCGTTGCGAGGGCAAAAAACCGAGAATTTTCCGGCCGTCGAGCATATCGCCCGCGTGCTGCTGAAACGCTACGGCGTGGTGTTTCGGAAGGTGCTGGAACGGGAAGAGAATCTGCCGAGTTGGCGCGAACTGCTCTATGTTTACCGCCGCCTGGAAGCGCGCGGGGAACTGCGCGGCGGCCGCTTCGTGCAAGGCTTCGCGGGCGAGCAGTTTGCCCTGCCCGAAGCGGTCAGTCTGCTCAGGGACATGCGCAAGCCGCAGCTAGTCCCGGAACTGACCGTGATCAATGCGGCCGACCCTCTGAATCTGACCGGCATCATCACGCCCGGCGACCGGATTCCGTCGCTCCACAGCCAGCGCATCGTATACCGGGACGGCGTACCGGTGGCCTACGGTACGGGCAAAAACGTACATTACCTACAAACTTTAGACGCGGAGCATCAATGGCAATTGCAGTGGGCGCTCTTGAACAAGTAAGATTTTCGGCCTGAGCAGGATGCGCCGGGCTGCCCATGGCAGCCCGGCAATTTTTCTTGCTGGATTGTTAGGAAGCCGACGGGGCGCCTTTGTAAGAACGTCCAAGGCTTTTGATTTGGAAATTGCAGGCATTGGAACCGCCGCCCGCGGAAGCCGACGCGTCAAAGCTGAATCCGAGGCTTTCGGCCACTTTGATTTTAGTGAGTTTCTTATTGATCGATCCAGTAACGGATAGCTTGGTGACATTAAATCCGCTAGCCGAGCCTTCGGTGCCTGCTTCCGAAAAACTAAAGCCATTCGGAAACTGCGCGAAAGCACTCACGAGCCCAAACGCGAAAGCCCCCATCGGCGAGTCGTACCAGTGATCGAACGCAAGTTCCAATTTAGTGCCTTCTTGTTCCCAACGACCGGTAATTTGTTTTTGCGGAAAATACTCATCCGTCCAGATGAAAGTGCCTTCGGTGTCTCCAGGAATCTCAGCATCATCCTCGAAAGCGATTGTGGCGGGAAGCACCACCTTCTTTGGTGACTTTATAGGCACCGAAACCGAGGGGCCGACTAGGCATTTCACTTTAGCTTTGCCTTGGAATTTTCCTTCCAGATCCCAAGTGGTGCCGGCAACGGAAGGCGTAGGAGTGGCTGCCTGGGCAAGCGGCGCAGCCAGAGCATAGCCCAGTCCGGCCAATAAAAGCATTTTCTTTGTTAACGTCATAACCAAAATCTCCAGTTTAAAGGTAAAAACTCAGGGTCAGTGTACGCAAAGATATTTTTGACGTACAAGCGCATAAGGATAGCCTAAAAACTGTCGATTCGCTCTCAGTTCCGGTCAGTGTCCTGCAAATATTCATCCTTCAAATGCACATAATGCGCGGCGGAATATTCGAGAAACTCTTTTTCGGCATCGGTCAGCGGCCGTTTTTTCTGGGCGGGCGCGCCGACATAGAGATGACCGCTCTCGAGCCGCTTGCCGGGCGGCACCAGGGCGCCGGCGCCGAGCATCACATAGTCTTCCAGCACCGCATCGTCCATGATGATCGCGCCGATGCCGACCAGGCAATAATTGCCGATCGTGCAGGCATGCGCGACCGCCCGATGCCCGATCGTGACACCCATGCCTATCGTCAACGGATAGCCCTGAGACGTGAACTTGCCGTAATGCGTCACATGCAAGACCGAGCCGTCCTGCACATTGGTACCGTCGCCGATTTTGATGCTTTCGACATCGCCCCGAATCACGACCGAAGGCCATATAGAAACGTCGTCGCCGATCGTCACATCGCCGATCACGGTCGCATTGTCGTCGATATAGACGCGCTCGCCGATCGCCGGCTGTTTACCTTTAAAACTTCTGACTGTCACCCTGACTCCTTGATATGATTGTCCCCCCCATTGCTGCGCTTGGGGATACGCTGATAACGTTAGCTGTTTATATTAACCCGTCCCGAAGGTTAAAACCAAATTTGCAGCAGCATTCCACCGGCCAAGCGAAACCCGCTTCCCTGCCGAATTTTGGTCGACCCGTTGAAACGGCAAGGCTTGGCCATGCCTAAACTTGGCTGATCATGAACCACTCGGCAGCCATCGGCTTTGGCCAAAAAAACACGCTTTATTGAATGGAATATGCGATAATTACGCGCATTGTTATCCAGACAGCCCGCAAAACGTTTCCACTTCGTCGTATTGACGGCTGCATCCAGGATGGTCTGAATTAGCCCCCTGTTTCTGAAATTCAGCGCATTTTTTACTGGATTGACTGTCGTATTCCCCCATACTCTGTTCAATACCCGAAGCCTCCATATTCCGTGATTGACCCCTTGTTAACCCAAATCATCGCGATTGCCAAAGCCGCCGGCCAAGGCATCATGACCATCTACAACCAGCCGGCCGGCCAAGTGGTTTTAAAACCCGATCAATCGCCATTAACCGAAGCCGACCTGCTTTCGAATCAAATCATCGTCAGCGCATTGGCCCGGCTGACGCCGGACATTCCGGTCCTATCCGAAGAGTCCGTAGCGATTCCGTATGAGCAGCGCGCAGGCTGGCAACGTTTTTGGCTGGTCGATCCGCTCGACGGCACCAAGGAGTTCATCAAGCACAACGATGAATTCACCGTCAACATTGCGCTGATCGAACACGGCCAGCCGGTGCTGGGCGTCGTGCATGCGCCCGCGCTGGACGTCTGTTATGCCGGCGCCGTCGGCCAGGGCGCGTTTGTCGAACGCAAACAGCAACCCGCAGAGCGCATTCAAATCGCTCCCCGCGATGCGCAAGACCGCTTGAAAGTCGTCGCCAGCCGCTCGCATCGCGATCAACGCACGAGCGCCCTGCTCGATCATCTGGGTCCGCACGAATGCATCAGCATGGGCAGTTCGTTAAAATTTTGCCTGGTTGCCGAAGGAAAGGCGCATTTCTACCCGCGCCTCGGCCCGACGATGGAATGGGACACCGCCGCCGCCCATGCGATCGTCAATGCGGCCGGCGGCAAGGTCTGCGACCTGACCGGCGAAGCGCTGCGTTACAATAAAGCCGATTTGCACAATCCGGAGTTTTTCGTGTTGGGCAATGCCGATCATGCCCTGCTCAGCGCCGTTCAAAACTACCTATGAATGAATCTCAAAAACCGCAAGCCTCAACCAACGTCGTCTGGCATCATGCGACCGTCACTCGAAGCCGGCGCGAACAGCTAAACGGTCACCGCGGCGCGATCATCTGGTTTACCGGATTGTCGGGCGCCGGCAAATCGACGCTCGCCCATACGGTCGAAGAAAAATTGCACCAGCTGGGCTGCCGGACGTTTGTGCTTGACGGCGACAATGTTCGTCACGGTTTATGCGGAGATTTGGGATTTTCCGCCAAGGACAGAGAAGAGAATATTCGCCGTGTCGGCGAGGTCGCCAAGCTGTTCATGGAAGCCGGCATAATCGTGCTGACTGCCTTTATTTCTCCTTACCGAGCAGACCGGGAGCGCGTGCGCGGGATGGTCGAACACGGTGATTTCATGGAAATCTTTTGCGAAAGTCCAATAGAAATTTGCGAATCAAGGGATGTTAAAGGTTTGTATAAAATGGCGCGCGCAGGACGGATTACCGACTTCACCGGCATTTCTTCTCCTTACGAAGCGCCGCAAAGCCCAGAACTGGCCGTCAATACAGGTGAAGATACATTGGAGGCCTGCATGCAGCAGGTCATCGAGGCGATGACGCATCGCGGTATGATCAGCCGGTTTTGAATCCAGAACCTTAAAAAATCAGACCGATGAAAACCTTCTCCTACCGATCCGACATCGACGGCCTGCGGGCAATAGCCATATTGCCGGTCGTACTCTATCATCTGGATGTTGCGGCATTCAGCGGAGGATATGTCGGCGTGGATGTGTTTTTCGTAATCTCCGGTTTTTTAATCACGTCGATCATTCATCGCGAGATCCGGGGCGGGCATTTTTCTTTCGCTGCTTTTTATGAACGGCGTGTACGGCGCATATTTCCGGCGCTATTTGCGGTATTGGCGCTGACTACGGCCGCGGCATCGGTATTGCTGCTGCCCAATGATCTTAAGTCATTCTTTCAGAGTGTGGTTGCGGCAACGGTATTCGGTTCGAATTTACTGTTCTGGAAAACGGCGGGGTATTTCGCCTGGCCGGCCGAAATGAAACCGCTGCTTCATACGTGGTCGTTGTCGATAGAAGAACAGTTTTATATTTTTTATCCGCCGTTATTACTGTTAATAGCGAGGTTCATCCCCAAATATATCGGACCTACCCTGGTCGGAATTACCGTTCTTTCTCTGGCCGCCAGCATCTATTTTCTTCATGGCGAGTCGCCGTCTATTTTTTACCTGTTGCATTACCGCGCATGGGAGTTGTTATTCGGGGCGCTTTTGGCGATCGATTTTCTGCCTTTGCCGAAATCCAGGCTGATGCGAGACGGTCTGTCGATATTAGGTTTAGCGCTGATCGGATACAGCGTATTTGTGTTTTCCGACCAAACGGAATTTCCCGGCGCCAACGCGCTATTTCCGTGTCTGGGCGGAGCATTCATCATTCATGCCGGCAACGGGGAACGCTCGATTGTCGGCAGACTGCTGGGTTTCAGGCCGGTTGTTCTGATCGGTCTCATCTCGTATTCGCTGTATCTGTGGCACTGGCCGCTGATTGTGTTTGCGAAATACATCGCCGTCCGACCGCTGTTTGCCGGAGAAAAGCTGGGCTTGCTGGTAGCCGCATTTATACTGGCGACGTTGTCATGGCGCTTTGTCGAAAGACCTTTTCGAGGTAAGAGCGGATTTTTTTCAACGGCGATGCTTTTTGGAGTCGCCGCGCTGGTGATGGTCGGTTTTGTCTCAATAGGTTTGGTAGGCCACTTCAACAAGGGGTTTCCGGGCAGAATGCCGGACGACGTGGTGGCGCTGGCGGATGCTACTTTTAAAATCGGACCTTTGGGCAGGGATTGTATCGATCTTCCGCGAGAAAGAATAGATAACGGCAAAACCTGTAAAATAGGCAGTGATTCCGGTTCCGCGCCGACTTTTATCGTCTGGGGCGATTCCCATGCCAGCGCGATGGCCGAGGCCATCCATCTCGCCGCAACCAGTATCAGCCGGTCCGGCTTGCTGTATGCGCATTCGAGCTGTCCACCGGTACTGGATGTCGAACGTTACGGGTCGGTGGAGCAGGGCTGCCGCGAGTTTAACAAGGCAACCAAGGCATGGCTGGAAAACAATAAAAACATACGCACGGTTTTCCTGGTCGCAAGATGGGCGATTTCGGCCGTTGGCACTCGCTACGGTTCCGAATTCGGCCGGCCGGTCATTCTGTCTCCTGATGGCGTCAAGGCTAACGCCGCCGTGCTCAAGGAAGGGCTGGAACGCACGCTGCAATTTTTAAATGAACGCGGCATCAACGCGATTTTTGTCAATCAGGTTCCTGAGATCGGCTGGAATGTGCCGTCGATTTTGGCGAGAGAACGTCTGTTTAGCGATGCCGCCGCAAGAGTAGGGCCTACAACTCAGGAATACAGGGAACGCCAAGGCGCCGTTACCGGAATCGTCGATGAGCTATCCTCGAAGTACCAGTTCAGCATTTTTGATGTGTCACGTTTCCTGTGTCCTGCTAACACCTGCCTGATCGAAAAAGACGGTCATTCCCTGTACAAGGATGATGATCACATCAGCATCTATGGTGCGGCATTATTGTCGGGGCCGCTACAAGATGCTTTTCCACCGCTTTAGCCCCTGCGAGCATGAAACGAATTCAGACCATCAAAGATCTTGCCATCAACGGCGCCCCGCCTGCTTTCGAGCAGCCCTTGCATGTCGGCCGACCTAACATCGGCAGCCGCGAGGCGTTTCTCAGTTATGCCGAAGATATTTTTGACCGCCGCTGGCTGACCAATAACGGCCCCTTGGTGCAGAAGTTCGAACAGCGCGTCGCCGATTATCATGGCGTCAAGCATTGTGTGGCGATGTGCAACGGCACAGTGGCCCTGGAAATCGCAATCCGCGCTCTGGGACTGGCCGGCGAGGTCATCGTGCCCTCCTACACGTTCATTGCGACAGCCCATGCGTTGCACTGGCAGGCGATTACGCCCGTCTTCGCCGATATCGACGAGGGCACCCATACGCTGGATCCCGATGCCGTGCGCCGCATGATCACGCCGCGCACGACCGGCATCATCGGCGTGCACCTCTGGGGCAACGCGGCGGCGGTCGAGGCTTTGCAGGCGATCGCCGACGAGTTCGGCCTTAAACTGATGTTTGATGCGGCCCATGCCTTTGCCTGTTCGCATCAGGGCAAAATGATAGGACATTTCGGCTGCTGCGAAGTGTTCAGCTTTCACGCTACCAAGTTCTTCAATACCTTCGAGGGCGGCGCTGTAGTCACCAACGACGATGAACTGGCCGAAACCATGCGTCTGATGCGAAATTTCGGCTTCGCCGGTATCGACAACGTCGTCTATCCCGGCACCAACGGCAAGATGATCGAATTCGCCGCAGCGATGGGTCTGGTCAATCTTGATGCGGTCGATAGCGTGATAGACGCCAATCGACGAAATTATCGAATCTATCAGCAGGAGTTGAGCGGTTTGCCCGGCATCAGCCTGCTAGCTTTTGATCAGGCGGAGCGCAACAATTATCAATATGTGGTGCTTGAAGTGAGAGGCGACTGCCCGGTCGGCCGCGATCGCCTCATCGAAGTCTTGCAGGCCGAAAACATATTGGCGCGCAAATATTTCTGGCCCGGTTGCCATAACATGAAACCCTACCGGGAGCTGTTTCCCCATGCAGGCCTGTTGCTGCCGAATACACAGAAAGTGGCAGACCGGGTCGTCGTGCTGCCGACGGGGACAACGATGGAGGGCGAAATGGTTCGTACCGTGGCGTCGATTATTCGGATTCTGGTCGAGAACGGGTCATGAGATTCGGACTGCCTGGCCGGATTGCTGCGCCATATCTTAACTGCAACGGTCCAGAAATGGTATGGCTTGGCTGACAGCGGAGCAAATGGCGGCAATGGGGTTTGCCGATTTCGGCAGAAATGTCCTGCTTTCCGACAAGGCGTCCTATTACAACTGCAAGGGCATACGATTCGGCAGCAATGTCAGAGTTGACGATTTCTGCGTTTTGTCGGCCGGTGACGGCGGCATCGAAATTGGCAGCCATGTTCATGTAGCCGTTTTTTCCGCTTTGATCGGACGAGGGAGGATCACGATCGGCGATTTCGCGAACCTGTCTTCGCGGGTCTCTGTGTATTCAAGTTCCGACGACTACAGCGGTTCCGCGATGACCAATCCGACCGTTCCCGAGTCGTTGACCAACGTTTACCATGCCGATGTTATCGTCGGACGGCATGTGATCATCGGTTCTGGATCGATTGTTTTGCCTGGCGTGACTTTGCAGGAAGGCGTAGCCGTCGGCGCGTTAAGCTTGGTCAAACAAGACTGCGACGCCTTTGGAATTTACGCTGGCGTTCCGGCTAAGCATAAAGGCGAGCGTAAACGCGATCTGCTGGCGCTGGAAACCCGGCTCGCTCGTTGTGAGGGGTGAATGATGAAAGGATTGACAAGCGCTTACGCATCCTTGACGCGGGTCGTCACAATCAGATGACTGTATTACCTAAAAAAATTGCCCACGGCCTTCTCTGGAGCGCAATCGACGTTTTTTTTCGCCAGGGCGTCCAGTTTGCTGTCCTGATTCTGATGGCGCGTCTTCTGACGCCGGAAGATTTCGGGGTGATTGCCTTACTTGCCGTGTTTGTGGGTGTGGCGACCATTTTCATCGATGGGGGTTTTAGTTCGGCGCTTATCCAAAAGCAAAACACTACGCGTATAGACGAGTCGACAGTCTTTTATTTTAATCTGGCCATTGCGATTTTGGCGTCGCTGCTGCTTTGCGCCTTGGCGCCCTGGATAGCGGCGACTTTTGAGAAACCGGTTTTGCGCTATCTTAGCTACGCGATGGCGATCAATCTGTTCGTCAATGCCCTCGGTTCCATTCATACGGCATTGCTGACGAAAGAGCTGAACTTCAAAACTATCGCGAAAGTGGGTGCAGCCGCTTCATTTGTGTCCGGTGCCCTGGCGATAGCGCTGGCTCTCCAAGGGTTTGGGGTATGGAGTCTGGCGGCGCAGGCGCTGGCGTCGAGTCTGATATCGACATTGCTGTTATGGCTGTGGCATGCTTGGAGGCCTGCATGGTCATTCAGTTTTGCTTCCCTGCGATCGTTTTTCAGATTCGGCGGCTACCTGATGATTGTGGGTATTGTCGATGTGCTGCATACCAATCTGTATTCGGTTCTGATCGGCAAATACTACTCGGTGCGAGCCGTCGGATTTTATGACCGGGCGCAGAAAACTCAGCTGTTGCCGGTCAATTTGCTGATGCTGATTATTAACCGTGTGGCCTTTTCTGCTTTTTCCGCCGCTGCCGAGGATAAGGAGAGGCTGGCGCGGGGGCTGCGTAAAGCGCAACGGCTGGTCATGTTCGTGAATATTCCGTTTTCGGTCATCATGATCGTGTTGGCGGAGCCAATAATCTTAACTCTGTTTGGCGAAACATGGCTGCCTAGCGCGCCGATCCTGCGGGTGCTGGGGTTTGAGGGCTTGTTATGGCCGATGCATGTGCTTAATATCAATGCGCTCAAGGCACAGGGGCGGTCCGACCTGTTTTTCAATATCATGCTGGTGAAAAAGACCCTGTCCATCAGCCTGATCGTTGCCGGCAGTTTCTATGGCATCATCGCGATAGCCTGGGCTCAGGTGACGGCTTCGGTTTTGTCATTCATAGTGAATGCCTATTACAGCAAGGTTTTTCTTGATTACGGCGCGATCAGACAACTGCGGGATCTGTTCCCTAATCTGGCCACAGCGCTGCCGATGGGCCTGATTATGTGGCTGGTACGGGATGTCCTGCACTTGCCATACTACCTGGAGCTATTGCTTGCTATACTGGCCGGTGGGATGTTCTACCTGCTGGTATCTTATTGGCTGAACTTGGCGGCGCTACGGGAAATAATCGGACTGCTGCCAAAACGCGACAAATCTAAAGTTAACATCGGATGAGATTCGAGGATAATGGGTTTTCTTAAAACGCTGAGCAACAAAATGCTTTTCTTCAGAAGGCCTAAAATCTTCTGCATAGGCGCGAACAAGACAGGCACGACATCGATTGCCAAAGTCTTTCGCAGTCTGGGGCTTATGGTCGGCAATCAGGGGCGTGCGGAGTGGCTGTTGCTCGACTGGGCGAAAAAAGATTATCGGAATATCATCAGTTATTGCCGCTGGGCGGAAGCCTATCAGGATATTCCGTTCAGTTATCCCGATACCTATCGTGCGTTGGATGCAGCCTTCCCCGGATCGAAATTTATTCTGACGGTGCGTAATGACGCCGATGAGTGGTTTAAATCGCTGGTACGTTTCCATACCAAGGCTATCGGCAAGAACCGGATACCTACCGCCGATGATCTTCGCGAGTTTCCTTATTGCTACCGCGGCTTCCTTTGGGACGCGATGAGGCTGCGCTACGGCGAAGACGAATCGCTGCTATACGACCGCGATTTATATACCCGCTGCTATGAAGAACATAATCGCGCGGTGCAGGAATACTTCAAGGACCGGCCCGGCGATCTGTTGGTGCTGAATGTCGCCGAACCCGATGCAATGGAGCGCCTGTTGACTTTTTTGGGTTACCCTTATGCCGGGCAAAAAATGCCGCATATGAACTCATCGAAAAACCGGCAGTGACAATCAACAGTAAGAACCCCGATCAAACACCCTATCCGTGAAAAATTTTTGTCTATCTAAATTCCGGGAAGCTCCGCTGCCTGACGAGCAGGAAGTCATCGCCGGCTGGACCGGTTCAAAACCGGTGGTCAGCGTCGTATGCACAACCTACAACCACAAAGCCTATGTCGAGGACGCGATACGCGGTTTTTTAATCCAGAAAACCGATTTTCCGTTCGAAATCATCCTTCATGACGATGTCTCGACCGACAATACCCAACGCATCATTAATCGCTATGCGGCCAAGTATCCGAATATCATCAGGACGGTATTTCAGGAACAGAACCAGTACTCCCAGGGTGCGATGATTTTGATGCTGGCTTCAAGCTATGCGGCAGGCGACTTTATTGCCTTTTGCGAAGGCGACGACTACTGGATCGCTGCGGATAAACTCCAAACCCAGGTCGACGCGTTAAAGGTGCTTCCCGACTGCGAAATGTGTTTCCATTCGGCGGTGATGACGGTCAAGGAAATCCCGGAAGACGTTCTGTTCTGCCGTCGGGCGGAAGGTAACCGGTTGTTCGACGTCAGGCCGATTATCCGATGCGGCGGATCGTTCATGCCGACGGCGTCGATGCTGATTAGGCGATCGTTTTTCGACCGCGCGTTTCGCGATGGCGGCTCGTTTTACCGGCGGTTTATGATGGGGTATTTTTTCCAGATTCATTGTTCGCTGAAGGGCGGTGCCTGTTATATCGATCGGCCAATGTCTGTCTATCGCAGCTTTTCTGAAGGTTCGTGGACGCAGACGGTCAGCCGGGATCAGACGTTCTACAAGAAATGGGCGTCGAATTATCTCGAGGCCTTGCGCGAAACCGACAGCATGACCGGTCATGCCTACGCCGACGATATTAGGGTCTCGATCAGGCGCTGCCATTTAAGCGTGTTGAATAATGTCGGTCTTGACCTTGCCTACAGGCGTGAATACTTTAGCAACAACAGCAAGGAACTGGGCGTCCAGGGCACTATTTTGTGGCACTGCGTTTTTCGAATACCGGTCGTTCATGCACTAATTAAAGAAATCAGATCGTTTTTGCAGGAGCACGGCAGACGGCGGGCACAAGCGAGGAACCTCCATGTATCCGGCTGATGCGGAATGTGTCTGCCTGGCACAAGGTGGACGCCGGAGGCGACGGTGAGCGTGCGTATTTTTCTGAACGGCTATTACGGTTTTGCCAATCTCGGCGACGAGGCTCTGTTGTGGACATTGCTGCGCGCATTGCAGACGCAAAGAGGCACGCCCGCCAAATTCCTGATCCGGTCCGCGCAGCCATTGCCGTTGCCGCCAGAATTATTGGGCGATTGCCGACTTATCGGCAACAAGCTGGCCGATTTGGTCAAGGCCTCCCGCAGCGCCGACCTGACCGTCTTCGGAGGCGGCTCGCAATTTCAGGATCATGGCCGTTTGAGCAATCTACGCTATTTCATCAAACCTTGGCTGGTGGCGCTGGCGGCGCGACGTTTGACGGCGATAGGCGTCAGCATCGGCCCTCTGGGCACCTGGCCCGGCCGTCTGCTGGCGCACGGTCTGCTGGGCAGGATGGATTCGATCCTGACCAGGGATGTCGCGTCTTTCCGGTGCGCCGAGGAACTCGGCTGCTCCGTGCTGAATGCTCCCGACATCTGTTTTGCCGATTACTTGCAACTACCTGCCGCAACCAAATCCGAACGGGAGCCGTGCCTCGGCGTGTCGCTGCTGCCCCGCGCTTTGCTGTTGCATAAAGATCAGGCAGCCGACCGTGCCTGGCTTGAGGTCTGGGCCGATGCCTTGGCCAAGCTCGCCTGCAGCAAGCCCCCGCTTGATTTTTTGGGTGCACCTTTTCAGCGCGGCGTCGATAATGCGGTCATAGATCAGGCGCTAACGAAAATACCGGCGGAACGCCGCCGTATCGCGGCCCTCGATCAGGGACCTGAACAGGCGCTGGGCGTGTTGGACGGCTGCTCCCATGTTGTCGCAATGCGTTTTCATGCTCTGGTTTTTGCCTCTTTGCTCGGAAAACCGACCTTGATTCTGGATTACCATCCGAAGGTCAGATTGCTGGCGGAAGAGTTGGGCTACCCGCCACACGCGATACTCAGTCCATCGCAATGGCATGACCCGGAAATGGTCAGCGCAGGACTGACGGGGCTGATCAACGAACCGGAAACATATTTGCCAGCAGTCGATGTTCAGGCATTGCGCGAACAGGCTCGCCGGCAACTCGATCTTGCAATCTCAAAGTGCCTAAGCAAAGCATGACCCCACCATCGATACCGGTCAGCGTCGTTATTCCCTGCTTTCGGTGTGCGGCCACGATCGGCCGCGCAGTGGCTTCGGTTGCGGCTCAGCGCGCGCAGGCCAAGGAGGTTATTCTGATCGATGACTGCAGCCATGACGGCACCCTTGAAGAATTATTCCATCTCCAGAAAAGCTACCCCGAAGGCTGGATCAAAGTTATTGCCCAAACTGCAAACGGCGGTGCCGGATCGGCGCGCAATTCCGGATGGAATGCCGTAAGCCAGCCCTATATCGCCTTCTTGGACGCCGATGACACTTGGCATCAGGATAAATTGCGCATCCAGTATGAAACCATGTGCGCAAACCCGGAGGTTGCCCTCTCAGGTCACGCGTACAGTTGGTCTACGGAAGACTCGGTATTACCTGGAATTCCCGAAATTCCTCACCTAAAAAAAATTAAGGCCGCTCATTTATTGCTCAAAAATAGGTTTTCTACCCCAACGGTCATGTTAAAAAGGGATATCCCCTTCCGGTTTATTGAAGGCAAAAGATATTGTGAGGATTACGACCTCTGGCTGCAAATTGTGTTAGGCGGATATCACGCCATATTCATTGAGGCGCCTTTAACTTATCTTTTTAAAGCGCCTTTTGGGGATAGCGGCTTGAGCGCGCAGTTATGGAAAATGGAGCTGGGTGAATTAGACGCTTATTTTCATTTATATAGGAAAAACAAGATTAATTCACTCTTGCTCTTGTTTGTTGCATGTTGGTCCATCAGCAAATATTTGCTGCGTCTTGCCATCGTGCTGTTTAGAAGAAACCAATTCACCACGAAAAAAATACGCCTGCAGGAACACTCATGATCGTTGCCGTTACCGGAGGCACCGGCTTTATCGGCCGGCATTTGATCGCCAGGCATTTAGCGCAGGGCGACGAAGTCCGCTACTTGACTCGCGGCAATCCTTCACCCGCCTTGGATGGCGCGATACCCTTCAAAGGCGATTTGAATGTCACAGCCCCCAACTTGCGCAATTTTCTCAAAGGGGCCGACGTTTTGTATAATTGCGCGGCCGAGTTACGCGATGAAGCATTGATGCAGGCGACCAATGTGGAAGGAACGGCCAATTTGCTGGCCGCCGCTCGCGGTGAAATCAAACGCTGGGTCCAATTGAGCAGCACCGGGGTTTACGGCAATCCGCGGCACCAAGTCATCACCGAAGATTCAGCCCTCGCTCCCGTCAATGCTTACGAACGCTCCAAGGCGGCCGCCGATGCCTTGCTGACAAAAGCGGCCGTCGAGCATGATCTGGAATGCGTGCTGCTCAGGCCGTCCAATGTGTACGGAATCGACATGCCCAACCCATCGCTGTTTCAATTGATCAGGATGATTGATAAAGGCTGGTTCTTTTTTATCGGTAAGCGCGGCGCGGTCGCCAATTATATTCATGTTGAAAACGTGATTGACGCTTTGATGCTGTGCGCTAAAGCGGATTTGCCTGATAACGGACAAGCTTATATAGTATCGGACCATTGTCTGCTCGAGGAATTTGTCGAAATCGTTGCGGAGGCTTTGCACAAAAAGCCAGGCCAAATCAGGCTGCCGGAAGCGTGGGCTCGCGGCATGGCCGGCATGGGGTCGAAACTCGCAAGATTTCCGTTAACTGCCTCCCGAATTGACGCAATGACCAATACCACGGTTTACAAATCAGATAAAATCATCAGCGAACTCGGCTTTCGGCACGCCGTTTCGATCCGCGAAGGCATCGCCGAATTGGCCCGCCATTGGCAAACCCACGCGCAATAAACACCGACTCTTTAATGAAAAAACTTTGCTTTGTCGCCACGATTCCGGCGGTCATTCAAGCCTTCATGAAGGACTCCATCCGCGCCGCTTCCACGCGCTGGGCTGTCGACGTGATCAGCAATCCGCAAGGCGCTGAACTGTTGCAGGGGCTCAATGCCGAGTTTATCCCGATGGGCATTGAACGTAAAGTTTCGCCGTGGCGGGATGTATGTGCATTGGTTCAGCTCTTCGGATTATTTCGGCGCGAGCGTTACTATCTGGTGCATTCGATCATGCCCAAAACGGGTTTATTGACGATGCTGGCCGCCAGGGCGGCCGGCATTCCCCATCGCCTGCACACCTTTACCGGTCAGGTATGGGCGACTAAACACGGGTGGAAGCGCCAAGCATTAAAAGTTTTCGACAAAATCATCGTGAAGCTGGCGACGCATATTTTGGTGGACAGCCCGTCACAGCGCGATTTTCTGGTAGCCGAAGGGGTTTTGCGCAGCCACCAGGGGATTGTCTTAGGCGAGGGTTCGATCTGCGGCGTCGACGGCGAGTTATTCAAGCCCGATGCGGAGATCAGAAGCCGGATCAGAACGCAATTGGACATTGGTCCCGCGCAGCCGGTCATTCTATTCCTCGGAAGATTGAACCGAGACAAAGGCATGCTCGATTTGGCCCCGGCATTTGTCGAAATTGCCAAAAAACATGCCGATGCGGTGCTGGTATTGGTCGGCGCCGAAGAAGACGTGCCCTTTGCCCGCATCCAGGAAATTTGCGGGGAATACCGGACTCAACTACGCCGTGTCAGTTATACACCAAACCCCGAACATTATATGGCGATGGCCGATATTTTTTGCCTTCCCAGCTACCGTGAGGGCTTCGGTCAAGTTATCATAGAAGCCGCGGCGGCGGGTGTACCCGCCGTCGCGACAAAAATTTACGGCATCACCGACGCGATCGACGATCAAACAACCGGACTGCTTTATGCGGCCGGCGATGTCGAGGCTTTAATTCTCGCCCTGTTAAGGCTGATCGAAAACCCGGACTACCGCCATCGCTTGGGCAATGCAGCGCGCGCGCGCGCCCTATCCCGGTTCTCGAGCCGGCAAATTACCGATGAAATGATTTCATTATATTCGCAACTGTTAATACCCACTGAACATTCTGGATCACATGCCGGCTAACTTGAATAACGCCCCCCTGTCTCCAGGCAAAATATTGGTGACCGGTGCAAACGGCTTTATCGGCCGGCATTTATGCGCCGCACTGACAAAAAAACATGGCTCCGTGAAAGCGGCCATGCGCAATACCGGCGACCCCACCTCGAATACGGCTACGGTTGCGATTGGCACCATAGACGGAACCACCGATTGGTCGATGGCTTTGCAAGACATCGAAGTCGTTGTTCATCTCGCCGCGCGTGCCCATGTGATGCAGGATAAGGCCGCCGACCCGCTCGCAGAATTCCGCAAGATTAATGTCGATGGCACGCTGAATTTGGCCAGGCAGGCGCTAGAGGCCGGCGTCAAACGCTTCATTTTTATCAGCTCGATCAAGGTGAACGGCGAGGCGACAGCCCCCGGACGGCCTTACCGCGCAGACGACACACCTGTCCCCGAAGACGCCTACGGCATTTCCAAACGCGAAGCCGAAGACGGCTTGCGCGAACTCTGTTTGAATTCCACGATGGAATTTGTGATCATCCGCCCTCCCCTGGTTTACGGCCCTGGAGTGAAAGGCAATTTTTTCAGCATGATGCGCTGGCTCGACAAAGGCATTCCGCTGCCCTTGGCTTCGATTCAAAACCGGCGCAGCCTGGTCGCGGTCGATAACCTGGTCGACCTGATCCTCGCCTGCATCGATCACCCCGGCGCCGCGAATCAGACTTTTCTGGCCAGCGATGGCGAGGACCTCTCGACGCCTGAACTCTTGAGCAAAACCGCGGCCGCGCTCGGCAAACGTGCGCGTCTTTTGCCGGTGCCGCCGGGCGTATTGAATTTCGCCGCGCGCTGCCTCGGCAAAACCGCGGCGATCCAAAAGCTTTGCGGTTCATTGCAGGTGGATATTGGCAAAACTCGTGAGCGGCTTGCCTGGCAGCCTCCGGTCGGTG
>Ga0208626_1000235_pt1 | contig 20812 bp, 12 predicted proteins | sample LakWasMet10_HOW4_2_FD_183860 | JGI IMG/M metagenome (GOLD analysis project Ga0208626, IMG submission 183860) | Freshwater sediment methanotrophic microbial communities from Lake Washington under simulated oxygen tension - Sediment Metagenome... | ecosystem: Environmental > Aquatic > Freshwater >... | reverse complement strand
AAACCGACTTTCCTTTAGTTAGCTTTACTTGATTACCTTCGAGTTTAATAGCCTCGATATCTAAATACGGTTGTCCAAGATCCAAAATACTCCACGCGTCCATAGTTATCTCACAAGCTAATTGAAAATTCGTGGGATGGGGTTTTCACTATTTCCATAATAATTAAGTATCTCTTCCTCCAGAGAATACATAGTTTCACAAAATGCAATAAAATGACGTTTTATGGTAGTTTGTTCTTCATCAGTAAGTACAGGGATCGTCTCCATTAGCTGCCAAGAAATGTTGTCATGATCGGCATGTTGGTTTATTTGAGAATGTTCAGCTAACGGCTTGTAAAAGGAAGGGTCCATTTGCAGTTCTTTGCAACGAGCCTCGAACGCAATATTGAAATCGGCTTGTGGCTTCTCAAGTAAGTAAAGTAATGCCTTTAAAGTTGATAGGTGTTGTTTAGCGTAAGTTCCCAGCGTAGCACAGAGAGCAAAGGTACGAGGCAAGGGCTGTAATAACTCTAAGTTTTTAACATGAATCCCTACTGATTTAAGTGATCGAGCTAAAAACCTATCATGATTTAACTCAGATACTAAGAAATCCTGAAATATTTCCCGCTCTTTCAAATCAGTGGACATACTTAGCGCTGGAGACAATAGGCTGGGGGCCATTTTTACAATATAGTAATACTCAAGAACATATCCAATAAGCTGTTTTTCCGAAGCTTTACCTGAAATCAAAGCTGAATAAAAAGGGCTGTTACTAAAACGATCTCTAATGCGTATTTCAATCCGCATCAACTCTCGATATAACTGGGTTCCGCTGGTGAGTCCAGTAACCTTATTGAAGCAAGTATTGGTTATAAGTCTCAGATTATCTAAATGAAGCAATATGTCGTAAATATCAGAGCCGATTTTGGAATGCCTATTAATTAATTCTTGCAAGGTATACCCACCGACCTGAAGATCACTGAGAAGTTCAAGGACTAAACTGACATCTTCAGGTGAACAAGTGATTTCATATACTACTTGCTCTTCTCGATGTACCCTCAACCAATTTTGGCCGCTAGACATAACTAAATTAGATCGTAATTTAGGATGATCAATGTGATCAAGTGGAGCTCTTTTCATATTTTTATACCGACTCTAGGCACGAAATCCGTCTAATCCGGTCACCGGGGAGAGAATAATGTTCCCAAACTGCTGTATAAAATTGATCATAGAGCTCAACAAACAGGTGTGTTTGGGCTTTAATACGAGAACATGTTTTTAGGTCTAAAGCTTGAATTGAAGCAAAAATTTCTCTTGTAACATTCCCATGACCAGCAGTCGCATTAATTTCAGCATGTGCTTTTACATGACAGACGATCCCATCATCTATACCAATACGCTCACATGCTTCGATAAACGAGTCTCGTCCAATAGACTGCCCTTCTAGGATACCAAGAGTAGTAAAGAAAAATATCGGGTCATAATTGGACCAAAAAGCCAGAGAATTACATAATGCAAGCGTCTCAGGAAGTGGAACAATATCGCTAAGTACTTCTTCTGAAGATAATCCCGCTGAATTAAGTGCTCTAAGCAAAATTTCGTCGTGCCCATATTCCTCCGAATAGAACCTATTTATAGCCAACCTGACAGCAGAATTCGCAACATAGGACAATACGGGTGCATCAAACAAACTTTCACGGGAAAGAAAATGGTAGTTTTCTAGAACCAGTCCAATCACCACAGATTTTGGAAAATCTTCAACACTATCAGCAGTTAGACATTGCTGCCAGAATTTATTTTTGTACAATCCTTTTGCTAACAGCGACTCTACAAATAATTCCAAATCTAATAGAAACTCTAAACCAGATATATATTCTGGTACGGACAATTCATCAATAAGTCCAACCTTATCTAGCTCACTCAAAAGATCCAAAACAGTTTCACAACTCAGATCAGCAATGGCGGAGCATGCATCAGATAGAGTTAGTGAGCCGTCAAGTTTTTTTAGCAGTGCAACGATCAAATCATTATTAAGTTCTTCGTTACTTTTTGAAACCTCAATAGTAACAGTGCCTCGATTGTCAAATGGCAAAATCTTTATTACCTCACCATGGTTTGAAGCTGTGCCTAAAATTTTAGGTATGATGTATTTAGCATCTGTAGATTGGAGGCCCATTATACGTACTCATTCTTTAGGCTAAAGGCGTCTGTTATACAACAGAATAAAGGATACAGTTACCCTCCAAATATAAGCCATCATCAAAATGATCGAAAAGCTTAATAAATCGATTCGATCATTAGATGGCAAACAATTTCACTTGAACCTTGATTAATTTAGATCTAGAGGTGCAAAGCTATTAGTGTAGGCACATTGTCTGCACCATGCACTGTAACGACAAACCTCTTTCCGCCTGTCTTGCCTGTCTTAACAAACAAATCAGGCTTGATTTCTTCGACAGTCTTCTTTATTGAATCATGCACGGGAACCTCGTGGATTTCCGCATGAATGTGCTTTTCCCCTAAATGTTTTTCGGTCATTTCATTATCCTCTAGTCTAGCAAGTCCAGATCGCGAATAAACGATCCCCCCATCCCTTGAAACCATGTGAAAATTAAGAATCACCCATACACAATAGCTCCCTAAGGACGTAATCCTTTTAATCCTTCTACGGATATATGTCAACATTTCTCACTTACGGCGCGAATGAGTTTGTTATATAAATTAATAATCGGTTAAAAATGATCCAAAAGCTCTGAGACTACTTTGTAGAGGGATTAATTGCGTACTTTGTCCGGACAAAGTAATTGTCGCCGAACACTGTCGTTCTCACTAGAATTAATATTTGCTAATAATATTAGCATTGTGACAAATAAATATCAGGGCTATATCTCTCCATAAATGACTGCGGATATCGGAGAGAAGAAAATCCAAATTTTGAGTAGAACCCCTGCAAATCCCGTGTAGCAAGTGTAAACCGTCTAAGTCCTTGAAGCTTAGGGTGTAATATCACAGCTTCAAGAATAGCTCTTCCATGACCTTGGCCTCGATATTCCGGTAAAACAAATACATCTACTAGATTAGCAAAGGTTGCATAATCGGTAATGACTCTTGCAAATGCAATTTGTGTGTTCACAAGGTAACCTCCAAAGCACAGCGAGTTTTCAATTGAAGTCATGACAGTTTCAAAAGGAATTCCATTCGCCCATGTTGATTGTTCAGACAAAAATTTATGCACTAGCACAATATCAAGTTCCGATTTATTTGTACTAATGTGCATATTATTCATAACGCTCATTGATTACCTCATGTATAGAGATTTGACCAGAATAGTTTATTTAAATAATCATGAATTAAAAACGCGGACGGTGATTGATTTAAGTATCAAATTATCATAACCATGATAGTGCCTGGCACTATGCATAAAATATTACGTGACCACCATCAATGGCATTTGGTTTTTGATCTTGCCAGTTTTATACAGACACTTCACTATGCTGATTTTTAGGCTCAACAGCTTCAGGTTTCATATAGCCTAATATGGAAAAAATCCATTTTTTACCGATAGTGCATTCAAAATCAATTGTCCGCTTTTTGCTGGTGAGTTGTCATTTGGAAATATAGGGCCGGTGACCACAAGGGGTCGTTCGCGCACTGTCGACATACCCAATTTGCATCCTCGCTATAACAAAAAAGCCGGTTTAATCCGGCTTTTTTATATAGTTTTCAAAGTTATCCGTTCTTAACCGCCCTGCGTGGCCGCTGCTCTTTCTTTTGAATGTACTCTTGTTGCTGCTCGATCCGTGCCTGGTGTTTCTCGATCACGGCATCGACAATGGAACATACCTGACGCTCGATACCTTCTTTACCCAGTACGCTGTTATTGGCAAGATCGTTGAAATCGGTAAATCGCTTGGGATTGGCCGCCTGCTCGCCGGGTGCAAAGATCGGTAGTAAGACTTTGCCACCGACGGCCTTAGCGGCTTCTTCGGCCTTGCTCCGGCCAGGATTGACGCCCTGGGTAGCTTCCAGGTGCTCATCGTCGTCACCGGCAATGACAACCGGTTTGTCTGGAAATTTTTCGCGCAACGCCTTGGCAACGAGCGGTAAGTTGCCCGAGTCAAACGCCGCGACGGTGGCAAAGCCCAATGCTTGCGATAGGCTTGCGGCCGTCGCGTAGCCTTCACTGATGACCAGAACAGGTGCCTTAGCCAAGGCGGCCATGCCGCCGATGACATGAAAACACCCTTCTTTGCGGCTGTCCTTGGCAAATCGCTTGGTGCCGTCTTCTTTAATGTACTGCATTGTCCATTGCTTACCATCGACATCCGTGGCCGGGATGTAGGTTTTCTGACCGTCTTTATCGGTAAACACACCTGCTTGTGGTTCGATGCCTTTGGCCTGCATATACGGTGTTGGTTGTTCGACGGGAACCAGGTCGGCCATTTGAGCACTGACACGTTGCGCAGTATATTCGTGTAATCTGGCTTGCTCCGTATCACGCGCTTGCAGCTTGGCCGCTGCCTCAGCATTGAGTTGCGCTTTCTGCTCCGGATCAAGGGCATAGCCTTTGGACTTCCATTTCATTTCAATGCCGGTTTTGTTGTTCTTGATATAGCCCGCCGGGTGACCATCTAAGTGGCCAACATAGAAGCCGGCTTGTTCGCTTTTTTTATCACCTTCAACCGCAATCCGCTGTTTTGTACCATCCATGACCGGGTGTTTACCCTCAACCACACAGCCCAGCGAACGCAGTGCTTCGGCAAACTCTTCTTCTGGCGTCATCGCTGGCCCTTGCTGGTTTAGCACTCTATCTGCTGCCCAGCGTTCCAGCTTCGCGGTGTCGGCCTTGGGGCCGATATACCAGGATTTCGCCGCTTTATCCCATAAAGCCCCGGCTGCCTTGGCGGCGACATGCTCGCCATAAGGCACGGCAAGGTATTGGCGATCGGGTGAAGGTTTTGGGGTCACTTGGTCGGCTTTGGGCTCGTCTACTGCTACTGAGGCTATCGCTGTACTCTTCGCCCACTTGGCAAAGGGAACAGGATCAAGGCCTGCGGGAACCACCCAGGATTGTGCTTGACGATCCCATTGCGCACCCAAGGCTTTGGCTTCATCCTTTTCTTTAAAGGGCACGTTGATGAAGGTCTTTTCGGGTAAAACGTCAGTTAATGCCTGATTCTCTGCATGGCTCTCTGGCTGATTGAAATTCACCGTGTCAGCAAATATGGCTTGTAAGTCGGGGTACTCATTCAACACATGCTCAGGCGGCAGTTCTTTAATGTCGATAACACCCGTGTTCTCGGTAGAGCGGCTGTACAGTGCATTATTCACCTCGCGTTTGTGGGCCTCCTGAACGGCACCGATGGCGGTTTCCGCATCGGAGAAACCAAAACTCTGTTCGCCAATGAATACTTCCCAACGCCTGCCATGGTTTTCTAGGAGCCTGGCCGTGGCAATTTTAGCGAACTCATCACGAGTCAACAAATGCGCTGCAGGCCTGGGTACTACCATCGGCTCTTGTTGCTCTTGCTGCTCTTGCTGCGCTTGTTGCTGAGGGTCAACTTCCAACGTGCTTGTCTGCCTATCGGATTTTTTAGCCGCTAAAATTTTATCAACCGTGCTGCTCGTATCGTTTTCATTCGTTTCTGAGTTCATCTCTGCCTCCTGAAGTGGCGGTGTCGGCGTCTGTTCTTGGGGCTGTTCTTGGTTCTGTTCTTGGATCTGAGCCTGTTCCTGAACCTGTTGTTCGAGGCCAAGGACATAGTCTTGAATTTTTTCTGCATCGGCTGCCGCTCTAAAAATCTCCAGCGGATCATCCTGCAATGCGTTAATCCAAGAACCCACATACGCCGCGTGTTGTTCCGGATTATGCCCGATACCCAGTTCATCACCCAAGATCATACTGGCAATTTCTGCCCGCAATTCTTCCTTGGCGTAACCCTCACTGCCGAAGGGATGCACAAGGTCGCGGGCTAGTCGTGATTCGTGACCGGTCCAATGACCCAGCTCATGCAGGGCAGTCGCGTAGTAGTTATCAGCGCTTGGAAACTGGCCCTTATCTGGCAAGTGAATGCTGTCTGTTGATGGCCGGTAGAACGCCCTGTTCTGCTCGCCGTTTCGGATGACCGCACCGGATGCCTGCAAGATGTGTTCGGCCCGCTCCACTGCGTTCCATTCCTGTGCTTTGCGTGGCTGAACCGGCGGCATGCCATCAACCTGCTCGGCATTGAACACCGTGGCAAAAAATACCCTGGGGCGCTCCAGTTTGACGACAAACTTAAGCGGCTCGCCTTGGGCGTCCAGAATGGGCTTGCCGTCGGCATCCTTCTTTATATACTCTTCGCTGAATTTCCAGTATTGAATCGGTGTACCTTTCTCTCCCTTACGCACCTGGGCCTCAACGGAGACTGCCTGCTTATAGGTCAGCCAGCGTTGATCCCTATAGTCCTGACTCATCATATGGATAGCATTAATGCCTCGGTAGCGCTTGCCGGTTATCGGGTTGGTTGGCACAAAAGCCCCCGCCTCCCCTGGTAACCACGGTCTTTGCCAGGGCGCAGTACCACTTTTGAGTTGTTCGATGAGTTTTTCGGCAACGGTTTCATGGAATGGTTTTTTATGCGTCATTGGCCTCTCCTGGAAGTTAACACTAATCACCTGGCCGCCAGACTTAGCGACGCTTGCCTGCTGTGAGGGTTCTCTGAATTCGGTGTGAGAGTTTTCAGGTATGTGAGATAGAAGCGTGTCACTCTCGTTTAATTGATGGCCGTTGCTGTCGCCGAAAAACTCCTGCAACGCGTCGCCAAAGCCCAGCGCTGCCAACTTCACTTTCTGTGCAGCAATGCCTTTAGCCACTGCCGCCTTCTGGCTTTCTGGCACGGTCGGGCCTTTGACCAGCAATACCCGTTGAATGGCTTTGTATTTTTCGCGGGTTGCCTCCAGTTCATCGGCTTGCTGAAAGGGTTGCTTGGCCTGTTCGCGCATCGCTACCGCATCTCTTGCAGATTTTTCAATGCGGGCCTGGGTGCTCTCGACAATGTCAGGCAGGCGACCGATGCCGTTGGCCAGGCGTTGAATGAAACCACTGGCAGAAAATGCCTCGTTGTCACTCCAGCTACTGGTGTCGCCAGTGAGTGAGTCCACTGAGATATATCCGATGTGACGCTCAATAGTAAATTCCAGGCCACGATATAAAAGTGTTGTTGACTCGGCTTTATTGGCTCGCAAGCGGCCAACAGCACCCGCAATACCCTCCTGGGCTTTATCCCTTTCGACAATGAGTTGTCCGTCTACGGTGACAGGCGAGAAGCCATGTTTGTCCAGGGGATACTGGTTGGCGGTAGCAATCAGCGCTTTAATCCTTGCCAGATAACGCGGGCCGTAGCCATCGGCATATTCTTGAGCGTCACGTGCCTTGCGGGTCATGACTAACACTTCATCCGCATGACCGGCTTGCAATTGTTCCAAACGGCGGACAGTGTTGCGACATTTGGTTTCTTCCAATATCAACGGGTCACCCGAGGCGGCGGCTTTCATATCGGCGGCATTTGCAGCCTCACCCTCTATGTCGTCGATCTCGTTGAGGGTGCCGTCGTATTTGCGTAGTTGCTCTATTCCTCGGGCTTTGTGTTCCAGAATCTGCCAACGGCGGGTATCGTAGGTTTGTTCGGTCGCGTAACGACCGATAAACACCGCAAAGTTTTCTGGATCACGGGCATAGAGTGCATTGCCTCGTCGAATAATCCGTCCCTCGCGTTGCTCTAAATCACTTGGACGCCAGGGGGCATCAATGTGATGCAAACCTACCAATAATTTTTGAACGTTAGTACCGGCGCCCATCTTTTGGGTGGAACCTAATGTGAAGCGGACTTCGCCAGCGTTGATGGCCTTAAACAGTTTGTCCTTGGCGGTGGGCGTCGAATAGTCATGAATAAAGGCAATCTCACGCTCCGGTATCCCCTTCCCCATCAGCTTGGCTTTGATGTCGTCATAAACTGAGAATTTAGTCGAGCCGGATACGCCCGCAATATCTTCGCGGGTATAGAACTCAAGCCCTTCGGTTTCGACATCGTGCTCGTTGTTGTATTCGTCAATGTGCGCTTGCTCAATCTCTCTAGCGATTTCGCGTTTGTCGATCCAGTCTTGACGCGGGTCATCGGCTAGCAATAGGCGGTTGGCCGAGTCTTTAGCCTCTTGTCGGGTACGAGAATCTTTAACTACCCAAACGCCCGATGCCGCGTCATAGACATCAAATCGTTTAGCGTCCTTCTCGCCGCGTTGCACAATGAAGTAAGGCAAATCCTCGTGACCGTCTAAGGTATGCAGCGTGCCGCGCTTCATGTCGATATCGCCTGCATCGTCACGAATGTACACACGTCGGTCTTTAGATGAGTAACTGCTGCGGGCAGACAAGGGAATAGACATATCGCAGAACACCAACTGCGTGCCTTTGTCGCTCCCCCACTGGTGATAGACGTTGATCATGTTAGCCACGGCCATGTTGATCTTTGAGCCCGCAAAGTCGGGCGCATCCGGCTCGATCAAGCGATAATCCAAACCAACTTTGTTGGCCTCGCCGGTCAGTGATAGGGCATTGACCTTACCTTTGGTGGCTCGGGTCAATTCACGCAGACGGCCAAAGCGGCCAAGAATGGATTCCGGATGGACGTTAACACTGGGCGTCAGCGCCATTTCGACAATCTTTAGCCTGGCATCTTCCTCAGTGTCTAGGTGCCCAAGTACGTGGTCACCTACTTTGGCGACAAACTTGCCAGACTCCTCGTTTTTGCTGATTGATACTTCGTTAGACAGATCAGCCAAGAATTTGATGTTGCCGTCCGCATCGGTGTCCGCCGTGGGCACACCCATTCGACTTGATACCTGTGGCGAACGCTTGGCCACCACCAACACAGGCTTGCCGCCCACCAGCTTAGGTACTGGGAAGCGTTTGCCTTGACTTTCTTCTTGGGCTTTTAAATCATCCAGGGTGATGGTATCGGCAAACAAGTTGTACAGGCCCATCAATGCAGGCAAGTTGGTGAATTTGGCAAAGCGTGTGGACTGGCGATATCCGCTTCCGGAGGGTGCAACTTCGTAAACATTTTCTACGCTGCCGAACTGTTTGGCCCAGGCATCAAATACATGCAACCCTTCTTGTTTCAGCAAGGGGTATTGCATATACCGCTGCATGTTGTACATCTCGACCAATGAGTTGGAGACGGGCGTACCGGTGGCGGTAATGAAGGGGGTTTTGTCGCCGAAGGTATCAAACAGCCAGCGTGTTTTGACGAACATATCAAACGCTTTGGCAGAGCCATTGGGATTACCCATGCCTGGATTACGATCCATGGTCGAGTTGTAACTCAGGTTTTTGAACTCGTGCATTTCATCCACAAACAGGGCATCAATGCCCAGTTCGTCGAAAGTAACGACCTTGCTGCGCTTGCCGATGGACGCCAGCTTATCTTTCATCTTGGCTTCAAGCCGGGAGCGAATGCCCTCCATGTCGCGGATGATATTGCGGTCGCCGCGCTCGCGTTTCATCAGCTCGATGGCATCGCCTATTTCATCCAGCTGCTCTTGCAAGACCGCTTTTTCAGTTGCTTCAGGCAGTCCGATTCGTTTGAGTGACGAATGCCCCACTACCACGGCATCCCAGTCGCCGGTGATGATCTTTGAAAACAGACGCTCTCTATTGTCTTTGCTGAAATCTTCGGGCGTCGCGGCCAGAATGTTTGATCCCGGATAAAGGCGGGTAAACTCACTGCGCCATTGCAGCGTTAAATGATTGGGGACGACGAATAGCGGCTTACGGGCGATACCCAGTCGACGCATTTCCATCGCCAAGGTCGCCATTTCAAAGGTCTTACCTGCCCCCACAACGTGGTCATACAGCACTTGATAAGATTGCAAGCCACGCCAGACGCCGTTTTTTTGATGTTCCAACAGATTGATGGCTGGATTCATCCCCGGAAAAGTCAGATGCGAACCATCGAATTGTCGAGCCACGATGCGATTCATTTTGTCGTTGTAAATCGTGGCAATCTTGTCGGCACGCTCTGCATCATTCCATAGCCACTTCTTCCACTCATCCTTAATGGCGTTTTGCTTCTCGCGGGCGGCCTCCGTTTCTTTTTCCAGGAGTACCGTTGTGGTTGATCCATCAGCGTTACGGGTGGTCTTTTTGACGACGGCACCACGGCCCAGCATAGACAAGTGCAGCAGTTCTTGTGCACTCAGATCAGAGGTGCCGAACTTGCCTGTGTTCAAAGCCGGATCGGCTTGGCCTGAGAAATTGATCAGCCATTGACCCGTTGTTTTGATGTAGGTGAGCGTGGAATCACCACCGGAAATATGCTTGATGAACTGACAGTACATGTCGTCCGGAATAAACGCCGCACCGATGCTCACCGAGATTTCACTGGGCTTCTTGTCCAGAGGAATGATCTTTTCCAGAGCTGCCACGTTACGCTTATAGTTAGCGTTGTCTTGTACAGCGGCTATTGCCACGGCCAGCTTCGTTTTTACATCGCCAGAGAGGTAATCATCGGCAGTGACGATTCCGGTTTGGGGATCGTCGAACACCACATCACCCAGCTCTTTTATAATGTCCTCAACCGATTTGTCGTAGACCTCGGCCATGTAGGTGCCGTCTACCCTGCCCCGATAATTTAAGGAGGCCAATAAGGCATCCTTCGCCGTGGTGACGGTCATAAAGTCCTGCGGCGGAAAGGCTACCCGGCGCTTAAAAATGTCAGCCTTAACCGCACTGGGCTCACGTTGGTCTATGCCTTCTTTCTCTGCGACTGCTTTGCTGATGCCTTTGTCGTAGTCGAATTCCAATGCCTGCAATAACTGGGCTTCAGTGTCGTCCAGGAAAAGTCGCCGATTGGTCTGGTTGTTGATATGTCCGTGTTGTTTAAGGAAGGTGTCGTACAAGCGATTCAATTTTGCACGATTGGCCTCAATACCGGTCTCTGTGTCCTGTCCTAGTCTTTCAATCCGCATTTGGGTGCGCAGCGAGTCGCGTAAGGCAATCATGCCTTGCATACGTGCTACTGCTTTCTCGTTGGGCGGCACCCACTCATTCGCAGTCTTATTGCCCATGACATCATCGCGACGCTGCATGACTTTACCGGTGGCATTCATATAAAACGAACCCACTTTGATAGCCTCTGGCATGGCCAGATCTTCAATGGCAGAATCAGCCTGACGGTCGATGTAGTCGTAAATATTTTGTGGTAACGATGTTACCCAGCCAGCCAGTTGTGCTTTGATGTCGCCAGTTGCCTCAACGGTGTACTCGTTGGCGGTGTACATATTGCCGCCTGCCGATGGGCTGCCAAGGACAAGCTGCGGATTCTCGGTGAAGAATTGATTGACCTTATGCGTGACAGTGTCACCGGTCTTGGGGTTGGTGTTATTTTGATCGACGACATCACGCCAAGCGCTAATGTCATTAGGTAGCCCGTTTTTATCTCGTTTCTGGAAGATCAAAATGTCGGTAACAATCTCGGTACCGGCGTTTTCTTTGAATGCTGTGTTGGGTAGCCGCACGGCACCAATTAATGCCGCTCTTTCCCAAATCCATTGACGAGTCCGATCATCGTTTGCATCCAGGAAATTATGCGACACCACCACTTGCATGATTCCGCCAGGTCGCAACTTATCGATAGATTTTGCCAAGAAGTAATTGTGAATACTGAAACCGGAATAGGGACTGCGTTCTGTATCCACTAAGGGCTGATTGCCAAACGGGGTGTTGCCAATGACAGCATCAAAATATTCGGCGGGGATTTGGAAATCTTCAAATCCGGTGGCTTGGGCAATCTTTGCTTCCGGGTATAACGCCGCAACCAGTCGGCTGGTCAGTGAGTCGAGTTCGACGCCGTGCAACTGCGAAGCGTTGCGCATTGCGCTCGGCATCATGCCGAAAAAATTACCGATGCCAACAGAAGACTCCAACACACGCCCACCGGTAAAACCCAAGTGCTGCATTGCGTCATACATCGCACCCACCACTATTGAGCCTGTGTAGTGGGCATCGAGCGTGGATTTACGCGCTGCCTTAAATTCAGCGTCTGTCAGTAATTCTTTTAGCTCGGCGTGTTGTTTACCCCATTGTTTGTTTTCAGGATCAAACACGCCCTTGATTGCGCCCCAACCAACGTACTTGGCAATCTGCTTGCGTTCTTCCGGAGAGGCAAAGCGACCTTCAGCCTCCATTGCCTTAATGATGCGTATGGCCGCTATATTATCCTTGTACTTCTTGGCCAGTCCCCCTTTCCCGATGTCGTCGACATCGATTACGAAATCACTGCCGGAGGCGCTAGACTCAGACCGTACTCCTGAACTATCTCGTGTCTCGCCAGATGATTGTTGCCCGGCTGGCTCAACGCTTCGCGTTCCTGCTGCTCCTGATTCGTCAGCGCGTCCAGATACTGCCCCGTTTGTATTAGCGCCGTCACCGATTCCGGCCAGCCCAGTGCCCACCGGTTCGCTATCTCTATTGTCAGGGGCGCTGCCCTCTTGAGTTGCTTCAGTATCTCTAAAGGATACTGGCTTGGTTTGTACAGTGCTTGCATTGGTGTTTTCCCCTTGTTTTTCTGTATTTTCAATAGTGGCTTTAGTGCTATCAGCCACGTCGTCATTCCAATTATCAAACAAGTCGCTTTGCCCGAAAGGATTACTCATGTTTGTCTACCTTACTAATATCGACCGAGTCGACATCACTATCGAGCGCATCCTGTTCGCTTAAAGCATCTTCATAAAACGCTCCTGCTCTCTCGGCCTCATCTGGATCGAACTCAGCCTGAAAGCCCGGCGTGCCGACATCCTTCAACTTTTCCAGTAAAACATCGTGCTCACTGACACCATTGATAGTTGTAGTAGTGTTTTGCGTCATAGTAGTAATCCTGGTTCTAGTGGTTAAATTAAAGAATTTTGCCTTTGCCATAATCGGGTCGACCTTTGATGTCTGGGTACGTTTGTTTGCATGTGGGGTAATTGCTACATCCCCACCAGAACACGCCCTTCTTTTTCGAACTGGCACGACGAGTCAGTCCATTGCTGCAAGCCATGCACTTATGAAGCTCTGAGACTTTTGGCGCTTCCTTGCCGCCCGCAATCGACACCGATCCGGTGTTTGCTTTTGTCACCTGGTCTCTGATGAATTGCTCTTGCTTGGTGATAAATGCATCCAACTCGGAAGACCCCTGCTCGATGCCTTTCAACATGCGCTCATATAGCGCTGTGAGCACCGGACTTTTGACAACATCGGGCAAAGCATCGACAAGGCTGCGGCCCAGCGCTGTACTAATTATTTGCTTGCCCTTCGTCTCCAGAAACTCGCGGCGCTTTAACTCGGAAAGGATTGAAGCGCGAGTTGCAGACGTGCCTATACCATCGCCGTCACGCAACATCTTTTTGTGTTCGGCTTCGGTAACAAACTTGTGTATGTTTTCCATTGCTCGCTGCAAAGTACCTTCCGTAAAGCGTGCAGGCGGCTTTGTCCTGGAATCATTACGAGTAGCTTTAATACATGACACTGCATCGTTTTGCTTCATCGGCGGCAAGGCCTGACTCTCGTTTGCCTCCTTGTCATCACTCTCGTCTGCCTCATCGACTGTGTAGACATCACGCCAGCCATTGCGGGTGACAACCTGACCGCTAGCCCGGAAAATCTCGCCGCTCACGTCTACGCCGACAAACGTGCTCATGTATTCATACAGCGGATAAAACTGCGCCAGATAGCCTCGGACAATCAGCTCATAGATATTGCGTTCCTTATCTGATAAACCTGCTGAGCTGCCATGGTGCATAGTGGGAATGATCCCGTGATGCGCAGTGATTTTTGAATCGTCCCATGTCTTTGACTTGATCGCGGTATCTGCACCATCGACCAGATTGGCAAGTCGTGAATTGACATGCTTTACAGCGGCCAAAACGAGCGGTGCATCGGCATGCTGTGATTCTGGTAGGAAATTACAGTCCGTGCGCGGGTAGCTGGTCATCTTGTGTGTTTCATAAAGGGATTGGCAAATTTCAAGGACTTCAGCGGCGGTGTAACCGAATTTATTGGATGCGACCAGCGTAATGTCAGACAAAGAATAAGCTCGCGGGTGCGCTTTCTTCTTGGCTTCTTGCTTGTACTCAATAATCTGTCCTGGCTTCCCTGTCAGGGTTTCGATTAGCGCGTTAGCGACCGCCGTATCAACAAGACGCCCCTCACTATCAAGACCCGTTTGCTCTTCCTTCGCTTCCCACCTAGCAACGAAAGTACCGTTGGCATGTTGAATCTGGGCTTGGATGGTATGAAACGGTATAGGCTTAAACGCCTCGATTTCACGATCGCGCGCTACCACAATTGCAAGTGTCGGGGTCTGCACTCGACCCACAGTAAGAAGCACTCGTGAACCGCCGCGCTGTGCGCGCAAGGTGTACGCCCGGCTCAAGTTCATGCCGATTAACCAATCGGCACGGCCTCTTGCCTGAGCTGCTGCACCGAAGCCTCGATAAGCTGCGTTGTCTTTCAGGTCAGCTAATCCGCGTTGAACAGAAACAGAATCCTGGGCAGACACCCAAAAACGCCGCACTGGTTGCCTGCTTTTAAAGTGAACAAGAACCTCATCGATCAGTAGCTGGCCCTCACGGTCTGGATCGCCAGCGTTGACCACTTCACTTGCTGTCTTAAGTAAACGCCCGATAACGGCCAACTGCTGTTTCGCATCTTCTCTAGGCCGCATAATCCAAGTGCCCGGAATAATGGGTAAGTCCTCAATTCGCCACAATTTCTTGCCAGTGCTAGGACTACATGGCGCATCATCAGCGGTGTACTCGTCCGGTCCAGCTTGTTCAAGCATGTGCCCAAAGCACCAAGTTACTTTGTCTTGCCCGCATTCAATGAACCCATCGCCCTTGCCGGTTGCTCCCAGCTCGCCAGCAATTGCTTTTGCCACCGATGGTTTTTCTGCAATAAATAAACGCATGTGTTTGCCTCTTACCAGGTTATGACAGGGGAAATTACGGTCTTGATTTGGGAACGATTGACAGGGCCGAAGTAGCGAGCATCGAACGATGTGCTGCTCACGTCCGACATAAGCAGGACTTCGGAAGCATCCAAGATAAAATGGGCGGTGTGATAGCGTGTTAGTGGTCGACCTGACTTATCGGCCTTAATCGGCGCACTGAATGGCAACAATTCGCCATTGACGCGCACGCCTTCATCGCCGATAGATACCTCATCATTTTTAGCGGCTAAAATGCGTTTCATCATATAGCCGTACTCACCAGGGCAAAAACCAGAACCGATGTATCCCCGTTCCTTGGCTTCAATAAGCAAGTCAACTTGTGGTGGACAAAAAAGCACATAAGCTCCCTTCTCTATAGGTTTGCTGCTCGTCCAATACAGTCCTACCGGAATACTTTTGGTAGTGTTAATGCGGACACCGACTGCATAACAGCCAAAACCCAGTAACAGCAAACCTGCGCCGCCGATAGCAATGTTTGCCGAAAAACGGTTAAAGAGCTGGTTCATAGCGTGATGCCATCCCCATGTTTGGTTTCTTGAATAAGTCGCAATTTGTCGGTTTTTTTCGGTGCCTGGATAGATGCCCGTGCCTGGAAAGTTGGGTCTTTAAAGTACAGCGGTTGCTTGCCGTAGATCGCAGGGTAACCCGCGACATAAACAACCATGTCTCCAGCTTCGGCAATGTCTCCGTTCTCTGTTTTAACCGGCCCTGGCATCCGCAAACATTCATCAGGCGTCAACAATGGCCGCTGAACTTCCTGGATGGTGCGCGATACTTGACCCAGCAATGCACTGGTGCGTCTGCCGCTTGTAGTGATTTGTTCTTTCGCTACGGTGGTCTGGCCAGTCAGCTTTGAAAGATGCTCGGCAGTTTCTACGCGGTTCGGAGGGTAGGCATTCTGGACGTGACAGTTAGACGTAATACTCTCGTCGTGACCATAACCTGTTTCACGGCTCTTGAGCTGGTTAAGATCCTGGCAAATCAGGTAGCACTTGATACCGTAACCGGCCACGAAAGCCAGCGACTCTTGCATGATTTCCAGTTTTCCAAGGCTGGGAAATTCATCCAACATCATCAACATACGATGCTTGTAATGGGCAACCGGTCGGCCATTTTCGAAGCCCATTTTATCGGTCAGCAGACGCACCACCATATTCACCATGACCCGGACCAAAGGCCGCAACCGTGCCTTGTCGTTTGGCTGGGTGACAATATAAAGACTTACCGGGTTGTCATGGTGCATCAAGTCCTTGATGGCAAATTCGGATTTACTGACGTTGCGAGCGACGATAGGATCACGGTACAGGGCTAAGTAAGATTTAGCCGTAGAAAGCACCGACCCCGCTTCCTCATCGGGTCTGTCCATCATGTCGCGTGCAGCAGAACCAACAACAGGATGGTTTTGGCCATCGACATGACCGTATGTAGTCATTTCCATCCAAAGCTCGCCAATATCACGGTTGGGATCTGACAGCATCGCATCAACACTCGGCAGGCTGGCCGTGGTGCCATCGGCTTTCGCCTTATAAAGCGCGTGTAATATCACACCGACAAGCAGCGCCTGACCGGTCTTCTGCCAATGGCTTTCCAAGCCCTTACCGTCCGGATCAACAAGCAGGGTGGCAAGGTTTTGCACATCACCCACTTCATTTTCAGTGCATACCCTGATTTCATCCAATGGATTCCAGCAAACACAGCCGTTAGCAATGGCAGGCTCAAAGCGCAGCACCTTGTTTTTTGCATGCTTCTGACGCCAACCAGAAGTTAATGCCCATAGCTCGCCCTTCAAGTCGGTAATGACGGCGCTGTGCCCCCATGAAAGTAGGGTTGGAACAACCAAGCCAACACCCTTTCCGGAACGAGTCGGCGCATAACACAAAATGTGCTCCGGGCCATTGTGTCTCAAATAATGAAGCTTCCCTTTTGGGTCCAGCCAGGCCCCCACATAAACCCCTGAACTGATGGCTTGTTCTTTCCCTGTGATGATTTGCCAGAAACCTCGGCCTCTTGGAATCAAGCCTGCCGCTCGAATATCCTTGATGTTGGCCCAACGAGCCGATCCATGCAGGTACTCGTTAACCTTGGATGAATTTGCCAAAACCATCTTGACGACAACAAGACTAATCAAACCCACACTGGCCACAGTGATACCAATACTGCCCGCACGCATAAAAGCATCCGGATATTGGTGATACCACTTTACCGCCCACTGAACGATTCCCCAAGGTGGGTAGATTTTGTTGATATGCCATCCCAATGCGGACTGGTGGTTAAAATCGTGGGCAAAGAATTGCGTGGCCGCTTGCAGACCTCCGCCGATAGATAACACCGCCAAGACCGGTATTAACTTTCCAGGCCCCTCCTTTTTGGCCCGCACCTGCGGCCCTACCGCATTGTTGAATCTATCTTTCATCTGCTTCTTCCTTTCGTTTTGATAGAACCATTCAGCATTACAGTGACGTCATCACCAACAGAAATGCGCTTAAGACGTCGAGCGGTTGCATCGTCAATGGGTAACACCATGACTTCATCGCCGTGCCCGAGAAGAGCCAATGCCTGACCCTCTACCTGGCGGATGCCAGCGAAAGAGACAATCCCTTCGTTATAATGATTATATCGTGTGTGTTTCTTTATATCGAATATTTTTAACCGCTTTTCTTCGCGTTCTGCAATGTATTTATCCGCTGCTGAATATCCGGCTATTATTGTTCCTGGCCCAAAAACATTCCGTCGCACCCTGTTATCTGGTTTGGCTCCTGGCTGCTCCAAGTGACCAGGAACATAACCCGACAATAACACTTCACTTCCGCTGTCGATGTGAACCACACCGAGTTCTGACAGTCTTCGCAAACGGTTTTTGCTTTGGGGCGGCGGCCTTCTTCCAATTCGGCTAAGGTTGGGCTTGCTCGCGAATACACTTCCTGGTTGTGCTGAACCTGCGACGATTGGTCTGCTTCGTTTGTGATTGTCTCCGGTAGTGGCGAGTCCAAGGCCGCCATTGCGGCTGCTATCAACTCGTCCTCTGTCTGCTCTTGCGTGCTCATTCATGTTCTCCTTGGTAGTGACGGGGCGTAATAACTCCTGACGACGGCGCTCTAACCCGGCATCATCAAAAGTAATGGATAATTTGGCGGCAGCGGCAGCCTGCACAATTTGTTCTTTGAATTCGGCAGTGCCATTAACGGTGATCCTCTCACCGTATCGCTCTATTGCCATACGCAAAACAGCTTGCAAGCCTTCCTGATTTGCCCCACGAGAAACGTTCAACTTGTCACCGTCATCGCGCACAGCAGTAGAGCCGACGCGATAAATAATCGTGCCCTTCTTGGTAATGCCGTCCTGTACTGGATTGACTTGAACGGGCTTTTGATTGCCCTTGCCTGTCACGGTATTGCCTTTGAGCCCATGAGAAGAATTGCGGGCTCGTAATGCGCGTAACGACTCATCGTCGCCTTCTGTTGCTTTAGAACGCAGCCAGTCTACCCACGCTAACCGCTGGTACTTGTCGTAAACATCCTGACGTTCATTCAAATAGCGTTTATTGATTTTCTTGATTTCATCTTTCAGTGACTTGCTTGTTGCGGCATACAGAACCCTCTTGCTGATACTGCCGTCCACCATGAGTTTGATAGCCGATCTTTTTAACTGCCCAGTCCGCTTGATGTTTTCAATTTGTTTGTTTTTTCGGTCACGGGCTTTGGCCCACTCTGAAGTTCGCAATGTTGCAATTTGTTTCTGTTCGCTCGTGTACTTGGCATACAGCTCAACAGTATTAATGCGAGACTGCATAGGCTGCTTTTCATACTGTCTTAACGGCTTAACTGTCGTTTTAGTTGCTTGCTCGACTGATGACTCAAAAGAGCCAAAACGGGTTTCAAGCTTTCCCTTAGATAATTCCCGATCGATGGAACTGGCCTTAACCATCGTTCCATTCTCTGATACGACAACAAACCCGTTGCCACGCTCACGCAACTCAAGTCCACTGTCTTGCATGACTTGGTGCAACTCCACCCATGACTGTGCGCCCTTAATCTGCTCCAGACATTCGCGCTTGATCCACCCCAACAGGCTTTCAATACCCGCATGACTTTCCATATCAGCCGCCCGGTTTTCCACCCAGCGCTTCTTGGCCTGATGGTTGTCAGATTCAAGACCGAATTCATGTTCTAGTTTTTCGCAGAGTTGGCCTAGTGTGTATTTGTGGTCGTTATACGGAGCGTGAATCGTGTAGCGAGTCGGATGAATCTTATTGATGGCAATGTGAATGTGCAGGTTATCGGTATCGAAATGCACGGAGCTGATACGCTGATGATCTCCATAACCTAGTCCATCGCAGATTCGTGCTTCGATGGCTTTTAACGTGTCATCGTCCGGTTGCTCGCCAATGCGAAAACTGACGATTAGGTGATAAGTCTTATCCGATGTGGCCCGCCTATTTTGGGCCTGTGTATTCAATACTTCCGTTATCGCAACGTCTGGTCTGTCTGATTGACAATTCGAAACAGCCACACAGCCAACACGCTCATTTTTACTCTGTTCGTCGGTTAGGTATTTCACCAGACCGGCGAAGTCGCTCTTCTTCACCGATTTCATGGAAACATGTTTTGCTATCACCGAATTGCCTTCGGAATTTTAGCGGCTAAAAATTTCACCGATCCATCCTTGGCATGACTACAGCACGCATAACCTCATGCATTTTGCCTTGTGTATCTTCAATTTTAGATAGAAGAGCACGAATAGTGGCCTCTCCAAACGCAGCCGTGCGCTGGTCATTTGTGAGCCAAAGCTTCAACAGTCCACCTAGACGACCAAGATCGCCGTTAATGCGTGCCAATTCTTCAACACGTTTGTTGTCCAATATGCCGCGCACCTGGTAGCCCATGCCAACGTTCAACAGATAAGTTGACATACTCAAGCCTACGTCCTTGCCGTTTTCCTCGATCTGGCGTCGCTCTTCTGGAAGACAGTACACCTTGATAGGTGAACTACTTTTTCGCGTTATTTTGCTGTCTTTTACCATCGTTTTTTCCTTTCTGTTGACGCGGTAGCGTCTGCCTCGCAGAGCAGGATGCCTATTGAGTACGCAGTGCGAATAAAGGCAAGTGAAGAAGGAATACCAAGCTTGCTGGTGGGCCTACTTCACATATCCTGCCCGCTCTACAATCGTTTATATCCGTTTTTAAACAAAGAATAACATGGCACAGAGCTTTGCTAAACCGTTTTTTTCGATATAAACTATGTTTTTCGTAAAAAACACGACAACAAAGCAAAAACAACACTCAAGCAACGAATGAGCAATAAAACGCGGAATAAACAATGCTCAAAACAACCGAAATAAAAACGAAAGGTGATATATGGCAAAAAACCTATCTGAGCGTATAGCGGCAATGGCCATAAAGAAAAAGCCGTCCCGTAGGGCGCAAAACCGGGCGACTTTTCTTGCTTTACGAGTGGACGTAAAACAGGCACTAGATGATGGGTGGCCCGTAAAGAGCATTTGGGAAACGCTGCATGAAGAAGGAAAAGTTGACTTCAGCTATCAATCATTCCGTGTCTATGTAAATCGCTTAATCCTGACACCGGCAGAACTTATTGCGGCCACCGATAATTTGGTGACTTATGCCGCGCAGGGCGAAAAATCAAATCATGTGCCGGCAATTGCAAACGAAAAGAAAGCGGAGGAGCTGGCTTCAAATGGCTTCAAATTCAATAAGACACCGAAAAAAGAGGACTTACTATAATGGCTAAAATTCACATAGTTTTACAAGGAAAGGGCGGCGTCGGAAAATCCTTCATTTCGGCCA
>Ga0208626_1000233_pt1 | contig 20945 bp, 16 predicted proteins | sample LakWasMet10_HOW4_2_FD_183860 | JGI IMG/M metagenome (GOLD analysis project Ga0208626, IMG submission 183860) | Freshwater sediment methanotrophic microbial communities from Lake Washington under simulated oxygen tension - Sediment Metagenome... | ecosystem: Environmental > Aquatic > Freshwater >... | reverse complement strand
TAGGCCGTACTCCGCAGCAACTGGGTTTTGCGATTTATGAACCGGATTTTTTTGATACGCGCATACGGCTGTCGCAGGATGAAGATGCAGGTGAATGGCGAGGTGAGACCTGGAACAGGCGCGCTGCGGATGACATTTACCCGGTATGGCTTGATATTTTTACAGTACGCAATGATGCGCAGCAACTGATCAATTATGTGGGGCTGTTTTCAGACATTACTGAAGCCAAGCAGCATCAGCAGAATCTGGAACGCATGGCTTACCATGATCCACTCACCCAGCTGCCTAACCGTACGCTCTTGTCAGATCGCCTGCATCAGGCTTTTTCACGCGCGGAGCGAACCGGTGAGTTGCTGGCGGTGTGCTGCCTTGATCTGGATGGTTTTAAACCGGTGAACGATTCTTTTGGGCATGAGGCGGGAGACCGCCTGCTGGTGCAGCTTGCCGAGCGCATGAATAAATGCCTGCGTGAAAGTGATACCGTGGCACGCACCGGCGGCGATGAGTTTGCCCTGCTGCTGAATGGCATGGTGAATGAGGATGAATGCAGGCTGGCGCTGGAGCGTCTGCTGAGTGACATCAGGGCGCCCTATATGGTGGCCGGTGAATCTGTCACGGTATCTTCAAGTATCGGTTATACCATATTTCCGTTAGACGGCAGCGAGCCGGATACCCTGCTGCGCCATGCAGACCAGGCCATGTATCAGGCCAAGCTGAATGGCGGCAGCTGTGTGCAGCAGTTCGATGCCGAGTATGACCGTGAATTCCGGGATTTGCGGCAGGACATGGAAAGAATTGAATCCGCACTGGTAAATGATGAGCTGTGTTTGTATTACCAGCCCAAAGTTGATATGCAGATTGGAAAAGTAATCGGCATGGAGGCGCTTATCCGCTGGCAGCACCCGGATCTTGGGTTGCAGGTGCCGGTATCGTTTTTGCCGCTGATTGAAAACACGGATTTCTCGATTACCCTGGGCGAATGGGTGATTCGCAAGGCGATCATCCAGCTGGAGCTATGGCAGGCTGAAGGCCTTGACCTGCAGGTCAGCGTCAATATCGCGGCCAGGCATATGGTGCATGTAGACTTTACAGCCAGGCTGGAGCAGATATTGAGTGAGTTTCCCCAGGTTAATCCCGTTAACCTGGAATTTGAGATTACTGAAACGGCAGCGATTGAGGATGTGTCGGGCGTGGTGCGCACCATGAACGGCTGTAAGTTATTGGGCGTGAGTTTCGCACTGGACGATTTTGGTGTGGGGTATTCGTCACTCACTTACCTGCGCCGCCTGCCGGTTGCAGTGATCAAGGTTGATCGTTCATTTGTTCACGATATGCTGCAGGATAGCAATGACCTGGCCATGGTCGCCGGCATTATCAGCCTGGGTCGCGATTTCAGGTGCAAGATCGTGGCAGAAGGTGTTGAAACTGCTGAACATGGCTTGCAGCTGCTGCGGATGGGCTGCACCATAGCGCAGGGTTTTGGCATCGCTATGCCGATGCCGGCAGATCAGGTCAGTGGCTGGGTCAGAGCTTACCAACCCAATGAAAAATGGGCGCAGGTCAGTTAGTTCGCGGTGTGTGCAGGTTGGGTTTTAAGTCTGCAAACCACTTGCCCGAGTTGTGAAAAGAGCGTAACTTAAACGTTGCAAGACTGGTATTGATATGGAGTGAGCCATGGATAACAAATACGGGTTAGGCGGCGCCAAAGTCGCTACAGAACATCATGCGCAACATCATAAAACAGCGCATCCTACGCATCCGGTACACTGTAAGTTCTGCGGCAGTACGCATCTGGTTTTAAGCCCAAGCATGCATGACCACTCATGTGCCGATTGCGGTGAATGGCAGAATGATGTGCCGCAAGGTTACTCCAGCGGACGCAGTAGCGACTACTGATTTTTCTTCCGTATTTAAGCATTCAATCCCATGATTTAAAAGTGGTTTCTATGTGCCGATATTTGCAAATTAAACAGCTTTTGGCCGGAAGTTGTGAATTTGTTGTAAATATTTGGTGCAAAACTAAAATAATTCACTTTCTAGTCAATATTTAGCGGATTAGTCCTCCAAAAAGCACTATAATCTTGCCTACAAAAAATCCCTTTCCATTAAACAACTCCAAAAGAGAAGATAAATGACTACGAAAAATGCTGACATTGGCCTGGTTGGGCTAGCTGTTATGGGTCAGAACCTGGCCCTGAATATTGCCGATCATGGCTACACCATTGCGGTTTATAACCGTGACCCGAAAAAAATGGTGAATTTCATTGAAGAATGTCAAAAGAATGAGCCATCACATGCCAATGTGGTTGGTCATGCGGACTTGGCTTCATTTGTACTGAGTATCAAACGTCCACGTAAAATCATCTTGCTGGTTAAAGCTGGTAGCGCAACTGATGTCACTATCAATGCATTGCTGCCGTTCCTGGAGCAAGGCGACATCATTATCGACGGCGGCAACGCATTGTGGACAGACACAATCCGTCGTGAAAAAGAATTATCGGCTAAAGGGATCGAATTTATCGGTTCAGGCGTGTCTGGCGGTGAAACCGGCGCTCGTTTCGGCCCAAGCCTGATGCCATCTGGCACACGTAAAGCATGGGCAAGCCTGGAGCCAATCTGGCGCGACATTGCAGCTAAAGTAGACCCGGTTACCGGCGCGCCATTAGAAGGTGGCAAACCAGGCAAGCCAGTTGAAGGCGGCTTCGCATGTGCTGAATACATCGGTCCTGACGGTGCCGGCCACTACGTTAAAATGGTACACAACGGTATCGAATACATCGATATGCAATTGATCTGCGAAGCTTACTGGTTGATGAGAAACCTGCTGGGCATGGAAGCCGATGAAATCGGTAAAGTATTTGCCGAGTGGAACAAAGGCGAGTTATCAAGCTTCCTGATCGAGATCACTGCAGATATCCTGCAACAGAAAGACCCAATGGGCCCTGGCTTCCTCGTGGACAAAATCCTGGATACAGCCGGTCAAAAAGGTACTGGTCAATGGACAGCTGCGAACGCGCTTGAATTAGGCGCACCAGCTAACGCGATTGCTGCGGCTGTTTATGCACGCGCACTTTCAAGCCTGAAAGAAGAACGCGTAGAAGCCAGCAAAATCCTGAAAGGTCCAGTGATCAAACAGGAATCAGATAAAAAAGCAGTGATCGAAGCGATCAAGAACGCATTGTACTGTTCAAAAATCTGTGCATACGCACAAGGCTTCCAGTTGATCGACAAAGCGCAAGTGGCTTATAACTGGAAACTGAACTTTGGTGAAATTGCACAAATCTGGCGCGGCGGTTGTATCATCCGCGCTCGCTTCCTGCAAAAAATCACCGATGCTTATGCATTGAACTCACGCCTGAAAAACTTGATGCTGGATCCATACTTCACTAATGCGATGAATGACGGTCAAGCTGGCTGGCGTAAAGTGATCGCTTTAGCGGTGACTAACGGTATTCCTGCACAAGGCTTTGCTGCTGCATTGGCTTACTATGACGGTTACCGCAGTGAGCGTTTACCTGCAAACCTGTTGCAAGGTCAACGTGACTACTTCGGCGCGCACACTTACGAGCGTGTTGACCAGCCACGTGGTCAGTTCTACCACCTGGATTGGCCGGAAGCTGGCCGTCCACAATTGGAAGTTTAAGTTAATCGCTTGAATTGCTGGTTGTAAGCAGTATAAAAAAGGGCAGACATTCTGCCCTTTTTTTATTTAGCCAGGTGATAGCTCAACCTTCGGTTGATGTTGCAAATTTAATATCTCTTATGAAACCTCGCCCTGCGCCAGGGCATTAATTGCTATCTTTGCTGCCACCGTGGTTGTTCTAAATGTTTTATCACCACCTCATCATGATGGGAAGATAAAGTATTTCTGAGTTCATTCAGCACATATCGACGCTGATATTCAGACAGTCGAGGTCCATAAACAAAATTTATCAAATCCTGAGCTATCGGAGTAGGTAATCCTCCCTGGAGATCAGGTCTTGGCTTCACGTCAATGCTCGCTCGCCCATGCGCACGTGCATAAGCCAGCGAATACTCATTCATCTGCTGCTCGGCACCCCAGTCAGGATGTTTGAACACAGGAGATAAGGGTTTTTCAGGGTCAGTAAGGACTTTTGTCAACCCGATATCTGCAGCCATTCTACCTGTGAAAGTTCTTGCTGCAGCTTGCTCGGGAGGAAGCCCGGACTTGAGCGCATCCATGTATTGTTTTGTATTGGTAGTGTAGAGGCTGGTATTATCCCAGCAGGCATCTATAGCGGTGACAGACAGTTCATGCTGATGTAACACCTTGAAACTACTCATGAACAGCTCGTCACCGTAGCCGCAGGTGGGGCAATTATCCTGCGCTTGAATGACATAACTCATCCTATCGTTTCTAACAAAAACTTGAATGCCGACTTTGTTGTGTTCATCGACAGCATAATTCACAGTACCCGCATTGCTCCGATACCCAGCGTTGCAGGACATCCAGTCGGAAAAATCACGTTTTAGCCTTGGAGCAGGTCTGTAAACCCCCGTGCCAAGAAGGTTTGCGCATTCGCTCCACCCAAGCGTGGCATGGTTCATCTCAGGCGGCCTGCCGGCAGCACCGGTGCCCGGCATTTCTGCGTATGCATTCCAATGCGTATCGGCAGCAGGCTCCACTGTTTTCAGCGCATCCGTCAGCAGTGGGCGTTCAGGTTGCTGTGCCATGCGGAGAGCATGACCTTCCAACTGGACTGGAAGGGCATTCTCAGCCAGCCTCACTCCAGCAGACCCACTGCCTAAGCTACCTGATCCGTACAGCAACACAAGGTCTGCTGATAATTCCCCCAGGAAATGGCCGATGTTTTGCGTGTTTGCTTCAGCGCTGCTGTTGCGCATGTCTGCCATTTTTTTAGAAATGACATTCTCGATATTTTCAACGGGGTGCGGCGCATGCGCAAGATTCATGTCGCCAGCCGGGTGGACAAAGCTTTCCAGCTTGTCCGCTGCAGTTTCTTGCAGCACATCCACTGGGTGCGGCGCATGCTCAATACGCTGATCGCCGGCGGCCATTTGCGTATCTGAAATAAAAGTGGCGGTGCCACTAATGATTTCGGAAATCCTGTCTCTGGCTCCGTCAAGAAAATTCCCCGCCAAAATTCTGCGCAGATTAAACAGTCGAAAACCTGATTCAGAGTTTTTATCGTCTTTTGCCATGATGCCAATATTTACCTGTCACTTGATTGGAGAATCAATGCACAAATCAACAATGATCACCAGGGAGTCAATGTGGTTATCCCCTATTGCTATTGATTTGAGCTAACCGGTCTGCGCGGCATTTCACGCAGAGCCGGTGGAATGAAATGTTAGGTATTTTCAGTGCATTACTTGGAATGTGCAGGTGGAAGAAAAATGGCCGCCTGGATAGCCGGATGCCCTGATTTCAACTAATGCGATGTCCGTATTCACGCCACTCACATTTATCACACCCCATATAACAGGATTGCATTTCACGTCAAAAATTTTGATGATGTTACCCTTAACTTTTTGGCTGAAATATTGGGGCTGCGGGTCTCCTGTGCGCCCTTCTATTTTCATTGTGACGGATTCAATGGTGTTGCCAGCCTTTTGAACTTCCTTGACATTTAGTTTGGTGACCGATACTGAATCTTGAGCTTTGAGTAATTCGTTTTTCAAAGATTTCCAGTCGCGGCCATCTGGCACACATCGCCCAGCAGAACTACAGTTTCCAGTCGGAGATGTTGACGGACATTCACAAACCTTATCGTTAGGGCATTCAGAGTCATTCCAGCAAGCATGAGCTGACGTTGTGAGTGCAAGCACTAAAGTTACGATGACCAATATGAATTTCATTCGCTTATCCTTTGGGAGTGTGTATTTAACAATATCGATAGGGGAAGTGTATCAAATACGGGAATATTTACCATATATTTTTATGGTTTTGATGTAATAATGCTGCAAAGACTCAAGCCTTGGTCAGCGATAAACTGAACAGGGAGGGTGGCGGCAATTGGGTAATGCAAATCAATGGAGTATGAGCTAACTCTATTGATTCACATTATTGATTCTTGAAGTATGGTTTATATGAAAGGCAGCGTACAATCGAGCCGATTCATTTTCAAGGCAATATCATGACGTTTCACATACAAACATTATTGATTCACTGGGCTGTAATGGCGCTGGCTTTGTGGCTTACAGGCAGCGCACTCAAGGGCATGTCGTTTTCCGGCATATTGCCGCTGCTGGCATCAGCATTGCTGTTATGTGCAGCCAATATTATCGTACGCCCTGCCTTGGCGTTAATACCGTTATCTGCTGCACCCTGGGTGCTGGGTATTGTGCTGCTGGTGATGAATGCCTTGCTGATCATGCTGATCGCATCGCTGGTGAAAGGCTTTAACCTTTCGGGGATATGGGCGGCAGTGCTTGCCGCCTTGATCATTGCAGTCATTGGAACGCTGCTGGAAATGGTGCTGCCGGGGAGTAATCCATCGCTATTTAATATTGAGCAGTTGATTCATATTAGTAAGTAGATGGTTTAGATGGAGTAATCGTCGGTTTCGCCTGAATGGTGAATATGCACTACTAAGCCTACGCTACTCGGCGCGGCTTATGGGGTAATGTAGTTGTAGCGTGGGCAACTGGCTGCCCACGCGTTTCAATTAATCCAATTACTGATGCAGCGTCCTGCTGAACAGGTTCAGCGCCAGCTGATAGCCGATCATGGCGGTCTGCGGGTCGTAGCGTTCGCCTTCGTCACGCATGAAGGCGTGTTGGGCGTTAAATTCGTGCCATGTGAATACCATGTTGGCATCGCTCAGTTTTTTATACACTTCTGCGCGGCCTGGTGCTGGAATGTGCGGGTCTTGCTTGCCCCAGATCATGAGTAGTTCGCCTTTGATGTCGCTCAGGCGTTCCATGCTGTGCTGGCCTGGTTTGTTCGGAATCACTTGTGTATGCAGGTCTGTTGCGTAGAAGCAGGCGGTGCCTTTGATTTCCGGTTGCAGTGCGGCACGGAAAGCCAGGTGGCCGCCGATACAGAAGCCCATGGCGCCGATGTTGCCGTTGTACCAGGATTGTGTTTTTGCAAATGCGATCATGGCGGCGTTGTCAGTGTCGTAGCCTTGCACGTCTTTGGCGGCTTTGTCGGCATTGCCTTTGTCGCGGCCTGCGTCGTCGTAGCCTAAAACCGTGCCGATCGGGTTCAGTTCGTGGAATACTTCAGGTACCAGCACTGCGTAACCGTGGCTTGCCATGATTTTGGCTGCGCGTTCAATCGGGCCCGTTTGCTGGAAAATCTCAGAGTAAAACAGAATGGTCGGGTATTTGCCGTTACCAACCGGACGATGGATAAAGGTGCGCATCACACCGGTAGGTGTGTCGAGGTCTGCAATGTGGCTTTGAATGTTCATGATCAGTTTTCCGGATTGTGTTTCAAATAAACTAAATTTTCGATATTGTACAACGAGGTATGTGCTTTTTGGCTGATATGCGGGAGTGCTATTAAATAATCTATATAAGGTTTGCTAAGTACCCTGTTAATTTCGTAAAATGTTGTTTTGAAATCTGTTTCTATGTCACTGCGCTTTCACATGCCTGCATTATGGTTTGAAGTCGTATTGCATATATTCTTGGCTTAATTCAGTACACACATCATGTTAATCACGATCAATGGTAAACCCCGCAGTTTTGATGCTGCCAGTCTCTCTGTAGCCGGGCTTGTTCAGCAGCTGGAGCTGGTTGGCAAGCGCCTGGCGATAGAACTAAACGGCGAAATCGTGCCGCGCAGCCAATTTGAAGCCACGCAGCTGGCGGAGGGCGATAAATTGGAAATCGTTGGAGCAGTCGGCGGCGGTTAATGACGACCGCTCAATTATTCAGCATTGCAAATCAAAGGAATCACAATTGTCAGATTTATTAAAAATCGCAGATAAAACCTACCAATCACGTTTGCTGGTGGGTACCGGTAAATATAAGGATTTTAACGAAACACGCGCGGCAATCGATGCCAGTGGCGCGGAAATCATCACGGTGGCTATCCGTCGCACGAATATTGGCCAGAACGCCGGTGAACCCTCCCTGCTGGACTTTTTGCCGCCGGAGGAATTTACTTACCTGCCTAATACCGCAGGTTGCTATTCAGCCGATGATGCAGTGCGCACTTTGCGTCTGGCACGTGAGCTGCTGGATGGGCATAAACTGGTTAAACTGGAAGTGCTGGGTGACCCGAACACCTTGTACCCGAATATGATCGAAACGCTGGCTGCCGCCAAAACATTGGTGAAAGATGGTTTTGATGTCATGGTGTATTGTTCTGACGACCCGATCATTGCTAAACAGCTGGAAGAAATCGGCTGTGTTGCCGTCATGCCTTTGGCTTCCCTGATCGGCTCAGGCATGGGTATCCTGAATCCATGGAATTTACAGATCATCATTGAGAATGCCAAAGTGCCGGTGCTGGTGGATGCCGGTGTAGGCACGGCCTCTGATGCGGCGATCGCGATGGAGTTGGGCTGCCAGGGTATTTTGATGAACACTGCAATTGCAGCGGCAGGCAACCCTGTGCTGATGGCCGGTGCGATGAAAAAAGCGGTTGAGGCGGGTCGTGAGGCATACCTGGCCGGACGCATGCCTAAAAAACTGTATTCTGCGAGCCCGAGCTCGCCAACAACAGGCCTGATCAGCTAGTGGCGATTCAGGTGTGAGTCATATGAATAATTACGAGTGTATGGTCAAAGTCGAGGTTTCCTTCTTGCCAGAGCAATCTGATATTGAGCATAACAGTTATGCGTTCGCATACCATGTGACGATTACCAACACCGGTAATGTCGCTGCACAGCTTATCAGCCGGCATTGGATCATCGCCGAGGCTAGCGGTGAACAGCAGGAGGTCAGGGGTCTGGGTGTCGTAGGCGCACAGCCGCTGCTTAATCCGGGCGAGAGCTATGCGTACTCCAGCGGCACTGTGATTAAGGCTCCGATGGGTGAAATGTACGGTACCTACCAGATGGTGGCTGAAGATGGTACCAAGTTCGATGCGATTATCCCGACTTTTCAATTGAATATGCCCAGGGTTCTGCATTAGGTTCTGTTGCTGGAAAAGCGAATAAGAATATGAAAAAAATTACGCATGGCACTATATTGATACTATTGAGCCTGTTGGCTGCAGGCTGCGCCGGCAAGGTGGTAAAGCCGGTTACGCCGCCTGCACCGCCAAAGGCGCAGTGTGAATGCCCGGTCGAAAAGCCGCCGGTACAAATCCCGGAAACCGGCAAACCCGCCGAGATCAAACCGCCTGAAGCCAAAGTGGCCGAATATAGCCTGCTGAAGACGGCGCAATGGGACGACATTGATGGCTTGCAGCTTGATAACCTGAGCCAGGCGTGGCCAGCCTGGATGCAAAGCTGCTCTACGCTGATCAATAAGCCTGCCTGGAAGAACGTGTGTACTGCAGCGAATCAGCTTAATGAACAGGCGGGCAAAAAGCCGGCATCCGATGCAATACAGGCTTATTTCAAAGAGTATTTTTCAGTTTATAAAACGACCAACGTGGATGGCAGCGACAGCGGGATGATCACGGGCTATTACCAGCCCATACTGAAAGGCAGCCGTACCAAATCTGCGCAATATCCCAACCCTTTGTATGCGGCACCTGGTGACCTGATTACTGTCGAGCTTGATAGTGTGTTTCCGGAGTTGAAATTCAAGCGCGTGCGCGGCAGGCTGGTTGGCAATAAACTGGTGCCCTATTACAACCGTGCAGAAATCGAGACCGATGCTTCGCCGTTGAAAGGCCGCGAGTTTCTCTACATTGACGACATTATCGATGTGTTCTTTTTACAGATACAGGGCTCAGGCCTGGTGCAGCTCGATAATGGCGAACAGGTGCATGTCGGCTATGCGGATCAGAATGGGCATCAGTACAATTCGATAGGCCGCCTGCTGGTTGAGCGCGGTGAGATGACGCTCGCACAGGCTTCGATGCAGGGGATCAAGAACTGGGCGCGCAATAACCTGGCAAAACTCAGGGAGCTGCTCAATAATAACCCTAGCTATGTCTTTTTCAGGGAGTTGCCTGCCGGGCTGCCGGGGCCACTGGGCGCACTGGGCGTGCCGATCATGGGTGAACGCAGCGTTGCCGTAGATCCTAAATTCGTGCCTTTGGGTGCGCCGGTGTTCTTGTCTACGACTGAGCCGAATAGCACTAAACCACTTAAGCGTATGATGGTGGCGCAGGATACCGGTGGTGCGATCAAGGGTGGCGTACGTGCGGACTTCTTCTGGGGAGCCGGGCCTGATGCCGGCGCCAAAGCCGGTGCCATGAAACAGTCGGGTAAGATCTGGGTATTGTTACCTAAGGACTTCGTCATTAACGGATCCAACGGCTTGCAAAATCAGGTTAGAAAATAGAGCCGGTTTAATTGCAGCAGATATAGTTGGCACGCACAGTAATACACCATCAATGAAAAAGGGTGCCTAAGCACCCTTTTATATGACACGCAGGAACAAATTACTTGTTCATTACGTACATTGTAACTTCGAAACCGAAACGCATTTCAGTAGCAGCTGGTTTTGTCCACATAGTAATTTCTCCTTTTTGATAAATTCGTAGCGCTAGCGCTTAACAGCATTTGCCTTACGTGAGAGACATCATAAGCCTTGCCATCAAATGCAACATGACATGAGTCATTAAAACGCCCTAATGATAATCATGAGAACCGCCTGTGCTTGATTTCCGGACTTTACTTGCAGTTTCCTGTCAGGACTTGGATTTCCGTTCCTGTCGGGACTAGAATTTCCGGCCTGCTCGGAGCAGCAGAATTGCCTGATTGAAAGTGTCTGGTCAGTCTCCATTCCTGATCAGTCTGATCAGTTTTTTGATGCCTTTGCGGCCGTATTTGCGTTTAAAAGCCACTTTGAAATCGTATAGATAGAAAGCCAGCTTGATCCTGAAGCTTATTTTCCTGCGCATGTTCGCCAGGTATAGCCCCAGGAAACGTTCGCGACCAGCCCAATGCAGTTTGTTGCAAATGCGCGCCAGGTCAGAAACGCGCTGGTTGAACGGGGTGGAATATGAGTAGAAGCGCGCACGTGCCGTGTCTATCAGCGAGAAGTGCAGTTGTTTGCCTGCGTCTACCCGCACCAGGATGTTGCCGCCGGATAAATCCCTGAAAAACGTGCCGCGATGGTGCATTTTGAACAGGTACTGCGCCAGCTGGGCATAAGTTTCTTCCGCGCTGACAGAGATGTTTTTTGCCGCGATATGGAAGTCTTTATTTCCATTTGCGAAATGTACAAACATATCGCCCACGGAGCAGTCTGCGGTCACGTAATCACAGATGTAGAAGTTCTGCTTGAGTGTCGTGTCCTGCTCTTTTTCAAAGAAAGCGACCGGCTGTGCTGAATCTATGCCGCGTCTTAATAGTTCTACCGCACCGTTCCAGCTGCGTTTTGCTTTACTGGGTTTGAAACGGTCAAAAAACTGCTTGTGCGGGTACATTTTTACCGGTTGCTTGACCGTGATTTTCCGAGTGATTTCCTGCGCCGGGTTCTCCGTTGCGGCACGCGGGTCGGGCAATGCCCAGATGGCATTGCGTGCATGGCGCAGTGCATCGTTCTTGTGGGGGCTGCTTAAGTGCTGCGGGTTGAGCTTGTTAGCCAGCAGCGCTGCTTCCTCTGCATCTTTTGCCAGGATCATGCCGAACCAGCCGTCCTGGTGATACGGGTAGTATTGCAGGCCGGGAATGTAAGCGTGGATTGCCAGGTCTCCGGCAAGGCTGCTGTCTGGCTTGGCGGTAATCGTGTGGCTGATTGGCCAGCGCAGGTAAATCGGGCTTTCATTAATAATGTGCGGAGCGTCGGTAAGAAGCTCGCCGTCACGACTGATGATTTCGGCCTGCTGCAGGTCGCTTGCATGGTAGATGTCGCCCAGCAAAGCGACTTTGCCATTGATTGTCCATGCGGCGTGAATATGATGCTGAGCAGTCTGGAAATGGTGAATCTCCAAGCCGCAGGCCGTCGCGATGGCGGTTTTGTAATTTGAACCCTGCACGATACCTGCGACGGTTTGCATGGCATAAAAACTGGGATGACGCCTGAAGTGGCTTCTGTCGCCATCTACACTCGCATAGTGCGTGACACGTTCCAGTGCCGGGTATTCGGCATCGCTTAAGCCATCATTAATCAGGCCCTCGCGGTGGCAGATCATTGCCCCCCAGAACACTTGGTCGAGTGCGCCGGAAGCAGCGTTCAGCAGCATGTAGCGTGCAAGGTAATCGGCCTGTTTCTGCTCGCCATCAGGCAGCAGGCGTTCTATGCGATAAATCGCCCAGAATGCTACTGGTGATATAAAGCGTGCAATGCCAAAATCGGTACTGATCTTTCTAAGCAGCCGCGCTTTCTTAACCAGGTTGAATTTCAGTTTGGTTGCCCAGCGGTATTTGAAAATACGATGGTCAAAACGTTCAGGTTCAGAAACGCGCTCACTGAACAAATTATCGGTATGGATATCCGGTAATTGGTTTCTGGCTTTGAGCATGCTCAGTATGCCAATATTGTAAATCGGTTCAAAGTCAGTCACGTTGGGGCCGGCCAGCGTGATGCCGCGCTGCCTGATTTCCTGATAGGCAATATTCCAAGCCTGCATGAAACCATCCACGTTGTAACCTGCCCAGCGCTTTCTGTTGATGGTCGCGCCGATTTCAACACGCAGGATCCGGCTGCCGAAACGCTCAAGCACTGCACTCACGAATGTACGCCAGAGTGCCTGTTCGGCGGCATCACCCATGTTTCTGGCATTGCTGAAAGGCTGCACCAGATGCAGCGTGACCTGAAATCCGTCATCCAGCAGGCGCTGCAGAAAACGTGCATTAAAGTTTTGCAGGTCACCATAGCTGAAATCCAGGCGCACCTGATGAATGCCAAGCTGCTGCAATTGGCTGATCACGTAATTATCCATGGCGGCATCTTCGGCAGAGGCTATGCATATGCCTATGAAATCGGCAGGTACCGGGTGTTCAGGCGGCGGCAGGTGGCCGCGCTTGACGTAAAGTTTACCGCCCAGGATGTAAGCGAGGCCTTTCCGTATAATTGGCCAGCTCAGCATGCTCGCTTGTTTTTTATTCATGCTCATTAACTATTGAGGCAGGCGGAAGCGCTGTTCGTTATACAGCAGATCAGGCAGCAATACATTGGCCAGGGCGCGCTGTTCCAGTTCTTTTGCGTTGGCCGGCGGGCTGGTTTCTTTCAGTTGCTTGGTTTTTGTATCATAAACAGCATGCGCCGGTGCTTTGTCCGAGCGCAATACAACCACCTGGTTGCCATTTTGCGTTTGCTCCATCCAGCCGAAATTCGCGTTATATTGCATCATTGCACGGCCAAGGCTATCGGGTGCAACGCTCGATAAGTCGCGCCCTATCATCGGGTGCTGCGCTTCAATGCCCATGAGTGACAGCAGTGTAACCGGCAAATCAATCTGGCTGGCCATGCCTGTGTAGCGCAGGGGTTTGATGTCGGCGCCCAGGATCAGGCCGGGGATATGGAAACGCTCAACCGGCACCAGTGATACGCCGCGTACGCGGATGTCATGGTCAGCGACGATTAAAAATACCGTATCTTTCCAGTACTCGCTTTGCTTGGCTTTCTTAAAGAACTCGCCGATCGCGTAATCCGCATATTTCACTGCATTGTTATCGGTGCCTTTAGGCTGTTCGTAAAGCTCGATACGGCCATCTGGAAACTCAAACGGTGCATGGTTGGATGACGAGAACGCCAGCGTGAAAAATGGTTTGCCTGTCTTGTGGTGAGCCAGCAGCTGCTCATGGGTTTTGTTGAGCAGGTCTTCATCTGACACGCCCCAGCTACTGATGAAGACCGGATTTTTATAATCTTTCTGCTCCACGATCTGGTTAAAGCCATTGCCGGTAAAAAAGCTGCGCATATTGTCGAAATGCGATTCGCCACCGTAAATGAATTCGGTGTTGTAACCGCGTTTTTCCAGCAATGCTGCCAGCGTGAAAAAGTTTTTCTGTGATTTCGAGAGCTTCACCGTGCTATCGGCCGGTGTAGGCGCAAACCCCGCAGTCACGGCTTCAATGCCGCGTACAGAACGTGTGCCGGTTGCATATAGCTGTTCAAACCAGATGCCTTGCTCCTTGAGTTTCTCCAGGTTTGGCGTAACCGGCGTGCCGCCTAAGGATTCTACAAAGGTTGCGCCCAGGCTTTCTTGCAGGATGATGACCAGATTGAGCGGTTTTTCGCGTTTGTGGCTGGGGTGCAGTGTGGTCAGCGTCGGTATATCGGTATCTTTGGCACCGGTGAGCCTCAGTATTTCTTCGCGCGGCATTTTGCCGTAAATATCACTGGATTTTGTTTCTTTAAGCAGGTTGTAGCTTGCATACACCACGGAGTAACCGGAGTTCAGCACCAGACTATTCACCATGCTGTCTGCCGTGATCGCAAACAGGGCAGGATTAGCTGGGCGGTGACCCAGCGATGAGCGGATGCCGAATGCGGACAGGATGAAAATCAGCGGCCAGACCACCCAGGTTCTTTTATTCGACCAGCTTGGCTGCATGCCAAGCCATGGCTTCATGTAGCGATGCGCAATCCATGCCGTCAGGCTTGCCGAGATAAGCACTGCAAAAATATCCACCTTGAAGCCGCGCCAGAGCATGCTGAAAACCTCATTCGGATATTTGAGGTATTCAACAAAGATACGGTTGGGGCGCACGTCATATTCGTTGATAAATCCCGGTGTTGCCACTTCCAGAAACACCAGTAGCACGATCGCTGCGACTACCCAGCCATAAGTGAACTTCTGCCAGATTCTGAATAAGCGCTGCGTAGCGAGAACCGGTGCCAGCAATAGCGGCACCAGAGCCATCAGGCAAAGCTGGATAATGTCGACACGCACACCCTGCAACAGGATTTCGATTAACTTGCCGGTATTAGCCACACGGTCAAATTTCCAGATGACCAAGCCGATGCGTGACGCTGAGAGTATCACCAGGCCAATGATGAACATGGCAACAAATGGAGCGAACGGCCCTAGCCTGGATGACAGCTGCCAGATTGATTGATGCAGTTTTTTAATCAAAGACATATGTGAATAGAGTATTGAAATAGACCGTCATTATAAGGTTAAAGCAATGGTTAGTATGTAGTTTAGTCGCGTCAATGTTTTAAGCGGATCCAGTTTATAAACGATTTATAGTACAGCGGCTGGCGGGCGCACAGGTAGATCATGACGACGATATTGAGCAGTGCCGTGGTTAAAAACAGTTCAGGGATATTCAGACCCTGATGGAAAATCCATAATGAGAAGCCTGCTGAAACCACCATAAACAGTGCATTGAGGATATTGGTGGCGGCAATGACGCGTGACTGATGGCTTTTTTCGGCACGCGTTTGTATGAATGCATACAGCGGCACGATATAGAATCCCCCAAACAGCCCGACCAGCATGATGTCCAGTATCAGGCGCCAATGGCTGAAAATGACATTGCCGTGTATATCAAACTGTTTGCCGATAAATGTCATGTAATCTGACAGTGTTTGACTGCTCCAGTGCGTGTGTATGTGCGTGCTGGAGTAATATAAATCGACACTGAACAAGGTCAGGCCAATGGCGCCGAACAGCACCAGGCCAAGCTCCACCCTGCTTCTGGATAGTCTCTCGCATAGCAGGGAGCCGACACCGATACCGAGCGAGAAAGTTGTAAGCAGCAGAATAAACACGCTTTCGTCGCCATGCAGGATGTTTTTGGCAAAGTTCGGGAATTGTGCCAGCAGGGTTGCGCCGTAAAACCAGAACCAGGAGATTGCAATGATGGCGAGCCATACCGTCTGGTGCCGCCAGATGAAGCGGATGCTGCGGCAGGTTTCGGTGAGCGGATTCCAGTTGATTTCCAGTTGCGGCTCCTGTGCAGGTGAATCAGGAACGCCGCGGCTGTGCCAGTAGCCGAGTGCTGCGATGATTAAAATGGCGATACTGGTGATGAGTTCGTGCGGATGCTGGATCGCAAGCCAGGCACCCAGCACCTGCCCGAGCAGAATGGCGACAAAGGTGCCCATTTCCACCATGCCGTTGCCGCCCATCAGCTCATGTTCACCAAGGTGCTGGGGTAGGTAAGCGTACTTGACCGGGCCAAACAGCGTGGAGTGCATGCCCATCATGAATAATGCAATTCCCAGCAGCCAGATGCTGTGCAGAAAAAACCCAGCACTGGCAAACAGCATGATGCCGATTTCAAAGATTTTCACGAGGCGGATAATTTTAGATTTTTCAAACTTGTCTGCCAGTTGGCCTGCGGTCGCCGAGAACAGAAAATACGGCAGTATGAATACGCCAGGCAGAATGGTGACCAGCATGGTTGAATCAAGGCTGGTCAGGCTGGCCGCATGAAATGCAACCAGCGTGATGAGTGCGGTTTTAAACATGTTGTCATTGAACGCACCCCAGAATTGCGTCATGAAGAATGGCCTGAAGCGCTTTTCTTTCATTAATTTGAATTGGTTGCTCATATAGATCTTTCAGAGGTAATGCAGTTGATTAGGCAATATTTTTTGTGAAGAAGTCTGCTATATGGAATCTTCACTGTCTGCGGATTTTTCATCACGTCATTGCGAGCGTAGCGCGGCAATCCAGAGTTTGCTGTATTTTGTTTTTGGCTGGATTGCCACGTCGATTCTCTCATCGCAATGGCGGCAGGCTGACACTGCGAGCAATTGAGGTTTTATCTGAGCGTGTGGCGTGGCGGCTAGCAATCCATCATCGTGAATGTCGAAGCAATCGTACTGGTATGTATTATGCATTCTCAGCCATATTCTTTAAAGTGACATAGTCCGTTTTTCCGGTACCCAGCAGCGGCAGTTCTTCTACCACAATCAACTTTCTCGCGACCGCAAGTTCCGGGTTGCCTAATTCCTTGGCGCTGCTGCTCAGCTGCTCGCGGCTTAGATTGCTGTCGGTGGTGAACAGCAGGATACTTTCGCCGCGCTGTGCATCCATTTGCGTCGTTGCCGCGTGCTGATGCTGTGGCGAAGCATGGCTGGCGATGTTTTCTACGGTTTCGAGCGACACCATTTCACCGGCCACTTTGGCAAAGCGTTTAACGCGGCCTTTAATGAATAAGAACCCATCTTCATCAATTTGCACAATATCCCCTGTGCTATGCCAGCCGACATCATTTGCCTGAATTACGCCCGGATTTTCATACAGGTAATACCCCAGCATCACATTGGGTCCACGCACCGATAACAGTGCGCCTTCTTCTATGCCAGGTACCGACTCGAGCTTTGATTCCAGCCCCGGTATTAATGTACCTACAGAGCCAGGTTTGCTGGCCATTGGCGTATTCACGGCGAGAACCGGCGCGCATTCGGTTGCGCCATAACCTTCCAGAATGCGGATACCGAATTTATCTACCCAGGTCTTGCGCACTTCTTCATTGAGCTTTTCGGCTCCGGCAACGACGTAACGTAATTTATAAAAGTCGTAAGGGTTGGCAAACTTGGCATAGTTGCCCAAGAATGTGCTGGTGCCGAATAATACAGTGCAGCCGCGGTCATAAATCACTTCCGGAATCACGCGGTAGTGCAATGGCGATGGATAAACGAACATGCGGCTGCCGGCCACCAGCGGCAGAATGGCGCCGCAGGTGAACCCAAACGCATGGAACAGCGGCAGCACCATCATGAATTTGTCCTGTATCGAGAAATCAATGATGGATTTGATTTGTGCGACATTGGCGAGGATGGTGCGGTGAGAATGTACAACGCCCTTGGGTTTACCCTCGGAGCCTGAGGTAAACAAGACAACGGCAGGGTCGTTGGGGTTGCACTTTGTAGCCGCCAGCTGTGGGAACCACAATGCAAACCCCACTAGCCAGAGTTTATCCAGCCAGCTGAATTTTGGCCTCAAGTCTTCCAGGTAAATGATATTGACGCCTTGCAGCCCTGCAATCGTTTCTTCCAGCGCGGCAGCTTTGATGAATTCGCGGGAGCTGATCACCGTTTTGACGCAAGCTGCGGTACACGCATTCTGAATCCCTGCGCTGCCTGCCGTGTAATTGAGCATGGCAGGAATACGCCCGAACGCACTTAGGCCGAAGATCAGGCAGATCGTGTTGGTCACGTTCGGCATCATGACGCCTACGTTTTCATTCTGCTGCGTAATTTTCTTTGCGAGCTTGCCTAATGCCAGGCTTTTTTTCAGTAGCTCGCCGTAGGTTTCCTCGACCTGGCGCATGTCCTCCACCAGTGCTGCGTTGCGGCCATAAATTGAAATAGCATCCAGAAAAGCCTGAAACAGTGTGTTGATCTGGGTGGAGCTGAACAGCATATTCTGCATTTCGCGGCGCATGGCATCACCGGCCAGTTTACGCCGTGCTTTTGCGGTAGGGGCCTCTGGCATTGCAATGTGGCGTGTGGGCAGAATGGTGATGTTGACTTTAGGAAGCAGTTTTTTAACATGGGGTTCGGACAAGCGGCTAAAGTAGGAGTGTGAGGCACCCTCAATGCGCACCGGCAAAATCATCGCGCCGGTTTTTGCCGCCACAAACCCGGGGCCGTCATACACTTTCATCAGCGATCCGGTCAGCGTGATGCGCCCTTCCGGAAAGATGACCACCGGTTGTCCGGATTCCAGTAGCTTGATGACTTTTTTCATGGCCAGCGGTGAGGATGGATCAACTGCCAGATAAGGGGTTAAACGCAGTATCTGCCTGAAAAGCCAGTGATTGAGTACGCTGGTATGTACCACAAAGGTGGCGCGTATAGGCAGGAACAGACCCAGTAGCAGGCCATCGAGGAATGATTCGTGGTTGGCAATCACGAGCAGTTTCCCTTGTTTGGGAAAATTGGCAATGCCGTTAACATTGACTCTGAAAATGATGCGGCAAATCAGCTTTAGAAATTTTGCTATCATGGGTTTTCCCTCTTTTTGGATGCTTCAGGTTTCATTCTTGATATAGCCAAGTACGCGCTGTAATGCTTCGGTAACGACTTCTTTATTGATCCAGAAATAGACTTCCTTACCCACTTTTTCTGAACTTAATATGCCGGACTGGTGCAGGACTTTTAAATGGTGCGTAACCGCCGTGCGGCTAAGTATGGTGGTGGATACAATCTGCAGGATATTTAGTTTCTCGCTTTTTTCAAATGCAAGCAGAATGCGCTGCCTGTGTTCATCCCCCAGCGCCACAAAAATGGCAGCAGTATTTTTAAAGCCAGCCGGTATGTCGGTAATCAATTTCATAACTACATAATTAGTTATTTAGTGATAAGTGTCAAGTTGTTTTCCGACAGTGTATGGCAACAAAAAAGGGACGCCTGGGCGTCCCTTTGATTGATTGCCGGTTCTGATTTAATGAACCGGCAGCTCAGGCTATGAGTAGCTTAGCTGTGATAAGCACGTTCACCGTGTGCGCTGGTATCTAAACCTTCGCGTTCGGATTCTTCGCTTACTCGCAGGCCAACCAGCATATCCACGATTTTGAATGCAATCACTGAAACAACTGTGGATACCACGATTGCAGTCAGCACGGCAGTGATCTGAGCCGTCATTTGCGCACCAAAGTCGTAAGCAGCTACGCTGTTGGTTACGTAATCAACTACACCTGCGCCGCCCAGAGCCGGGTTTACGAACACGCCGGTTGCCAGCGCACCAAAGATACCGCCAATCGCGTGGATGCCGAATACGTCTAAAGCATCATCGTAACCTAACCAGTATTTCACTTTAGCTACGAAGAAGTAGCAGATCGGTGAAACCAGCAAACCAATCACGATCGCACCCATTGGGCCTACAAAGCCGCAAGCTGGCGTAATTGCAACCAGACCTGCTACGGCACCGGAAACTGCACCCAACATTGATGGCTTGCCTCTTAATGACCATTCTGTGAATGACCAGGCTAAAGTAGCTGCTGCCGCTGCGATTGTAGTGTTAACGAAAGCCAATGCTGCATAACCGTTAGCTTCAAGGTTGGAGCCGGCATTGAAGCCATACCAACCCACCCACAGTAACGCTGCGCCTACCATGGTCAATGTCAGGCTGTGTGGCGTTAACGCTTCTTTGCCGTAGCCGACACGTTTGCCAACCATGATTGCGCCAACCAAACCGGCAATACCTGCGTTGATGTGAACTACTGTACCACCTGCGAAGTCGAGTGCGCCTTTAGCCCATAACCAGCCGGCATTGGCAACGACAGTTTCAAGTGAAGCAGCGCTGGTGATCGCATCAGGACCATCCCAGTACCAAACCATGTGTGCCAGTGGCAAGTATGCGAATGTGAACCAGATCACCATGAATATCAGGATTGCAGAGAATTTCATGCGTTCAGCAAAAGCACCTACGATCAATGCCGGGGTGATCGCTGCGAAAGTCATTTGGAAGCCAACAAAGGTCAGTTCTGGAATGTAAACACCTTTGCTGAAAGTCGCGCCCAGTGATTCAGGAGTCACGCCAGCCAGGAATGCTTTGCTCAAGCCGCCAAAGAAAGGGCTGCCGCCGGTAAACGCAACGCTGTAGCCATAGATCGCCCACAAGACTGACATCAGTGAGAAAATCATGAATACTTGCATGAGTAATGACAGCATATTCTTTTGACGTACCAGGCCGCCGTAGAACAGCGCCAGGCCAGGAATTGCCATCAGGGTGACCATGATGGTTGCTACCAGCATCCATGTAGTGTCGCCTTTGTTAGGCACCGGGGCGGGTGCAGCAGCAGCTTCAGCCGGAGCGGCTTCTGCAGGCGCTGCAGCGGGTGCTGCATCTGCTGCCGGAGCCGTGTCAGCCGCAGGTACCACTTCTGCTGCAACTGCGTTGGCAGCAGGGGCGGCATCTTCAGCAAACGTAGCGCTAGTTGCGCCAAGGCCCAGCATCATGACCAAGGCAAACATCGAGAGTATTTTTTTCATGTTTATCTCCTTATAAAGCTTCAACGCCGGTTTCACCGGTG
>Ga0208626_1000231_pt1 | contig 21067 bp, 19 predicted proteins | sample LakWasMet10_HOW4_2_FD_183860 | JGI IMG/M metagenome (GOLD analysis project Ga0208626, IMG submission 183860) | Freshwater sediment methanotrophic microbial communities from Lake Washington under simulated oxygen tension - Sediment Metagenome... | ecosystem: Environmental > Aquatic > Freshwater >... | reverse complement strand
TGCGGTCTGAAATATCAAACAAGGTCATGTTGCCGTTGTCTTCGCACAGCTTGCGGCTCACGGCTTTAATCGATTCGTTCCGCGGGTCGGCAATGGTGTATACCGGATGCCCGAAACCGATGATGATTTCCTTGCGTGCCATGCGCTGCATGATGTCGGCTTCGGCTTCGTCGGCATTTTTGTAGCGCTCGATGATTTCCATGGCCGCCTCATTGGCGCCACCGTGTTTGGGGCCGCGCAAAGCGCCAATGGCGCCTGTGATGCATGAGTACAAATCGGATAAAGTACCCGCCACCACGCGCGCGGTAAAGGTTGAGGCATTAAACTCATGCTCGGCATAGAGTACCAGCGAGGTGTTCATCGCCTGGACATGCAGGGTTGACGGTTTTTTGCCATGCAGCAGATGCAGAAAGTGTGCGGCGATTGAATCTTCGTCACTTTCTACATCGATGCGTTTGTTGTTGTGGCTGTAGTGATACCAGTACAGCAATATGGAGCTAAAGCATGAGATCAGCCGGTCACCCAGGTCTTTTGCCGCCTCGGTGTTGCGGTCGGCGGCTTCCGGCTCCAGCGTGCCCAGCATCGAACAGCCGGTGCGCATCACGTCCATCGGGTGTGCGTTGGCCGGAATCTGCTCCAGCACGGTTTTCAGTGCCTGCGGGATGCCGCGCAGCTTTTTCAGTTTCTGATGATAGGCTGCAAGCTGTGCCTGATTGGGCAGTTCACCGTGGATCAGCAGGTAAGCCACTTCTTCAAATGTGGCGTATCTGGCCAGTTCGATGATGTCGTAACCGCGATAATGCAGGTCGTTACCGGTGTGGCCTACGGTGCAGATCGCAGTGGTGCCGGCAGCGACGCCTGCCAGCGCTACGCCTTTTTTCTTTTTGGGGGCATCAGTGGATGGGATGTTGGCTGTCATACTATTTTTCTCCCTTGAAAAGTGCATCCAGTTTCTGTTCATAGTCGTGGTAGCCGAGATGCTCATATAACTCTGCGCGTGTTTGCATCAGGTTGACCACATTGGCCTGCGTGCCGTCATTGCGCACGGCTTCATACACCTTGAGCGCTGCCTGGTTCATGGCGCGGAAAGCCGACAGCGGGTAAAGCACCATGCTTACGTCTACACTGCGCAATGCATTCACGGTGAATAACGGGGTGGCGCCAAATTCAGTGATGTTGGCCAGAATCGGCACTTTCACTGCTTCTGCAAACTGCTTGTACATGCCAAGCTCAGTGATCGCTTCCGGGAATATCATGTCGGCGCCAGCCTCGACACAGGCACAGGCACGGTCAATCGCGGATTGCAGACCTTCAACCGCCAGCGCATCGGTGCGTGCCATGATGACGAAATCCGGGTCGGTCTTGGCGTCCACCGCGGCTTTGATGCGGTCTACCATTTCCGCCTGGCTCACAATCGCTTTGTTGGGGCGGTGGCCGCAGCGCTTGGCTTGCACCTGGTCTTCAATATGTACGGCTGCGGCGCCTGCCTTGATAATGCTTTTGATACTGCGTGCGATGTTGAAAGCGCCGCCAAAGCCGGTGTCGATGTCGACCAGCAGCGGCGTCTCGGTGATATCGGTAATTCGGCGCACATCCACCAGCACATCTTCAAGTGTGGAGATGCCTAAGTCCGGCATGCCCAGCGAGCCTGCCGCTACGCCGCCGCCGGACAGGTACAGGGCTTTGTAGCCGGTCTGGGTTGCCAGCAAGGCGTGGTAGGCATTGATAGCGCCGATGATTTGCAGCGGCTTTTCAGTAGCTAAAGCAGCACGGAAGCGTGCGCCTGCGGAGGTCAGTTTTGTCATGATGATTTAGTTAAAATAGTTAGCTAAAGAATGAAGAGTTGGCTTGTTCTGGAATGGCAACGCCGGTGAGTTTTGCTTTTTGCAGAATCTCCCAGAAATAACGATAGGTTGCGCGGTCATGCAGTTCGCCTGCGTACTGAATTGGCCCCCAGTCTGCCTGCTGTGCGGCAAGCAGGATATTGGCGGCGTCGTTCACTTCGTCGTAATTCGGTTTCATGGCGTCGACAATGGCCTGAATCTGGGTGGGGTAAATGCTCCACATGCGTAAAAAGCCAAATTCATTGCGGGCGCGGCTGGCATCGCTGCGTGTCGTTTCCGCGTTTTTGAGGTCAAGCGTTACGTTATGGGCTGGAATCACGCCATTGGCCAATGCGGCAGCGACCACTTCGGCCTTGGCACGTGCCAGCAGGCGATGCTCGAACTGTCCGGGGCTGCGCATTGCACCGGCAGGAATCGCGCCATGATGCGCACTTACAAAATCCATCAGGCCAAAATCCAGCACTTGCAGCCAGGGCAGGCTGGCGATTTCATGCACCTGCCTTAAAGCGCCATGGGTTTCAATCAGGATATGCACCGGGATTTCTCGGCCGATGCCATAAAAGGTAGCCATTTTCTGGATATAGGCAATCATTTCCCTGGCCTGGCCGATGTCGGTGCATTTGGGAATGGTGATGTAGCTCAACACCTTGCCGGCGCCGCCAACCAGAATGTCGATATCCTGTTTCCATGCCGGGTGGGTATGGTCATGGATGCGTGCGCCAGCCATGCGGTGCTTGTTGGCTTCGGAATTCAGTACGCGCACGATCATTTCTGCGTGTTCGCGTTCCTGTCCTGATGCAGCGCCATCTTCACAGTCGCAGGTAATGTCAAACACCGGGCCTATCGTATCCTGCAGCGACAATGCCTTTAGAATCAGTTTTTCACTGCCGGCAAAATGCTCGCATGCCGGAATCAGCGGGAATGTTTTTTCGCCTTCAAAAAGGGCTTGGTTTGGATGCACTGCCATTTATTGGTTTCCTTTGCGTGGCATTAATACTGTGTAATCAAGGTCTAGTACAACATTCGGGTGATAGCTGCCTGCCGGTTTGATTTCGGTGATCTCGGCTGGCGTGGTGTTTTTGATGCCTACCATGCGCAGGCGCAGTGCCCCTGCGTCTTTTCTGTTTGGCAGCTCCCAGCTTTCAAGCACTTCGGTGAAGCTGTAAATCGTGTCACCGGCAAAGCATGGGTTGGCGTGCGTGCCGGCATTGATGGCCAGTATTGTCAGTGCGTTCTCCAGCCCCTCGTAACTCAAGGTGCGGCAGGCAGAGATTACGATGCCGCCATACACCAGCCGCTTTCCGAATGATGATGACTGCATCATGAAGTTGTCAAAATGCAGGCGTGCATTGTTCTGGTAGAGCCGCGTTGCCAGCGAATGGTCGCTTTCGTTGATGGTCATGCCCGCAGGGTGGTCGATCCGTTCGCCAGCCTGGTAGTCTTCCCAGAAGTGTGTGCCGCCGGTGGAGCGCGTTTCAAAGCCGCGGGCTGTGAATTGCTGCGGTACGCAGAGATTTTCTGCGCTGACATTGGCGGGAAGTTCCGGGATGACGGTTTCCGGTGCCGGTGAACTCAGGTCTTTTTTATGTACCATGACCCAGCGTACCCAGCTTAATACCGGCTGCTGGTTTTGGTTGGTGGTGGTTGAACGCACATAGACCACGCCGTTTTTGCCGCTGGAATTCTGTTTCAAGCCAATGACCGTGCTTGAGGTTGCCAGGGTGTCGCCCGCAAAAATCGGCTGCATAAAGCGCACATCGGCATAACCCAGGTTGGCGACCGCATTCACCGAGATGTCAGGTACGGTTTTGCCGAAAGCGATGTGAAATGCAAGCAGGTCGTCAATCGGGGTGTTCGCGTAGCCAAGGGCGTGTGCAAATGGCGCGCTGCAATGCAGCGGGTTTCTGCCGCCCGCAAGTGCGATGTAAAGCGCGGCATCGCCGGTCGTAATCGTGCGCGGCGTGGCGTGCTGAATGACTTCATTCAGCCTGAAGTTCTCAAAATAACGGCCGGCGTTGATTTTGCCGGATGCTGTATGCATGGATGCTGTCTGTGTAGTGTTTGTCATTTAGATGAATTCTTCTTCCAGTTCCACAATCGCTTCGTGCAGTTTGATTAAGCGCTGAGCCGCTTTAATGTGGTGGTTTTCTACCAGTTTGTCATTGACCACGACTGTGCCGCGGCCTTCTTCATTGGCTTCTTTCAATGCCTTGATGATTAACTTGGCATTTGCAATCTCGGCCGCTTTCGGCGTGTAGGCATCGTTGCAGTAGGCGATTTGCGCCGGATGCACCAGTGATTTGCCGTCCAGCCCCATGTCGCGACCCAGGCGGCAGGCATATTCAAACGAATGCATGTTTTTAAAGTCGCTGGTGATGCCGTCTATCACGCCCCTGCCATAGGCGCGCGCTGCCAGAATCACCAGGGAGAGCGAAGTCAGGATTGCCATGCGTTCATGGGTGACATGGGCATGCAGCTGAGAAATCAGGTCTGAAGTCGCCATCACCATACAGTTGATGCGGTCTGATGCGGCGGCGATTTCTTTTGAATTCAGTACCGCAATCGGGCTTTCTATCATCACCATCATCGGCATGTGGCGGCCGCCGGCATCATCAAGATATTGCTGTGCCTTTAATACGTCTTCGCGCGATTCGATATTGGGGAACAGTATCGCATCGGCGCCGATGTTGGCAACCGCCTTGATGTCATCCTGCCCCCACTCTGAATCAAGGTTGTTGACGCGGACGACGACTTCCCGATTGCCGTAGCCGCCTTGCCTTACGGCCTCGACAACATTGGCCCTCGATTCTTCCTTGGCTGCCACCAGTATGGGGTCGCCCAGGTCAAGAATGACAGAGTCGGCAGCAAGCGTGCGCGCACGGTCGAGATAATGCTTGTTGCAGCCTGGTACATATAGCATAGAGCGTCTAGGGCGGATGTGGTGTTCCATATCGTAAGACTTCAAGTAGTGATGTTGAATTGATTATATAGAGCAAATTATTTTGATGTCAACATAAATCTTATGTCTTATATAAGATATAAAACACTAGACTTAATTTAATTGTCATGTTATAAATTCTCAACGGCTGAATTTTGAGTGTTTTGGCTGGATTTAATTGAATGGATTAGAGATCAAAATGAATAAGCAAATGATTTCACCGAGTTACCGCCCACTATATGAGCAGATCAAAGTGCTGATTACGCAAAGCCTGATTGCAGGCGAGTGGCGACCGGGTGAAGTGATTCCAAGCGAAATTGAGTTGGCCTCGCGTTATAAGGTGAGCCAGGGGACGGTGCGCAAGGCGATAGATAGCCTGGCCGCTGAGAATATCCTGATCCGGCGCCAGGGCAAGGGTACTTTTGTGGCGACGCATAGTGCAGATGTGATCAAGCTCAGGTTCCTGCGCCTGACTTCAGTGAATGGTCAGAAAGAGTTGCTGCAGAACGAATTTATTTCGTGCATTAAAACCAAGGCGGATGCCTATATCGCCAAAACCCTGCAGATCAAGGCGGGGGCAGCAACCATAGAGATTAAACGTTTGCTGACATTTTCAGGCAGGCCGCTGATATATGACCACATTATTGTGCCTGCCGCGCCATTTAAAGGCCTGAATGGCGCAAAAGTAGAAGAATGCAACGGTTCCATGTATAGCATGTATGAGGCGCAGTTCGGCATTCGCATGATACGTGCCGAAGAAAGGCTGAAAGCCGTCGGTGCAAATGCAGAAGCCGCAGTTGCGCTGGGGTTGAAACAAGGTTACCCATTGTTGAGCGTAGAGCGCGTTTCATATACATATGGAGACAAGCCGATGGAGTGGCGCATGGGCTTGTGCCTGACTGATGATCATCACTACCTGAGCGAACTAGAGTAGGCGGCCTGATAGTGACCCGAATGAATCGTGACGACTGATATTGAGAGATGATAAATGGATGACCTGAAAAAACGTGCGCTTGACTATCACCAGTATCCGCTTCCCGGCAAGTTGAGCGTGGAGTCTTCCAAGCCCTGTGCCACACAGGATGATCTTTCATTGGCTTATACGCCGGGTGTTGCAGAGCCGGTGCGCGAGATTCACGCGGATGCCGCCAATGCCTATAAGTACACGAACAAAGGCAACCTGGTTGCCGTGATCACCGATGGTACCGCCGTGCTGGGTTTGGGCAATATGGGCGCGCTGGCCAGCAAACCGGTGATGGAAGGCAAGGCGGTTCTGTTCAAGCGCTTTGCTGGCATCGATGTGTTTGATATTGAAATCAATGCCAAAACCCCGGACGAATTTATCGAGACCGTGGTGAATATCTCGCCGACTTTTGGCGGTATTAACTTGGAAGACATCGCAGCGCCGCACTGTTTTTATATTGAAAACGAATTGAAAAAACGTCTGGATATTCCGGTGTTTCATGATGACCAGCATGGCACGGCAGTCATTGTGGCAGCGGCTCTGATAAACGCGTTGGAGTTGCAGGGCAAAAACCTGCCAACCGCAAAAATCGTATTTTTAGGCGCAGGTGCTGCCGGCTGTTCATGTGCCAAGCTGCTTAAGCTGATGGGCGCAACAGACATTACCATGGTAGATAGAAGCGGTGTGCTGGATACTGACCGGGCTGACCTGCACGACAACAACCGTGAACTTGCGATTGCACCGGGCGTTGTAGCAACGCTGGATGCCGCCATGCAGAATGCGGATGTATTTATTGGCGTTTCTGCGAAAAATGCGCTTGATGCCAGCCTGATTAAAAGCATGGCGAAAAATCCGATTATTTTCGCACTGGCCAATCCGGATCCGGAAGTGCTGCCCAGCGCGGCGCATGCGATTCGTGACGACATCCTGATGGCTACCGGACGCAGTGATTTCCCGAATCAGGTCAATAACGCGCTGTGTTTCCCTTACCTGTTCCGCGGCGCGCTGGATGCAAAAGCCAGGCAGATTACCGACAAGATGAAAGTTGCCGCAGCGCATGCTTTGGGCGCGCTGGCACGCGAGCCGGTGCCGCAAGAGGTGCTGGACGCCTACGGCCTGAAAGAACTCAGGTTCGGCAAAGACTACATCATTCCCAAACCTTTTGATCCGCGCCTGCTGGCACGTGTTTCAAAAGCGGTGGCCGAGGCAGCCTGACCATGCAGACCCAGTCACCACGCAAACGGCCTAAGAATCTGAACCTGTTCACGATACGGCTGCCGGTGAACGCAATCATCTCGATCATGCATCGCATGAGCGGCATGGTGCTGTTCCTGGTGCTGCCATTGCTGATTCTGGCATTAAGTATGTCGGTGCAGAGTGAAGCCAGCTACCTGGCGCTGGCTGCAATGCTGCGGCACTGGCTGGCGAAACTGTTTTTAATCGCATTGTCCGGCGCATTTTTCCATCATTTCTACGCAGGGCTCAGGCATCTGGCGATGGACATCCACTGGATGACCAGCCTGCAAAAAGCACGCCTGTCCAGCAGGCTGGTGCTGTGCCTGGATGTGCTTTCAATCGTGACATTTGCGTATGCGATCTGGTAAGGGTATCGGATAAACCATGTTGATAGAGCTGCTTACAAAAAAATATCCGGGAATGCGCCTGTGGCTGGCGCAGCGCTTATCCGCAGTGGCAATGGCGGTTTACCTGATCGTTTTTGCATTGATCGTGGCGCTCACCAGGCCTGCCGGTTATCAGGACTGGCTGGAATTGATGTCACCCTGGTGGTGGCGCGTGTTCACGCTACTGTTTTTTATCAGCCTGGTCATGCATGCATGGCTAGGGGTCAGGGATGTTTTCAAGGATTACATATTCAATCTTGGGTTGCGCGCTGTTTTGCAGGTGCTGGTAGATGTGCTGCTGATCATTTACCTGGGCTGGGCCGGCGTTATTTTATGGAGCATATAGCACTGTGACGATACAAAAACATCAATTTGATGCGGTAATCATAGGCGGTGGTGGCGCAGGTTTGCGCGCCTCGCTGCAATTGGCAGAGGCTGGCGTTAAAGTCGCGGTGCTGTCAAAAGTATTTCCTACCCGCTCACATACCGTGGCGGCTCAAGGCGGCATTGCCGCAGCGTTGGGTAACGTGTCCGGCGATAACTGGCTGTGGCATATGTATGACACGATCAAAGGCTCGGATTACCTGGGCGACCAGGATGCCATTGAATTCATGTGCAAAAATGCTGCCAAAGCCATTATTGAGCTGGAGCATTTCGGCATGCCGTTTGACCGCCTGGAAAACGGAAAGATTTTCCAGCGGCCGTTTGGCGGCATGACCCAGAACTATGGCGAAAAGCCGATCTCGCGCACCTGTGCCGTGGCGGACAGAACCGGCCACGCCATGCTGCACACTTTGTATCAGCGCAATATACGCGCCAATACGCAGTTTTTTGTGGAATGGTTCGCGCTGGATCTGATCCGCGATGCGGAAGGTGATGTGCTGGGCGTGATCGCGCTGGAAATCGAAACCGGCGAGATTCATATGCTTGAAGCTAAAACCACCTTGCTCGCTACCGGCGGTGCCGGGCGCATATTCCAGGCCAGCACCAATGCCTTTATCAATACCGGTGACGGCCTGGGTATGGTGACCCGCGCCGGTTTACCGCTGCAGGATATGGAGTTCTGGCAGTTTCACCCTACCGGCGTGCTGCATGCCGGGGTGCTGATTACCGAAGGTGTGCGCGGCGAAGGTGGCTACCTGGTGAACTCGAATGGTGAACGGTTTATGGAACGTTATGCGCCAAATGCAAAAGACCTGGCAAGCCGTGATGTCGTTTCGCGGGCAATTGCGACTGAAATCAAGGCAGGACGCGGTATCGGCAAAAACAAGGATGCCGTCTACCTGAAGCTGGATCATCTGGGCGAAGAACTGATCAGCAAGCGGCTGCCCGGCATCCGCGAGATCGCAAAAACCTTTGCCAATGTCGACCCTGTAGAAAAGCCGATTCCGGTCGTGCCGACAGCGCACTACATGATGGGAGGCGTGCCTACGAATCTGGATGGCCAGGTCGTGGAATACAGCGATGGCATCGAAAGGAAAGTGAAAGGTTTGTATGCAGTGGGGGAATGCGCCTGCGTCTCGGTGCATGGTGCCAATCGTTTGGGGTCTAACTCGTTGCTGGATCTGGTGGTTTTTGGCAAAGCGGCAGGTGACAAAATGGTCAGCGAGATCAACGCAACCGCTGCACACAAGCCATTGCCTGCCGATGCGGCAGACAAGACGCTGGCGCGGATGGCGCGGCTGGAAGGCCAGCAAGGCGGTGAGCGCGTGGCTGATGTCGGTGCCGCCATGCGCAAGACCATGCAGACGCACTGCGGTGTGTTCAGGTTTCCTGACCTGCTGGTGCAGGGCGTCACTGCGATCAATGAAGTGGCTGAGCGTGCCAGGAGCATTCAGATCAGCGACAAGAGCAAAGTGTTCAACACGGCACGGGTGGAAGCGCTGGAACTTGATAATCTGATCGATGTGGCGGTAGCGACCATGCATGCCGCCAATAACCGCAAAGAGAGCCGCGGCGCACATGCGCGGGAGGATTTTTCGGGGCGTGATGATGAAAACTGGCTGTCACATTCGCTGTATTACAAAAACGGTCACAAGCTGGTTTACAAGCCGGTACGCTTAAACCCTTTAACGGTAGAGCCGTTTGTACCTAAGGCAAGGACATACTAATCATGAAGATATCTATTTATCGCTATAACCCTGACGTAGATAAAAAACCCTATATGCAGGATTACGAGGTTGAACTGCAGGAAGGCGACCAGATGCTGCTGGACGCGCTGATCCGCATCAAGCAGCAGGATGACACGCTGTCGTTGCGCAAGTCATGCCGTGAGGGCGTGTGCGGCAGTGATGCCATGAACATCAACGGCAAGAATGGACTGGCCTGCACGACCAAACTGCAGGATCTGGAACAGCCGGTTGTACTGCGCCCGATGCCGGGTTTGCCGGTGATCCGTGACCTGGTTGTGGATATGACGCAGTTCTTCGATCACTATAACTCGGTCAAGCCATACCTGATCAATAACGACCCTCCACCGGAAACCGAGCGCCTGCAAAGTCCTGAAGACCGGGCCAAGCTCGATGGCCTGTATGAGTGCATCATGTGCGGTGCCTGTACCACGGCCTGCCCCAGCTTCTGGTGGAATCCGGATAAATTCGTGGGCCCATCCGGCCTGATGGCAGCCTACCGTTTCATTGTGGATTCACGCGACCAGGCTGAGGCCGAGCGTCTGGAAAACCTTGAAGACCCTTACCGTTTATACCGTTGCCACAACATCATGAACTGTGTGGATGTGTGCCCGAAAAAACTCAACCCGAATGCGGCGATCGCCAATATCAAGGATCTGAAAATCGAGCGGGCAAAAGAGAAAAAGGCCAAAAAAACCATTTCGATTACCGCTGTATAGGAGCGAACCATGCTGAATGCTGAAAACCTACGTGATGCAGAACAAAGGCGCTTTGCCTGGCGCTGCCGTCGCGGCATGCTGGAGCTGGATATCGTGCTGCAGAACTTTGTGAACGAACAGTTCGATTCGCTGAACATGGGTGAGCTGCAAGCGTTTGACGACATGCTGGAACTGCCGGATAACGAGTTCTGGGATTTGATCAATTCGTCAACAACGATGAAAAAAGGATCGGCGCTGGCGACAGAAGCAGCTAACGCCATGCTGGAAAAATTAAGATCGGTAAGACTCAATCCGGATTGGGGGACTAAATAAATGATGATGCATATAGGGGAAGAGCCTCTCTCTTTAGACGCAAGCGCGCTGGGCGACTACTGGCCCGGTATCCAGCTGTATTATCCGCCGGTGAAATACGCGCCTAGCCTGGGAATTTATGAGGATATGCAGCAGGCTTCGGCGCGTATGCAGAAACATGCGCATTATACCCATGCCCATACACTGATCTTTGACCTTGAAGATGGCTGCCGGCAGAAGGAAATGAGCCGCGATCTGCTGCGGCAGGAGCTGCCGGTACTGCGCAAGGTGAACCAGCGTGTGACGGTGGCGATCCGCGCCAACTCGTTCCGCACCGATGAATACGAGCTTGATATGGAGCTGGTGCGCGACATGGGCGAGTACATCGATGTGGTGATGCTGGCCAAGGCAGGCGAGGCTTACGGCGCGGCGGAAGTGCGCGATCTTTCCAGCTTCCTCCTGAGCGTTAATCCCAATATCACGATCCAGCCGATCATCGAACACCCGAAATCGCTCAAGATCGCGCCGGACCTGATGCAGTACAACACAGTGAAGCATGTGGTGTTCGGCATCCATGACTTCTCAAAAGCGATGGGCATACACATCACTCCTGAAAACTGGATCGACGAGTTGCAGTTCTATATGAATCAGCTCATGTTCGAAGCACGTATCGCCGGTAAAGGCGTGATCGGCGGCGTTGAAACGCTGATTGGCGCGATCGCCATGCCGGAAAAGTTCCTCGAGCCGCATGATGTGCGCCGCTGGCTGGATCTGCACGGCGACAACGAATCACGCATCGTGTACAAACATGCCTGCAAGGAAGCGGCAATGGGGCTGACCGGCAAGCAGGTGATTCATCCAGGCCATATTCATCTGTGTAAAACCGCTTACACACCATCGCCGACTGAAGTGACGCAGAAAGTCAGCATCCTGAAGGCCGCGATTGAGGCCGATGCCTTGCTGGGCGGCGCGATCAAGTTCGAGGGCGAGATGCTGGATCCGCCGATGTTCGGCAAGGCGCTGCAAACCCTGCTGCGCGCGCATGCGCTGCGTGCCCTCAAGCCGAGCGATATGGAATTTGCCCTGCATGTGCTGCAACTGTTGCCGGCACAGGTGGTTCGTCAAAACTGGCCTTATGGAGTGCTTTTATAATGTTTACAGATTTTCAGCACTGGGAATGGGATGTTCCCGCACACTTCAATATCGGCGTGGCATGTACCGATAAGCATCTTGGCACGCCACAGCAGGATCATGTCGCCATGATCGTTGAAGATGATGCGCTGGGAACAGCCACTATCACGTTTGGCGAGCTGGCGCGCAAAACCAGCCAGTTTGCGCAGGTGCTGCGCGGTTTAGGGGTCAAATCCGGTGACCGCGTGCTGATTCGCCTGCCGAACAGCCTGGATTACCCGATCGCATTTCTGGGGGCGATGAAAATGGGCGCTATTTCTGTGCCGACGTCAACCCTGCTGACGGCTGAAGAAGTGGCTTATCTGGCCAAGGATTCAGGCGCGGTGGTGCTGGTGACCGATGCCACCGCGTGGTATGGCATGGCCGATACCATCGCTGAAGCCCCTAACCTGAAACATATCCTGTTATCACAGGCAAAACAGGTTGAAGCGCACGCCAGATTTAACGTGCTGAGTTTACAGGCAAGCCTGGATACGACCGCACAGTTTGACGCACCTTATCCAACCAGGGCAGAAGACCCGGCCTATCTGGTGTATACCTCAGGCACTACCGGCTACCCGAAAGGGGTGCTGCACGCACACAGGGCGCTGGTTGGCCGCCAGCCTGCTGCCCAGTACTGGTTCAATTACAGCGACAAAGTGCAGGACCGCATCATGCACTCCGGCAAGTTCAACTGGACCTACGTGCTGGGTACCGGTCTCATGGATCCGCTGTACCTGGGCAAAACCGTGATCGTGCATGAAGGCAAGAACGATGCGCAGAAATGGCTGGATCTGATCCGTAAGCATGAAGCCACCATTTTTATCGGCGTGCCTACCATTTACCGCCAGATTCTGCAGAAAACCACCACTAGCGGCGCCGAGCTACCAAGCATGCGCCATTTCATGAGTGCGGGTGAACACCTGTCAGACGAAGTACTCACGCAATGGCATGAGCGCTTTGGCCTGAATATATATGAAGCTGTGGGCATGAGTGAGTTTTCCTATTACCTTTCGCAAAGCGTTTACCGGCCGATACGCCCGGGTTCTGCCGGGTTTCCGCAGCCGGGACACAGCATTCGCCTGCTCAATCCTGAAACCATGGAGCCGGTAGCGGCGGGCGAGGAGGGCATGATTTGCGTGCCGGATACCGACCCTGGTCTGTTCCTGCGTTACTGGAACCTGGATGAAGAAACCAGGAAATACAAGCATGACGGGTATTTTTTCACCGGTGACTATGCCAAGTATGATGCCGATGGCTATATCTGGTTCCTGGGGCGCAAGGATGACATCATCAAGAGCTTTGGCTACCGTGTTTCTCCCTATGAAATCGAGCGCGTCTACAAAGGCCACCCCGATGTGGCGGATTGTGCATCGGTGGGTGAGGAGATCGAAAAAGACAAGCTGCTGGTCGTCGCTTATGTGATCCTGAAGCCGGACGCCAAAGTGACGGCGGATGAATTGGTGCAGTTTGGCAAGCAGCACCTGGCTGCTTACAAAGCGCCTAAAACTGTCTATCTCGCACATGATTTTCCACGTACCAAGAATGGTAAAATACTGCGTAAAGATATTAACCCGAGTATTGCGACAGCAAAATCATCACGATGAACACTATTAAGCAGGAAGATTTTATTGCGAGCGTGGCAGATGCCCTGCAATACATCTCGTACTACCACCCGGCAGACTTTATCCATGCACTGGCCGAAGCCCATCGGCAGGAGCAGTCGCCGGCAGCCAAAGATGCCATCGCACAGATACTGACCAACTCGCGCATGTGTGCAGAAGGCAAGCGCCCGCTCTGTCAGGACACCGGCATCGTGGTGGCGTTTGTAAAGGTGGGTATGGATGTACGCTTTGAAGCCGGCCTGACACTTGAGCAAATGGTGAACGAAGGTGTACGACGCGCTTACCTGCTACCGGATAACAAGCTGCGCGCCTCGATTGTGAACGACCCGGCAGGCAAACGACCCAACACCAGGGACAACACTCCGGCTGTAGTGCATGTTTCGCTGGTGCAGGGTGATAAGGTCGAAGTCAGCATCGGCGCCAAGGGCGGCGGCAGTGAGAATAAAGCCAAACTCGCCATGCTCAATCCGAATGACAGTATCGTGGATTGGATACTCGAAGTAGTGCCGACCATGGGCGCAGGCTGGTGCCCGCCTGGTATGCTGGGCATCGGCATCGGCGGCACGGCGGAAAAAGCCATGCTGCTGGCGAAAGAGTCACTGATGGCGCCGATCGACATGCACGCGCTGAAAGCCCGTGGCGCACAGAACCGTCTTGAAGAACTGCGCCTGGAGATCTACGAAAAAGTAAATAAGCTCGGCATAGGCGCACAAGGGCTGGGTGGACTGGCGACAGTGCTGGACGTAAAAATCCTGGATTATCCGACGCATGCCGCAAGCCTGCCGGTGGCGATCATTCCAAACTGCGCGGCAACGCGTCATGTGCATTTTGAGCTGGATGGCAGCGGTGCAGCGGTGCTGGAAGCGCCGAGCTTAAGTGACTGGCCCGATGTGAGCTGGTCGCCCAGTGCGGAATCCTTGCGCGTCAATCTCGACACTTTGACCAAAGCGGATATTCAAAGCTGGCAACCGGGACAAACCCTGCTGCTGAGCGGCAAGTTGCTTACCGGCCGCGATGCCGCACACAAACGCTTGGCAACCATGCTGCAAAAAGGTGAAAAACTGCCGATAGATTTCAGCAACCGTTTTATTTACTACGTAGGGCCGGTGGATGCAGTGCGCGATGAGGCTGTTGGCCCCGCAGGCCCGACCACGGCAACACGCATGGATGACTACACCGAGATGATGCTGGGTGAGCTTGGCTTGCTTGGCATGGTGGGCAAGGCCGAACGCGGTGAGGAAACGATCGCCGGCATTGCCAGACACCAATCCGTGTATTTAACCGCGGTGGGCGGTGCGGCTTACCTGGTGAGCAAGGCCATTAAAAAAGCTGAAGTCATTGCATTCGCAGACCTGGGGATGGAAGCGATCTATGAATTTACGGTGCAGGATATGCCGGTGACGGTGGCCGTGGATAGCCACGGTAAATCGATCCATACCACAGGGCCTGCCGAGTGGAAGCAGAAAATCGCGCAAGGCAAGACCATCACGATTGCAAGCGCTTGATGCGTTGCCGCCATTGCGAACCCGCAGGGTGAAGCAATCCAGAGGGTTAAAAAAACATAGTATTAGCTGTCAGTTTTAGATAATCTGCACTTTCGAGTAAGCTATAAGTCATACTGCTACAACATTGTTGATTGAGTTTTAATATGAAATCCATTGATGGGCGATTTAATTATATTCCGCGAGCCATTTTCTTGGGGCTGCTGTTCTTTATGCCGTTGGCGCATGCAGAAGATTTGCTCGGTTATCTGACCGATCGTGAAGCTAAGTATATTGGGCCAACGGTAGAAGACAACATCAGGTTGATGGATACCGACAAAAACGGTTTTGCCGATGTGTTTGAAGTGCGTGCTTTTTTAGAGTCCAAGCATGGCAAGGGGTATGAGAAAGCCTTGCTGGACAAGTGGGAGTCATCTGCCAGCGGCAAAAGCTGCAGCACGCCTTTTGCCAAGGAACTCTATGGCGACCAGCCAACTTCAGTGCGCACCAATTAAAATGCGCACCGATTAAACCATGCATTCAATTTGCCGGGCCTGAGCCAAAATTAGTGGCTTGGCTTGGTATAATACTTTTTAATTATTTTTAATCTCAGAGATACAAGTCACCATGTTAAAAGCTTATGCCTCTCACGTTGCCGAACGTGCAGTCCAGAACCTTCCGCCATTGCCGCTTTCTGCCGAGCAAGTTGCTCAGCTTGTGGAGTTGATCAAGACCCCGCCGGCTGGCGAAGACGCAACGTTAATGAATCTGCTTGAGAACCGCATTCCAGCGGGTGTAGACCAGGCTGCCTATGTGAAAGCTGCATTTTTGTCAGATATTGCAAACGGTAAGGCAGCCTCACCCTTGGTGAGTGCTGAAAAGGCAGTGCAGCTGCTGGGCACCATGCTGGGTGGTTACAACGTGCAGGCACTGGTGGCTTTGCTCGACACCTCCATGGCCACTGAAGCGGTCAAAGCGCTGTCACATACCACGCTGATGTTTGATGCGTTCCATGATGTCGACGAAAAGATGAAAGCCGGCAACGCACATGCCAAAAAGCTGATTGAGTCATGGGCAAATGCCGAGTGGTTCACCAACGTGCCTAAACTTGCAGATGAAATAAAAGTCGTGGTGTTCAAGGTGGATGGCGAAACCAACACCGATGACCTGAGCCCGGCGCAGGAAGCCTGGAGCCGTCCGGATATTCCGCTGCATGCCAAGGCGATGCTAGTGAATAAAATGCCTGATGGCCTGAACGCAATTGAAGCGCTGAAGCAAAAAGGCTTGCCCTTGGCCTATGTAGGCGATGTGGTCGGTACCGGGTCGTCACGCAAATCTGCCATCAACTCAGTGCAGTGGTTCATGGGAAATGACATTCCTAATATCCCTAACAAACGCACCGGCGGTGTGATTCTGGGCAGCAAGATCGCGCCGATTTTCTTCAACACCGCAGAAGATTCAGGCGCCTTGCCGATTCAGTGCGATGTCTCAAAAATGCAGACCGGTGACGTCATCACCATCAAGCCTTATGCAGGTCAGGTGCTGAATGAAAAAGGCGAGGTCATCTCCACTTTTGAACTGGCGCCAACCACCATGCCGGATGAAGTGCGCGCCGGTGGCCGTATTCCATTGATCATCGGCCGTGGCTTGACCACCAATGCACGTAAGGCCTTGGGGCTGCCGGCTTCGGATCTGTTCATTCAGGCCGTTGCGCCAAAAGATACCGGCAAGGGTTACACACTGGCACAGAAAATGGTGGGCAAAGCCTGCGGTGTTACCGGAGTGCGCCCAGGCAGCTATTGTGAGCCCAAGGCAACAACGGTAGGTTCACAGGATACGACCGGCGGCATGACGCGTGACGAGCTGAAAGAGCTGGCTTGTCTGGGTTTCAGTGCAGACTTGGTCATGCAGAGCTTCTGCCATACAGCGGCCTACCCGAAACCGGTGGATATTAAATTGCAGCACAGCCTGCCTGAGTTCATGAGCAGCCGCGGCGGCGTGAGCCTGAACCCGGGTGACGGCGTGATCCACTCCTGGCTCAACCGCATGGTGTTGCCTGACACGGTAGGCACAGGCGGTGACTCGCATACCCGTTTCCCGATCGGTATTTCATTCCCGGCCGGCTCCGGCTTGGTGGCTTTTGCAGCCGCGATGGGCGTGATGCCGCTCGATATGCCGGAATCTGTGCTGGTGCGTTTTAAAGGTGAAATGCAGCCAGGCGTCACCCTGCGCGATTTAGTCAATGCGATTCCTTACGCGGCGATTCAGGAAGGCACGCTGACCGTAGGCAAACAGGGCAAGAAAAACGTATTCAACGGCCGCATCCTTGAAATTGAAGGCCTGCCGGACTTGAAAGTGGAGCAGGCATTCGAGTTTGCCGATGCTTCAGCCGAGCGCTCAGCCAACGGCTGTACCGTGAAACTGAATAAGGAACCGGTCATCGAGTTCCTCAATTCCAATATCGTATTGCTGCAGAACATGATCGACAGCGGTTATCAGGATGCACGCACCCTGCAGCGCCGCATCGAGTCCATGCAGGCATGGCTGGCAAAACCGGAGCTGCTGGAAGCGGATGCCGATGCAGAGTACGCACATGTGATCGAGATCGACCTGAATACAATCAAAGAGCCATTGGTGGCTTGCCCGAATGACCCGGATGACATCAAGCCATTGTCTGCGGTAGTGGGTGACAAGGTTGACGAAGTGTTTATCGGCAGCTGCATGACCAATATCGGCCATTACCGCGCGGCAGCCAAAGTGCTGGAAGGTGCGGGCGGTATTCCAACCCGTTTGTGGATAGCGCCGCCAACCCGTATGGATGAGGCGCAGCTGCGCGACGAAGGCGTGTATTCCGTATTCGGCATTGCCGGTGCGCGTACCGAAGTGCCGGGCTGCTCACTGTGCATGGGTAACCAGGCGCGCGTGGCGGACAAGGCGACCGTGTTCTCGACCAGCACCCGTAACTTTGATAACCGCATGGGTAAGGATGCGCGTGTCTATCTGGGTTCTGCGGAGCTGGCGGCAGTGTGTGCTAAATTAGGCCGCATGCCGACACATGCCGAGTACATGGAAACCGTGGGTAACAAGCTTGCCAATACTGCCGAGATCTACAAATACCTTAACTTTAACCAGATGACGGAATACAAATCCGCGCTGGAGGCGTTGAGTAACGGCAAGAAGGTGATCCCTATCGTAGAACACGCTTAAACTTTAGCTGTTCACAAAAAGCCAGTCCTGTTGTTATGATACGGGCTGGCTTTTTTATTGTATAAAGTGATTGCGCAATGACGATGCACCTGCCGGAAGTCCCCGAGATTTTCGACCCCAAAGAGATGACCCAGCCGCCCAAGCGCGGTGCGTGGAAAGTGATGCTGCCGTTAAGCATTCTGCTGCTGGTGTTTGTTTTTCTGGCCTGGCACTTTAACTGGCATGCCAAGGCGGTGACGGCCGGCGTTCTGCTGGTGGGTGTGGCTTCTCACGTGCTGGTATGGATTATCGGCGTGATCGGCCTGGTGCCGTTCATTGGGCCACTGATTGTGAAAGTGCTGAGCCTGTCCTTTATCTGGTTGCTTAATGCAATTGGTTATCTTGTTTCCTATGTGGCTATCAAGCGTGGCTATTCCAAGGATGTGCTGACCTATCGTGGGCTGACGGTGGCACTGATCACCGGTATCGTGATCGGTTATGTCGCCGGCCACTTCATTTAATCCGAGCGTCCTTAATCAATGACTTTTCAGTTGCCGCAAAAACCCTGGCTGCAGACGATCACGCATCATGCGCGCAGGCTTGCCGATTATTTCCCCGTCATTTTCTTTTTTGCCGGTTTTATATGGGATGCACTGACCATCGGGCGCAACGTGATGGCCTCGGACCTCGCAATATTTACCGGTTACCTGTTCTGTGCAGCGCTGATTCTTTATCTGATCGGGCGGCCGGTAGATGAGACGGCGGATGCTGCGGACAAACCGCAGGCCAGGCTATTCTCGGTTCTCAAGAAACTGCATACACCGCGCTTGCCGTATTTTTTGCTGCAGTTCTTGTTCGGCAGTTTATTCAGCGCGCTGTTCATCCTGTATTTCAAGAGTTCCAGTCATTGGCTGGCATGGCTGATGTCGTTCGTGCTGGGGATTTTGCTTGTGGCCAACGAGTTTCTTGGGAGTGAGTACAAGCGTTTCACCTTGAGTTGGGCGATGTTCGGGTTGTGCGCCATGCTGCTGTTTAATTTTGTGCTGCCATTCATGTTGGGCAGTATCCATGCTATCTGGTTTTATTTGAGTACTTTATTGGGGGCAGGCCTTGCCTGCTGGCTGTACAGCAAAACGCCGCAGCACTACGGCAGCATCAAACCGGTGGGCATGATCGCTGCACTGCTGATGTTTGCGTATGCCGTGGATATGATTCCACCGGTACCGCTCGTCAAACGAGATGTCGCTGTGGCTTATGAGTTGAGCAAAGCGAATGGCAATTACCTGCTCAGGCAGCAGGCATCGCCGTGGTGGATATTCTGGCGCAAAAGCAGCGATGCCCTTGAACTGGTGCCAGGCCAGCGCGTGTACTGTTTTTCATCTGTTTTTGCTCCACCAGGCTTACAAACCAGGCTCATACATCGCTGGCAGCATTACGATCAGAAATCAGGCTGGACTACGCAATCCAAGGCCGGCTTCAGCCTGGCTGGTGGCCGTTACGGCGGCTTCCGCGGTTATACCTATAAGAGCAATCTTGCAGAAGGTGACTGGCGGGTGAGTGTTGAAACCGAGAACGAAAAAACCATTGCGGTGTATGCGTTCTCGGTCGAGCATGTACAGGAGGCACCGGATTCGGTGACTCAGATTTACTAAACGGGATTAGTGCTGCTCGTTGTTATGTGACATCAACTTATCGATATAGGCAATCGCAACGGCTGAGAATACAAAAGTCATATGAATGATCGTTTGCCAGATCAGTACCTTGTCGCTTAAATTTTCTGCATTGATAAATGTTTTCAGCAGGTGGATGGATGAAATGCCGATGATCGCTGTTGCCAGTTTTACTTTGAGCAGGTTGGCGTTTACATGTGAGAGCCAATCGGGTTCATCCGGGTGCCCTGCAAGATTGAGCCGGGAAACGAATGTTTCGTAGCCGCCAACAATGACCATGATCAGCAGGTTCGAGATCATCACTACGTCAATCAGACCCAGCACGATCAGCATGATGTCGGCTTCAACCAGGTGGTTTGCTTTTGCAACCAGGTGAACCAGTTCAACCCCAAAGAAAAATACATAAACAGCCTGCGCAATGATCAGGCCTAAATAAAGCGGCAATTGCAGCCAGCGGCTGCCAAACAGAATGTTGGTCATGATGCCGCTTTGTTTGTAAGCGGCTGTTGATGGTGTGGTTTTTTCTTGCATATTGATTGCGTTCCTTAAAATTATTTTCTAAATCGGTGCTTATTGTATCAGTTCAAAATGAAACTATTATTTAAGCGTTTATCAAGTCGTCATTGCGAGCAAAGCGTGGCAATCCAGTGCGAAGCCATGAATGAGACCCTCGATGACAGCGTGTTGACGTTGCTCGCAATCACAATCCTATCAGCACTTTCTTAACTGATATGGCTGTCCAGCGTGAAATGCGCAGTTTCATCCAGCGCCAGCAGTTCTGTCAGCAGCGGCATGGTTTCATTGAGCGTGCTGGGCAGTGTCCACGGCGGATTGATGATGAACAGACCGCTGCCATGCATACCGAACCCTTCAGCCGAAGGCGCGTGTATGGACATGGAAACATGCAGCCAGTCAGGCACATTCAGAGCTTTGAGACCGCCGATCATTTCTTCTGGTTCCTCGCGCTGCAATATTGGGTACCATATGATATAAGTGCCGGTCGGGAAGCGCCGCAGGCTGTCTTTAATCATGTCAACGACATGCACGTAATCCTGTTTGTCTTCATATGGCGGGTCAATCAGCACCACCGCGCGGCGCGGGGGTGGCGGTAAGCAGGATTTAATGCCGGCAAAGCCGTTCTGCATTTCTATTTTTACCTGTTTGCCGAAACTGCGGAAGTTTTCGTCAAGGATCTTGTAATCATTAGGGTGCAGTTCGAACAGGCGCATTCTGTCATCGGCACGTAAATATAATTCCGCGATGGACGGTGAGCCGGGGTAAAACGCTAAATTGCCGGTATTGAATGACTGAACCTGCGCTACATAATCGGCAAGCGGTTTGGGCAGGTTTTTTGCGTTAATCAGTTTGAGTATGCCATCTTCAAACTCTGCGTTCTGTGTGGCATAGCCCTCTCGCAGGCTATACATA